>Ga0209742_10000465_pt1 | contig 21515 bp, 16 predicted proteins | sample DeeMarSeWOR38_10_FD_187462 | JGI IMG/M metagenome (GOLD analysis project Ga0209742, IMG submission 187462) | Marine sediment microbial communities from White Oak River estuary, North Carolina - WOR-3-8_10 (SPAdes) (version 2) | ecosystem: Environmental > Aquatic > Marine > Intertidal zone >... | reverse complement strand
GCATGTTCGGCGATAGAAATTCCCACCCGACTGGCATAACTCAGCATTTTTTCCAATTGCGGAATCGACTCCTTGCCATCGGTATCCCAATCATCGCCGTCGGTGCCGTGAAAGATGTAGATATTATAGTCCCGGGCCAGGTTTTCTTTTTCAACAATTTCGTTGACCAGGCGATATGCGGAAGACACCTGGGTGCCGCCGGCCACCGCCGAATTGTAGTAAGTGTAAAAGTCCTTTACCTCAGAGGCCTCGGTATCATGCAGCACAAAACGCGTTTCCACCTGCATGGCATACTGATACAACAGCCAGCTGTATATCAACACATGCTGGGTGACGACCAGCTCCGTTGATCGACCGGCCATCGAACCGGAATAATCACGTAAGAAAAAGACCATGGCCTGGGATTCATAATCCTTTTCACGCGACAGTACCCGGTATACCATGTCCGCCGGTGAAACCAGAAACTGCGCAGGGTCAATGGCGCTAATATCGGGCAGGTTGCCGAGATGAATGTTGGTTTCGACAATTTTTTTCAGGGTGGCTTTTTTATCCAGCAGCTGACCAAAGCCGCGGTGGCGATCGGTGAGATCATAGGTGTAGCGAGTGAGGGATCGTTTTTTGCCTTTGTCCTTGAGGTTCGGAAGTTGAAATTTTTCGGTCAGAATCCGGCCCAGATCGTAGGCGCTGGATTCCATTTCGTGCTGAGCGCCTTCCCCCTGTCCCGGTCCGGTCCCCCCGTCAACATCCGGTGCATGGACCGGTTGCTCACCGATCACCTCGCCTTCTTCCCCATCGCCGGATCCGCCGGAGGACTCTTCTTCGGCGGTTTGCAATGACGGGTCATGGATAAATTTTTCTTCAACCGTCGAGGGAACGACCACAACCTTATCTTTGCCCCCTTTGCCCGGTTTGATCAACCGTCCCACGTTTATTTTACGCGGGAATCCGTCTTCTTCGCGCTGCTTATCCCTTTCGAGCAGCTCATCGATGGACCGCAGGCTGGTGCTGTGCGTACTTTGCAACGCGGTAATTCCCTGCAAAAATGACAGATCATCATAGTTGTAAATATTCTGGTACTTGCGGAATGACTTATAAGAACCGGCTTCGCCGATTTCAGGAAAGTCATGGGCATCGGCTGCTTCCAGCTCTGCAAGGATCCTGCGCTCCTGCTCGGGCGTCAACCCCTTTTCTTTCAAACGTTCATAAAGCGCTATGAGTCTTGGGTCCATGATTTCACCGGTTCAAGGTATAAGGTACAAGGTACGCGGCAAAAGAATAAAAGTTAAAACAGTCTATGAGCCCCAACATTTGCTAAATTAATTTTTTAGAAGCTGGAAACAGGGAAGTTTTTTGAGGAGCAAGGCCGCACAAAGTTTTTGGCCTGAGGCGTACTTGAAGTACGTCGAAGGTTAAAAACTGCGGAGAACGCCGCTCCTCGAAAAAATCTCCTGTTTCCATTACTTTTCGTCTTCTTGCGTGCAAAAGTATTCGATCGTTTTCTGCGCACAGGTTTTGCAATAGCCCAGTTTATTGAGCATGGTTTCGATCATGCGATCGTACAGTTTCTGGTTTTCTTCATTCGTACGGTTGGCCAATGCGCCGATTAGGCTGCCGGCCCCGGCGATATCGGATTTGAGGCGAACATCGGTGACGGCTTTGACCAGTTCCAGGTTGTCCATAAAATCGTAATCCGGATCCACTGAAATCTTCTGCCCGTATATTTTACGGATCGAAGTCCGAAAGGACTCACGTTGTTCTTCGGTTTTGAGTCCCAGTCGTTCTTCCACGCTGTTGATGTAGCGCTCATCGATTTTCAAGGCCTTCAGCTCGCCGTTTTGCGGGTCTTTGTATTTCCACATCTTGTCAGGGCCCAGGTTTTCGGCATCGATTCCGATGATCATGTTCACATAGTTCATGACGTCCTTGCGAATGGCGTAGGGCTCGTCCATATAGGCATTGAACATTTCGGTCATAATCCGTTCGCGGTACAACCCCTTAGCCGTTTTGAGATCTTCAAGGTATTTGGCCCGATCGTTGGCCTCGGTCACATAATCCAGCACGATGCGTTCCAGTGCTTTATAGATATCATAAGCGAACATGCAGCGGCCTTCGTTGGTTTCGGAGCTTTCAATCAGCAACTGGATGGCGCGGCCCAGATTCCGTTGACCCAGCCCTTTCTGGCCAAAGCGGTTGATGATCTCCGGATCCTGATTGAGGGTGTCGATGACTTCCGCCAGTGTTTTAATGCTTTTTTCGCCGGCGACCTCTCCGGCGGCCAGCTTCATGGTTTCCACCGGCGTCAGTTTTTCCGAGCGCGGCAGGCGGCTCAAGACGGAAGCGACTGAAGCGGCGTAATTCAGATTGGGATCCTGGTGCAGATCCTCGCGGGTCAGCGTGGTGCGGGTTTCACTCCCGATGGTATAAGCGGTCAGCTCTTTCTGGAGCTTGTAGTTGGTGTTGTGGGACACGTAACAGATCCGGCAGCGGTCGACGATGGGCGCTTCTTCTTTTTCTGACAGAAAGCGGTGAAATTCGGAGTTGTTGCTGGTGGCGACAATTAAGGTGTCGATCGGCCACTTGAAGCCGTCAATCTCGATGTTGCGGTTTTGAATGACACCCAGATAGACCTGAACCAGATCTTTTTTGTTTTTGTAGATTTCGTCACTGAAATGAATTCCCCCGCCGGCGACCCGCGCCAGTGCGCCGCGGCGCAAATCAAACCGGTAGGGGTTATTGGTATCGGTAATATGCAGCAGACGCTGAATGGACTCTTCCCCCAGCAGATCCACGGCCGAAGAGGTGATTTTATCTTTGGCCGGATATTTCCCTGTCACCGTTCCCAGGCTTTCGGTCAACGGTACCGGAATGATCTCGATGAATTTGAACATTTCATCGATAACGCCATCGCAATGGTTGCGGATATCGTTCCAGATATAGCCGCTGCAGGCACCCAGCGGGCGGTAATTTTCGTATAATTTTTCAATATCGTCATCGGAAAAACCGATCTGTTTGGCCAAAAATTGCCTGTTTTCATCCTCATTTTCAAACAGATTCATGGCCAGAATCATCGGATCTTCATAGGTCTGGGACTCAATTGTGGAAATCTTGCCGTAGTTGCCAACCTTGTCCAGGCCCAAAAATTTGAAGGTATACTTACGGTTTTCTTCCCTGGACAGAAAGCTACGATACTTGCCGGCCAGAAATTCCACCAAAAACGTTTTGCCGTTTCCGGGTTCACCCACCAGCACAAAAGCCATTTCTTTGGAGGAGCCGCCTTCGGCCGCATCTTTTACATATGAGACGAAACTGTTGATTTCATCATACATGCCGATTACGTGTTTGGCACCGCTGCGGAAGATTTTAAAATCGTAGGTTGTCTTGCCGTTCACCACCACTTTTTCAATTTCATTTTCCAGGACCATGCGGGACACGCCCTGGAAAGCATTTTCAAACCGCCGCTCGCCTTGCTTGACGGCGGTTATGTGGTGGTGAAGCGTGCTGTTATTTTTAGACATTTTTCCTCCCCTTGTAATTATGGGTTGATGATTGGCTTTGGAAAAATTTATATAAAGATTTCAAGTGCTTTTTCAGATGATCCCCGGCCGGGCCTCTAAAGTAAGGTGTAATCATCAAACCGGGATTGGCAACTATTTCAGGTTATAAATTTAACGGTTTTTTGACGTCAGACTGTATTGGTTTCTGGCAGCATGATGCTCATCAACGTGGCGATGCATATAAACCGCTGACGCTTTGTCTGATTTCAGGAGGCGTTAGAATCATTAAAAAACGACCAAACCCTGCTGAAATCTCGATTTTTCGGGCATAGGACCTGTAATCTGTCCATTATTGGCCCCGCGCACGCCTTACTGTCGCATCCGCCGGGCCGCTCCTTACAACACATCTACATGTATAGATGCAAAAACAGTACCATAGGTTTCGAAATTTTTAAATAAATCCCGGTCGGGTGCGGAGGTTCAGAGGTCAGAGGTCCGATGACAGAAGATGGAAAACTGATGACAAACAACTTGTTTCAGGCAGCCGCAGAGGGTTTCCCTATGTTCTGATCCTCATCTGTCTTCTGATCTCTGTCTTCTGACATCTGCGCTATAGACGGAATGCTTGCGGACCAGCATCAGCGTGTTTCCAATAACGCTGATACTGCTCAACAACATGGCAGATACGGCCACCAGCGGGGTCAGCAGTCCACTCATGGCCAGCGGGATGCTGATTGCATTGTACCCGAATGTGAAAACCAGATTTTGATAGATTTTTCTATTGACCGCTCCGGCAAAATTTAAAAAGTCGATGAGTTGTTCGGGTTCTGCGCGCATCAGGGTTACATCCGCCACTTCTTCACCGAGATTGGCCCCGGAATGGACGGCCAGGGATAGGTCGGCCTGCACCAGGGCCGGGGCGTCGTTGATGCCGTCGCCAACCATGGCCACCGCAGGGCTTTGGCCTTGCAGCGCTTTGACAACGGCGACTTTATCGTTCGGCATCTGGTTGCCGTAGGCAGCGTCGATGCCGACATCCTTTGCGACGGCCCGGGTCGTTTCAGTTCCGTCTCCGGAAACCAATGCCAGCCGAAATTTGCGTTCCAGCAATTTTTCTATGGTTGCCCTGGCACCGTTTCGAATGCGGTCTCCGAAAACAAATACAGCGGCGAGCCGATTCCCGACACTCATATAGACATACGAGCTTGCCGATCCTTCCTGTGAGCGTTCGGATTCAGAAAGTTTGTCGAAATTGACACTGGTGTTTTTCAGAAAGTCCTCTGATCCGATCTTCAGGATGTCACCGTTAAAGCGGCCGACCACCCCATTTTCTTGCTTTTGGATTTCGGCCCCGCATGCGGGCTCTATATGTCGTTGCTGCGCCTGACGCAAAATTTCCCGTCCGATAACATGGTCTGAATTTTGTTCCAGTCCCGCTGCCAGTTTTAGAGCCTCGTCTTCGCCAATGGCCCCTAAAGGAATAATTTTCTGCAGGCTCCAGTTGCCGCGGGTGATGGTGCCGGTTTTGTCAAAAACGACGGCGCGAATCCGCTCGGCGGTTTCAAATGCCGTAAAATTGCGCACCAGAATACCCTTTTTGCCGGCAATGGATATGCCGGCCACCCGCGCCAGGGGGATGGCAATTCCCAGCGCGCAGGGACAGGCGATCACCATTACGGTGACCGTTCGCAGGATCGATGTTTCCAGCGGCAATCCCATAAACCGGCACGCCATGCCTGTAATTGCCGCCAGCACCAGAATGACAGGAACGAACCACTGCAGAATAATGTCGGTCTTGCCCTCGATGGGCATTTTGGTCAGCAGCGTATTTTCGATGATCTGCATCATCTGGCCCAGGGTGGAGTCGGCACCGACCTTTTCGGCTTTGATGGTAAAACTGCCCTGCTGGACGCGGACGCCGCTTCTGATAAAATCACCGGGCTTTTTGACAATTGGCACGGGCTCGCCGGTCAGCGAGGATTCCTCCACGGTGCCTCTGCCGGACAGGATATGGCCGTCGGCCGGTATAATCTCAGTCTCACAGACCCGAAAGCTGTCGCCGGCTGCCAGCTGCGCCAGGGTCACATATCGGCCTTCGGGAAAATGATCACTGCATATTCTGACCTTGGTGGGCGTCAGCGCAAAGAAATTTTCCAGATCCTCCAAGACTTTTCCTTTGGCTCTGCGTTCCAGGGTTTTACCCAGCAGCACCAGCGTGATCAGCATCGAGGCGGTGTCGTAGTATAGATGAATGCTTCCCGCCACCAGATTATAGGTGCTGAAAAAATAAGCACTCAACGCACCGATAGTGATCAAGGTTTCCATGCCAAAAGCGGCGTTGCGCAAACCTGACCAGGCCTTTTTATAAAAGCCATATCCGCCGTAGATCATAACGGCGGTTGCCATGAAAAAGATCGGCCAGGAAATTTTAGCCGCATTTTCGGGAGAAAGATCCGTAAAAAACCCGGCATACAGTGAAAAAGACAACATCATGACATTCATGGTCAAAAAAGCACAAACAGCAAAGCGAACAAATTCCTTGCGACGTTCAGTTGTTTTTTCGGTTTCTCCGGGCACCACGGCCCGGTAACCGAGATTTCCGATTGTTGCGATGATCTGATGCGGACTGACCTTGACGGGGTCATAGGCCACCTGAAGCCGGTCTGTGGAAAAATTACAGGACGCATCGATGACGCCTGGGGTTTTTTTCAGTGACGCATCAATAACCCAGGCGCAGGCCGAACACCACATGTTGCTGATTTTCAGCTTGAGCGTCAAGACATTGTCCGCGGCAGCGGTCCGATATTTCTTTGAAGCATCGGCATGGGTGCCGTCAGCCTCAGATATGGCCATCGCACCTGTTCGGGATAGTTCCTGCTCGGATCTTGGGATAATGCCTCGGGCCAGGCACTGCCTGAACAGCTCAGTTTCTCGAAAAGTTTCAGGATCTGGTGAATTTGTGGCTTCCTTTAGGATGGTGAAAACCTGCCGGCAGCCCTGGCAGCAAAATGCATATGTGGCTCCTGAAAACACCGCATCAACGGCTCCATAACGTAAAGGCAGACCGCACAAGTCGCATGCCCGCGGGTCCACTGACTGGTGCTCGAAGGTTTTATTCATGAGGCATTTTTAACATAGGATTCATCTACCAGCAAACAGAGGACAGAGAACAGCAAACAGAGGACAGACCGGTCGCATGATCTTGCAGTTTTTTCATCTGTCTTCTGACCGCTGTCCTCTGAAACTGACATTGAGAATTAATATGAATGAGGTCCAAAAAACAAGGGAATTTGGTGTTTAAGAAGGTCTATTCTCGGGTGCCAAGGGATTTTACAAAGGCAATAACCTTCCAGCGATCATCGACGGTGATGGTCGCATGCAAGGGGGGTTGGCGTCCATCGGGGATGCCGTAGCTCACATTTTTGAAAAGGACTCCGGCAGGACTTTCCTGGACTTTGGCACTGCGCAGGTCGGTCGGCAGCGGCGCAAAGCTCTGACCGACGGTGCCGTTACCGTCGTAATTGAGACCATGGCACTGGGCACAATAGATCAGGTATACGGCTTTACCCCGGTCAATGACGGCCGGTTGGGCCATATCGATAGGAGACATTAGGTCGGTTCCCGCTGATGCCCGGTAGATAGCTTCGCCACCGTTAATCGGAACCAGACCGGCCTCCTTGATCAAAAGCGGCGCTTCGTATGGCTTTACGGCCGGTGTTTCACGCATGCGGCCGTAGTGGAAGTTGTTGTCATAGTACATCAGGGCGTGGTAGGCCGCTAGAACGAGAATAGCAACCGCAATGAGAAATCCGATTGTTTTTTTCATTTATTCAACACCATCAAATGGGATCACATACAAATGCCTTGGGTTTTCTTCCTGACCCAGCTCTTTGAGCACATGCTGCGCATGGGGCAACGGATAATAGGGATCGTATACCGCATAGGGAGATTCCCCGGGGACGTCTTTTATCGGCCGATAGTCCCAATCGGGCTGGCCGAGATCGCCAATGACGGTAAACGCCAGCCACCCCTGGAATGCCACGATCGCCACGAAAAACAGTATCAAAATCCAGGTTTTAAAAGTAGATGTCGGGTACTCAGCATGTTCCATTATATTTTTACTCCCAAAACGCCGATTAAAATAATATAGGCCAATGACCAGCCGATGGTTCCGATAAGAATGAGAATCACAACCAAAGGAAACGGTGCGTTGCGACCCTCGATGCCACCGGGATATTTTTCGATAATGCGGGTTTTGCTCGCCTCCGAGTCTTTACGACCAATATAGGTGTATCCCAGACCGATAATGAACAACACAATTGTTGCCAGGGCCGGGAACAGATACAGGACAAAATGCTGAATGCCCAGTAACTGAAAATATCTCATAACCGCTTTCCTTTTTCGGGTATTTACTTTTGTTTATCCCCGCACCGGTATTATTTCAAATCCTTCATCAGGGAAAAGATCACCACCGATACCGCGCTTGCCAGGCATAAGCAGACCAGCGTAAACAGCGCAATGGTCTGAAGGCGCGCAAATCGCGGTGTTTTTGCCGGTATCGGGCGCAGATCGCTTTGCAGCGGCAAAAAACGCGCCCGCTGCTGGTCTTTGAACTGACCGCTGTTCAGTGCCCAGAAGAACACCACCAGGCTAATGATAAAACCGGCTGCCATGTAGGCAATAAAATAAGGATAATACATTCTTTGTTCCTGTTTATCTGTTTAATTGGTTGGATTGGTTTTATTTGTTTTATTCTGTTGGAGCGAAACCAATCAAACCAATGAAACCAATCAAACGCCATTACGGTTCCCAGGCAGAATCGATACCGCGCGGTTCCGTATTGGCATCACTTTGATTGATAAAATAAACCGCCACGTAATCACCGACTTCCCATATCTTCTGTGATTCCAGGTCGCGCTTGAAATACGGCATGGCGGTTCCGGTGATGCCATTCATGAGGTGATAGTATATAATCCCGCCGGATATTTCTCTGCCCTTTAAAATCGTAAAGTTCAACGGCGGCGGATAAATCCAGGGCTGGGCCGGCCCCATGCCGTCACCGATCGGTCCGTGACAGCCGATGCAAAAATTTTGATAAATTTTCTGGCCCCGTTGCAGGCTGGCCGCGCTGGTCGGATACGGATTCGGTATGTTGCGCCATCCCTCCGGTGCAATTTCCGCCAGCCAGCGAACATTTTCCTCCGGTCCAGCCTCATAGGCGTTGATGGCCTCTTTTTTCCAGTAACGCTGGCGCTGCATGCGGCTGTCGGCATCTTTGAATCCCAGACTTTGAACATACTGGGTCAGCGTATCGATGCGTTGCATTCCCAGCCACTCGAAAGGCGGCATGATCGAACTGGGTCTCGTGTAGCGGGGGTTGATAAAATGGGCAATGTGCCAGTCGTCCGGATGTTCGCCGCCTTCCTGCGACAGGTCGACACCGGTGCGCTGGGATCCCAGCGCTATGGGTTCATCGGCAATATAATCGCCGGATTGGGCAATGCGTTGTGCCCCGTGGCCCCAGTCGATTGAGCGGATGGACTGACTGTGGCAATAGACGCACCCGTTTTCCAGGTAGATCTTGCGGCCCTCATTTTCAACCGGCGTGCGCGCGCGAAATATTTCAGAAGGTGTCATATCACGGTTGGCATACGGCCAGTAGACGACGGTCAGGGTGATCGCCGCGAGCAGGGACAGGATGCCCGTAATTATGACCGTTGGCGTCATTTTCATGCTACAGCTCCACGATTAAAAAACAACGATCGAATGACGTTGTATAGTCCGATGTAGGCACCAATCACAATAAACGCGCCGAGCGACGCCCTTAAAATGTAATAGGGCTGAATCATGGGTAACGTTCGATAGAGCGTTTCACCATTGTACCAGGCATTGCCCTGGATTAACCCGACAATGGTCAGCACCACCGCAAAGCCGGTGACGCCGATCAGCACCAACCAGTACTGGACGTCGGCTAAAAATTTGCTGTACAGGGGCTTGCCCGTAATTTTGGGCAGGATGAAATACAGGCCCCCCAGAGCCGTTATGCCGGCAAATCCGAGAACGCCGATATGCGCATGGCCGACCACCCAATTGTTAAAGTGCGTGATGCGCTGCACATGCGGCAGGGCCATCATCGACCCCTGGATGTTGACAAAGAAATAATAAATCGTGCCGGTCAACACGAATTTGGCACCGATATCGGCATGAATTTCCCCCAGTTTGCCTTTGATCGTGTACCATAGATTAATTAATACGATCATGACCGGGATCACCATGGCGACACTGTCGACAATCGATATGGTTTTCAGCCAGGTGGGAACCGGAACCTGTAGCAGATGATGGGTCCCGATGTGGGTGTACACGATGATCAGCGACCAGAATCCCAGCAGCGAAAGCGTGTGGCTGTACAATGGGCTGCGCGTGGCAATCGGCAGCACATAGTAGGCCACCGCCAGACCCATGGGCGTCAATAGAAGCCCGAAAATATTGTGTCCATAAAACCATAATAGGATCGCATCCGGGATTCCCAAAAGGGCGCCGGTATCGGGTTTCCAGATGACGTTACCCAGACAATAGGTGATGGATGTCAGCACCACCGCTGCGGTGGCATACCAGATGGACACATATAAAATCGGCTCTTTGCGCCGCCAGATGGTCATCAGGATGTTGAATGCCACCAGAGCAAAACTGATCACCACCATGATATCCACGGTCCACGGTAATTCAGCATATTCGCGACCCTGGGTGTGTCCGGTTGAGATTCCGATCATACCGGCAGCCACCGTGATGTTCCAGAAAATGGCACTGAACACCCCCAGTTTGTGGCTGAAGAGCTCGGTGCGCAATAATCTGGGGAAATAATAAAATGCCACCGCCAACAGGCCGGGTGTCACAAACCCGAACAGCACGGCATTGATGTGCATCGGCCGCATCCGTCCGAAGTGGATGTATTCAACGTTGGCCAAAAAGTCCGGCGCAATCAGATACCCAGCGCCGATCAAGCCGAAGGTGGTTGCCGCGGCAAACCAAAAGGCGGATGTCAATGTGAAGGCCTTGGCGGTAGCATTGCCCGTTGGCACGTGTTGTTCTTCGGTTGACAAATTTGATTCTCCCTTCGCGCTGCGCACTGCATGTGGCATGTGGCATGGCGCATGGCGCAAACCGCAATATCATCATCCAATTCAAACTCTATGCCCTATGCCCTCTGCTGCCTGCTGTTTAACTATGGCATGCCAACCAGCAGTCGAGATTGGCATTTTTCTTGCGGTGACACTCGACACACTCACCCATGCGCCAAATTTTTTGCTGCAGGCGCTGAAGATTCTGCACCTGACCGTGACACTCCTGACAGACAATTTTGCTGTTAATGTGGCGCTGGTGATTAAACAGCACGTGTTCGGCCACATAATTGACTTTTACCCAGGGCGTCGGCGTACCGGTGTTAAAATATTCGTGTTCCTTTTTTATCCAGGGATGGTTGGCAATAATATATTTATGACAATGCAGGCATTTTTCCACTGCCGGGATTCCGGGATGATTGGAATAGGCCACGTAGGAGTGGCAATATTGGCACTGGATTTGTTTTACGCCGCTATGAACGTTATGGCTGAACGGGATGGGTTGCTCCGGCCCGATATGGGCTTGCGGCGGGGCATAGAAAAAGAAAATAAATGCCGCAATAAAAAGTCCGGTCAACAACGTGGTCAAGATGGCGATTGCATTTTTACTCAATGGTTCGATACCTCGTTAAAAACGTCTTAAGCCGATGAATCTGCTTTCCGGGTTCCGGCGATTTCCGGAAAACGCTTTAAAAAGAAGCCCACCGCGATGACCATCAACCCGAAAAAACCGACGCTGATCAAGCCGTCGGAAATGCTCAACGGCAGAGAATGGGCATCGTGACTCAGCGCCGGGGCGAGCAGCAGAAGGTGCTCAAACCAAAATCCGATGATAATTGCACTGCACAAAATTACCATAAATACCGGTGTCGATTTCACCTTTTTGTTTAGAAGAATAACAAATGGGATGACAAAACAAATTCCAAAGATCGTCCAGGCCAATGTGCTCCAGGGAACCATTACCGTGCGTTCGATCACATAATGGGTTTCTTCAGGTATATTGCCGTACCAGATGACCGTCAGCTGTACATAGAAAAAGTCGGCCCAGAGCAGGCAGAATGCAAAAAACAGTTTGCCGATATCATGAAAATGAGAGGGTTGCAGACCGGAGGCGCTCCCTTTTTTGATCTGGGTGATGGCCGCCAGGATGATCAAGGCACCCAATCCCACATAAAACGCTTTAACAAAGGTGTAGCCTCCAAACAGGGTCGATATCCAATGCGGGTCCATGCTCATCACCAGATCATAGCCGATCAGGCTTAGAATCAGTGTAAATGCCAGAATATAAAGCGCGGCCCACAGGGTCATTTTTTTCTTAACTTGTTGGGGGCTGCGCTTGTTCCGATTCCAGCCTTTTTGAATGAATTTGTGAAACCGGCCCTGAACCGGGTTCGGGTCGGACCGAAGCTGCAGGGCATTGTAGAGATAGGCAAATCCAATGGCATAGAGCACCAGCAATCCGATACAATCCCGCGTGAAAAGAAACGGAATATTGAGCCAGACTTCCTTTCCATGAAGATCCTCATGCAGCCACGGAAAAATATGGGTGCGTCCCAAAAATAGCAGGAGAAACAACACGAAGGAGAGCGGGAAAAAAGCCGCAAACGATTCGGACAGAGCCGATAACGGGCCGCTCCAACGGGCCTTGGTCAGATGCATCACCGCTGAAAAGAGGACCGCTCCCTGGGCGATTGCAGACCATAGCAGGAAATTAATCAAATACGCCAGCCAGGCTTTTTCCGGATGTTCGCCGATAATGCCGGTGATGAAAGCTGCCAGCCCAATGATAATCAGGGCGATGGATATCCAGCCTACCGGGGATTTGGGTGGCTTTGCGGTGTTGGTTTCGTTGGGTGTCATATTTTACCGATATAAAAGTTTAGTTGGTTCAACTGGTTTGATTGGTTTAATTTTTTTTGCCGCTGTGTCGAACCAATGAAACCAATCAAACCAGCATAACGTTTAATCAAATACTTTTACTTCCCCCCCGTTTTGCTGGAAAAAATCTTTCAAGCCATCCTGCTGCATGGGTTCACACGCTGCCAGCACGCCAAAATGCTCACCTGAACATCGCGGGTCGTAAAAAGCCATTCTCTTAGAGGTGGGCAATTTTGCTTGAGTGAACAGACCGATGACATTGCCAAAAACGGCAAAGAGGATGGTCAATTCAAATCCAACAATAAAAAACGGGATCAGCGATATGATCGGTTTTCCGCTGACAATCAAATTCCACTGAGTTGAACAATAGATCGCCAGGGCGAATCCGCTAATGAGTCCGAGTATCCCGCCGACTAAGGTAAACCAGCCGACCTTGCTTTTTTTTAAGTCAAGGGCAGCCATAATCTTATGGCTCGGAATCGGGCTGTGCACCCGCTGAAATTGGTAGGCGGTTTCTTTTAGCGCCGCGATCGTTGAAACCACCTGATCTTCATCTTTAAAAAGTCCCATAATGTATTTTTTACCCTGCATGGCCGCCCCTATGTTCAAGGGTTTCTTTCATCTCTGTCATCGAGACCGAGGGCAGATGCTTGGCAAACAACAGAAATAAGAAGAAAAACAGAGAGAAACTGCCCAGCATAATGCCATACTCGATCATTGAAGGCGTGTATAATCCCCAGGCATGGGGTGAAAAGCCGTGCGCTACGCCACCGACGATGATAACAAATCGTTCCCACCACATGCCAAAATTGACGATCAGCGAGATGATAAATAGGGCCGCGATGGTCGTGCGAATTTTTTTAAATAGAAACAGCAGCGGTATCAGCGTGTTGCATACAGCCATGAAGTAAAAGCCCCAGCGGTAATCACCCAATAACCGCCAGCGAAATTGCTCGATTTCAACTGAATTGTGGCTGTACCAGGCAATGAAAAATTCGGTGGCATAAGCAAAGCCGACAATCAGGCCAGTGAATACAATGGTTTTAGCGACATTTTCAAGGACGTCTCGGGTGATAATATTTTCATATTTGAAAATCTTGCGCAGCGGAATCATCAGCGTCAGCACCATGGCCAAGCCCGAATGAATGGCGCCGGCCACAAAGTAAGGCGCAAATATGGTGGTATGCCAGCCGGGTACAATTCCCAGCGCAAAATCCCAGGACACCACACTGTGTACCGATATCACCAGCGGGGTGGCCAGGGCAGCGAAGAACAGATAGCCGCGGGTATAATGACGCCATTGATCGTGGGCGCCTGTCCACCCCATTGAAAGAATCGTAAATATTTTCTTGCGCGTTCCTTCGGATCGATCTCTGATGGCCGCGAGATCCGGCAGTAATCCCGTATACCAGAACAATGTGCTGACGGTCAGATAGGTGCTGATGGCAATCACATCAAACATCAATGGCGACAAAAAATTGGGCCAAAGCAGTCTCTGGTTGGGAATCGGCAGCATATAGTAGACTTGCCAGACGCGTCCCAGATGGATGAAAGGAAAGAGTCCGGCGATGCAAACCGCAAAAACGGTCATGGTTTCAGCCGCACGGGCAATGGGATTGCGCCAGCCGGCGCGAAACAGGTGTAAAATGGCGGAAATCAGAGTCCCGGAATGGGCAATACCCACCCAGAAGACAAAATTGATCAGATAGGTGCCCCAACCCACCGGATTGTTTTGACCGCCGGCTCCGATGCCGACAAATATCTGATAGATCCAGCAGGCAGCGCCGACCATCACCCCCAGAAACAAAACCGCCACGATCGCCCAGTAGTACTTTTTGGGCTTACTGAGCGTGTTCAGAACAGTTTGATCAATACTCGTGTAAGTCAGCTGCGGCATATCTGAGCGTTCCTTATTAACCCCAAAGGCACAAAGATCACAAAAATTTTATCCATTCACAATTCGCTTAATGCCATATTTCATACCAGGTACATTAAAATTAAGCAGCATCCCTAACCACAATTGGGATATTTTGAGATATGTTAGAAGCTGTGCTTCATATAAAGGCTGCAATTTCTCAACAGCCTTCAGTTCAATAATCACAAGATCATCCACTAAAATGTCTATTCGGTAGCCACAGTCCAAATCAAATCCCTTATAAGCAGCCGGAAGGTACTTTTGGCGTTCGAAAGTGATATTCCGAAGTGACAGTTCGCAACAAAGCGCTTGTTCATAAGCAGATTCCAGAAGACCGGGTCCTAAATGCTTATGCACCTCAATTGCTGCTCCGACAATTTCTTTTGACAGTAGATCGCTTTTTTTCTCTGTGATCTTTGTGCCTTTGTGGTTCACCTATACTTCCTGTAAAACTTTCTTGAGGTAAATGACGGCCGGCTTGGTATTCAGATAGCCCAAGGCCTGATAGGCCCGGGGGTCATCCACCAATTGCCTGACCCGGCTTTTTTTGTCCATCAAACTGCCAAAAACCAGCGCATCGGTCGGGCAGGTTTGCACGCAGGCCGGGATGACCTCGCCGTCCCGGATGGTGCGCTTTTCATTTTTGGCGGTGGCATGCGCAACCTTGATGCGCTGGATGCAGAATGAGCATTTTTCCATCACCCCTTTGCTGCGAACGGTCACGTCGGGATTGAGCTGCAGGTTCATGGGTTCGGGCCACCGCCAGTCGAACCAGTTGAATCGCCGCACTTTGTAAGGGCAGTTCTGAACGCAAAAGCGCGTGCCGATGCAGCGGTTGTATATCTGGTTGTTCAGTCCTTCTTTGGAGTGGTGCGGTGCATACACCGGGCAGACCGATTCGCATGGCGCATTGTCACAGTGCTGGCACAGCATGGGCAAAAAGGTGACCTTTTGCATTTGATTCGGATCCTGATATCGCTCGATACTCAGCCATGTCATCTCCCGTCCTTCGATGACCCGTTCTTCACCCACAATGCCGACATTATTTTCAGCGTAGCAGGCAGACGAACAGGCGCCGCAGCCGATGCAGCGATCCAGATCGACGATCATTGCCCAGCGGTATTTTTCATGATCATGGGGCGGATAAAAATCTCTTCTGGGATCGTAACCTTCGGGCAGCGGCAAAGTCAGGGGAAAATCTTCCATTGTCAGGCCGGTCTTCTTTTCGATTTCTCCCGGCGCTAATTCGTCCATGTTGACGCTCAGCGCAAATGTCCTTCCGTGTTGCGTGCGGCTGCCGTACATCACGGCCAGTTTCATCTTTCGGCCAGTGTTGCGGATCTTAATTTCAGCAACTGAAAAGACCGGGCCGTCGGAGTTTGGATCTGCGTCGGGTGGCAATAGGGCGACGGGGTTAACGCCTTTATTTTCCGCATAGCGTCCGTAGGTTTGATGCCCCTGGCCGATGCCCATTGCCAGCAGACCCGGCTTGACAAATTCGTTGACATAAACCGGCGCTTCCAAACGGCCCCAGGGGGATTCGATCTGGATGATGTCTTCTTGGGCGACATGATGATCGGTCGCGGTTTCAGGGTGCATGATCACCGGACTCTGCCAGGCTATCCGGGACAGGGGGTCCGGAATTTCAGACAGCCACGGTTTGTTGGCGCCGCGGCCGTCAAAAAACCGGATGGAAGGAAGCGCGGTAAAAGTCAGCTCCGATTCTGGAGCCTGCGCCGTTTGTGACAGTACGCCCGCTATTCTTTCGACGGCCAGATTCAACGGTGGCGCACCGGCTTTGGGTGCAGGCTGAAAAGCACCGCCCTGCTGAAGCAACTGCACCCAGTCTTTTTCATCTTCGATTTTGAGACCCGATACCAGCCTGGAAAAGAGATAGGCTTTATAATTTTCGGCCGGTTTTTCATCTCCAAACGCGGTATCGAGGATCATATCGCCGACTCGGGGCGACCGGGATAATCTGCCCATGGCCGGCTGCAAAGTGCTGCTGAGAGATTGCCAGCCGCCGTATTCATCCCAGGTTTCCAGAGGCAGGGCAACCGGAAAAACCAGATCGGCCAGCGCGGAAGTTTCATCTATGAAATTGCTGAAACTGACCACAAACAGATTGTTCTGTTGCAGCGCTTCTTTTATCCCGCTATCGGGAGGCAAACTAAAGGCCGGATTGACATTGTTGAGTATCAAGACGTCAACCGGATCCGCTTTGAGGCGGTCGAAAAATTGCAGGACCTCAGCGCGGCGTGCCGCAATTTCCACGCGGTGCCGGTTGTTGAAATCCAGCAGTTTTAAATCCGGATCCAGCAGCAGGTTTAACAGGTTCACCGCACTGTTGGTCTGCAGGCCGTTTAAATCGCCAGCCCCGGTGCCGGTGCCCAGCACCAGCGGTTTGCGGGCGCCCATCAGCTGAATAATTAATTTTTCATAAAGGGCCAGGGTCAAACCGGATGACGCCAGCACCCGATCCTGGGTATACGAGGCCGTGGCATCGAGCAACGTTTTGCGCAAAGACCGCGGCAGTTTTCTGCCCTTTTGTATATCAAGCGCCTGACGAACCAGACCCAGGGCAATGATGGATTCGCTGCCGGGTTTGCATGCCATCCAGTAGTCGGCATTTGCTCCGGTCAGGGATTGAGCCGGACTCACATGATAAAACGGAATTTTCCGATCATTCTTCAGTGCATGCATGGCTTTAAATTTTCTGGCATACTCAACCGGAGACAACCAGGTTTCCAGAAAATCGGCTCCGAAAGACACCAGCACATCGGCCTGCTCCATGCGATAGGAAACCAGACCGTTTTGCCCGAATACAATTTCATTGGCGGTTTTAAGGGATTCATAAGCAAAAGGCTCAAAAACCAATGGTGCCTGCGCGTTCCATTGATTCAAAGCGTCGGTAAAAAGGGCCAGCTGGCTTTTCCCGATGACTTCCGTCAGCATGCGGATGCGATCCGGTCCGTTGCGGGAGGCAGCATGCGTTTTATCCTTTAAAATGGACTGAGCCTGTGAAAACGAAATGGGCTGCCAGCCGCCATTTTCCTTCAGAACAGGTGTCTTGATCCGATCGGGATTGTAAATGGCCTGTAAAGCAGCCTGGCCCCGCATGCAAATCTTGCCTTTGTTGATGGGGTGCAGGGGGTTGCCTTCGATTTTGATCACGCGCCCCTCACGGTTTTTGGCCAGAATGCCACATCCGGCAGGGCATTCGCGACAGGTCGATGCGTACCAGGTCGCTTTGCCGGTGACCATGTCGTCGGGAGCGTGAACCAGGGAAAACAAGTTTTTTTCAGGAGGACCGCAGCCGGCTGCCAGAGAAATGCTGCCCATGCCCGCAATCTTGAGGAAGGTTCGCCGATTCATTTCAAATAGCGTCTCCTGGAACTGACAAAGAAGGATCGGTTGGTGAAAAAATCGCTGTCATTTTGCGAATCCCAAAAGCATGAGTCATTCATGCGGCATGCCAGTCACTTGATGGGAATGATTCTCAGTACAGCTTTTATAGGAAAAATAACCGCTGCTTGTCAAGTTCGTATGTTGACAGACACGCCCGAATGCTTAATGCTAACTTGTGATCCATATACGCTGCTGAGCGGATCAGATTGAACTGTAAAGGAGTTTACGCATGACCCTGAGCGATCGCGAAAAAATATTGGAGGCCCTGATGGATGTCCTTGGTGAAGAAGGCTGTGGGGTGTCCTGTGAAGAAGCCACCATTTTTGAGGATGATGACGGCTGGAAAATGATGCTGGAAGGCTTCATGCAGCCCTGGAAGCTGGGCCGAACCGTTGAAGAAGCCAAGGCCAGCATCGGGGAGTATGCGCACATGGGCTTCGGACTCAGTTAAAGAGCGGCCTTCCAGGCCTTTAGGAGCGGCTCTTCGAACCTTGAGGAGCGTTCCTTCGGAACTTGAGGTTTGAGGTTGAGGTTTTAAGGCCTCAAGCGAAGCGCTCGATTCTTGGATGAATCTAATTTGCGGCGCGCAGGCGCAGGTTGATTTCCAATCTTTCCAAAGACAGCCGGATCACATCTCTGGCTTTGTCTGTTTTTTGCATGTAGTCTTCAAAAAATCCTCTGACCGCCTGAGCATGATCCATTCCGGCAACAGGAACAATCGCCGCGACCACTCTTTCATAAAGCATCGGGTGAAATTGCTCGATTTGCTCCAGATTCGACACATACCAATCCCAGAGCATGGGCACGGCGTATGGATTGGAAGCCATGGCCACCACCGGAATAAACTTGTTGCGCGCCGGCACCTCATCCAGAATATATTGCAGGGATTTTTGAATGAGTGCGCGGTCTTTAAAGCAGCCCAGGGCCATCAGGATATTCATGCGCTCATGTTCGATCTCTGATGATCGAAGCTTTTGGATCAGCCATTCAAAGCGTTTTTCATCGCCGCTGTATGCGCCAACCTGCAGAACACTTTTCATGAGGTCCGGGTGCACCGTCTTGCCCTGCACCAGGTCTTCAAATTGTTTGCGGGCAAAGGCGCCGGCTTCTCCTGAACCGTTGAGAGCGGCATGCCACAGAAGCTGCTCCCGCAGGCTGGCGGTGGTATGTTTTTCGTCTGAGGCCGGTTCGTAGCCGATCTTATTGAGCACCCCTTCAAACCAGGGCTGAACCAGCGCAGAAATCTTTGCCTTGATGGGACCGCCCACCACCAGTTCGGCGTATTGCAAATTACCTGAAATGCTCATCAGCGGTAAAAATGCCTGTTCGTTTTCATAGAAGGAAAGAAATTTTAAATAATCGGCAATAGCGGTCTTGCCGCTTTTGCACAATGCGAAAAAATCGTTTTGCAGGCCCCAGCGGTCTTCGATTGCCAGCGATTGATCGCGCACCCGCTGACCGAGGGCTTCCAGATTTTTTTCGTCATGATAGTCAACGACATAAAAGCCGGTTTGCCGAGCATTGACCTTATAAGCATTCGCATGTTGCGGAATCTCAATTTCGGTTTTGGCACCGTCCATCAAAAATGTCATTTGCCGGGTTTCGACGGTATCCGAGAAAAATGCAACGGTGAGGGGAACCTGCCAGGTTTGATCTGAATCTCCTGGCAGGTAAGTAAACCGCTTCTGATTCAATTGCAGTTTGTTGCCCTTGCGTTTGACAGATATCAGCGGGAATCCCGGCTGCTCGATCCAGCTTTTCATCATTTTGCCGATCGGTCGCCCGGAAGCCTCTTCAAAGGAATCCCAGAGATGCCGACTGGCGGCGTTGGCGTAGGCATATGTTTTCAAATAGTGCCTCAGTCCCTTTTGAAAGCTGTCTGCCCCGATGTATCCCTGGATCTGGCGCAAAATACTGCCGCCCTTGCTATAAATGATCGGGGCGGTGCTGACACTGATAACGACATGTTCGCCTCCCGGGATCTCGATGGCAAAATTTTCCTGGAGGGCATCCCGGGACATGGCACCGGCGGTGTGCCCGTAGAGAAACTGCTGCCAGGTATCCCATTGCGGATAATAGTGATCGACAACCCCGTAGCCGAAATAGGTGGCAAAACTTTCGTTTAGCCACAGATATTTCCATTCCGATGGGGTGACCAGGTTGCCGAACCACTGGTGGGCAATTTCGTGAGCGATCACTTCACATATTCGTTCTACACCGGATTTGGAGGTTGTCTCCGGATAATACAGCAATAGATTTTCACGAAACGTAATGGCGCCCCAGTTTTCCATGGCGCCGAACGCGAAATCCGGAATGGCGATCAAATCCATTTTGGGCAGCGGGTAGGCGATACCGTAATACGCCTCGCTGAAGGCCAGCGCCTTGCGGCCGAACTCGAGACCGAACGTTGCGTAGGGTTTCATTCCGGGCAACGTGGCAACCCGAACCCGGGGATCTTCTGCGTCCCCGGTAAATTCAAACTCACCGACCCCGAAGAACACCAGATAGGTGGACATTTTGGGAGTTTGTGCGAACGTGACGCGTTTTTTCCCGTTATCCAGCAGTGCTTCCCGGTCGATGATCCCATTGGAAATTGCCACCAGATCTGGGTCAACATCCAGGATGATCTCGAAGGTCGCTTTTTTTACGGGGTGATCCATGCACGGAAACGCTCTTCTGGCGTCACTTTCTTCAAACTGGGTCACGGCGATAAATCGGTTTTTTCCTGAATGGGTATATTGACTTCGATAAAATCCGGCCATTTTATCGTTGATTTGTCCCCGGTAGCGAATTTGTATTCGGATGCCGCCTTCCAGGGGTTGGGGAAGAACAATTTTTAATTCTTCTTTTTCAATATCCGTTTCGAAGGCACATTCGACGACATCATCATTGCGCTGGATTGCACAGCTTAAAATTTCAAGATCCAGTATATTCAGACGCAGCGTCTCAATGGCTGTCGGGGCTTCAACTCGCAGCGCCACCTCTCCTGCAAATGTAAAATTCGTCAGATCGGGGATAATATGGATCCGATAGTTTTTGGGCTCAACCTGCTCCATGGCTTCCTCCTCGAGGCGGTTATATGGATAGAGAAAGGGTTGACAGTCTCCGTAAAATGTCATTTTAAAAGTGTGGAAGTATAGAGAAATCAGGAGAACCTGTCAATGTTGCCGGCTTCTGGCTGCCGGCTACCGGGTAGTGGTTTCTTGTTGCTGACTGCTGGCCTTTAGCGGCTGGCGGCTAGTCACGGGCTGCTGGTTGATCGTCTGAAGTCATTGATAAATTGCTGAGGTTTCTTTAATTAGCAGGGTTGCTTCCTATATGGTAAAGGGACCAGAAGCAAGCTGCCAGAGGCCAGCAACGAACCGGATTTTACCACAAAGGTAATTTTACGGCATAAAAGATAATTCATACCCGCATCGACATAAACCGTGAAAGGGAGGTTACCATGAGCGTGATTGTCGAATTTTCAATTTTTCCCATGGACAAAGGCGAGAGCCTGAGCCCGTATGTCGCCCGGGCACTCAAAATGATTCAGGCCAGCGGCCTGCCCTATGAGCTCAATCCCATGGGCACCTGCGTGGAAGGCGAGTGGAAAGACGTCATGTCCCTGGTGGATCGCTGCTTTCAGGAGCTTCAAAAAGATTGCAACCGCATATCGCTGGCGTTAAAGGCTGACTACCGCAAAGGGCCACCCGGTCGGTT
>Ga0209742_10000463_pt1 | contig 21552 bp, 23 predicted proteins | sample DeeMarSeWOR38_10_FD_187462 | JGI IMG/M metagenome (GOLD analysis project Ga0209742, IMG submission 187462) | Marine sediment microbial communities from White Oak River estuary, North Carolina - WOR-3-8_10 (SPAdes) (version 2) | ecosystem: Environmental > Aquatic > Marine > Intertidal zone >... | reverse complement strand
AGGTCGCGAAGATAGGATGCGGTCTCCAGGTCATAAGTCGTAATGGCCCAGAAGTCACGAACCGGCACCCCGGCCGGCACGTTCAGCTTGTAGTTCTTGGCGCCGTCCAGCCATTCGCCGTCCGGCGTTTCGGCCAGATCTAGATAGAACGTCGCGCTGCCATAGTTCTTCACACTGCTGATGACCGCATAGTACAGCGAACCGCGCGCGTGGTAGTCGAAGTACGATGCGAACTCATAAGAGAAGTCCGTCTCCACCGCACCCGGCGGCATCAGAGCGCTCCATTTCCTCCCCTTGAAGAACGGCGGGTTCAGGATACGATGGTATTCCTCGATCATATACTCCAGCGCTTCCGGCGCGGCCTTGGCGTGAATGGCCTTCAGGTCTTTACTTGGCTCAAAGGACTCGCCTTTCTTGATGCCGACCTTGGCAAGGAGACCCATCATGGCGAGGTTGTAGGTCTCCACCGGCTCTTCCTCGATCATTTCGTGAATTTCTCGAAAGATGTTCTCGTTCAGCACCGGCGTCATCTCGAGCAGCTTTCCGTATAGATCGATGTACTCTGTCTTAGGCTTCTGCCCTAACGGATAGATCTTCATCTTCTTTACGTACTCGGATGCCTTCCTCAGATTCTCCGGACTGGCATCCGCGATGATCGGCCGCAATATGGAAAAGCCGTTGTGCGTCCTTTGCCGGTACACCATGGCGCCGGGCAGAAGCGGCCCGGTGTAGTCCATGGGCACGATCAGGTACTTCGCGCCGCGTCCCTTGTCGCGACCGGCAGCGCCCACGTCATCCAGTGGGCGCTGCCAGGCATCCATAATCGTCCCAAAGATTCCGACATCCTTGGTCGCGGGAGGAATCTCAACCACGATCGGCCCGTCCTTGAGCGTCCACCAAGTCAGGATGTAGGGGGTTGTGTTGTTAGGGGTGGCGGTCTGGAGCTTCCAATCTTGGATCTTCGAGTAGTACCCGACGTCGTTCGCCTTGACTCCCGCGCCAATAAGCGCGTCCCGGTAGAACTTGTAGTTCATCAGGGGCATGGCCCACACCGCCGCATCAATGGAACGGTGATAGGTCATGCGATCACGCACATCGGCCTTCTGCAGATCAAATTCTTCCGCGCTCGCCGGTGCGGACAACACTATCCCAATCAGCATGGCCGCGATTAAGGTTGCTGTGAATGCCTGTCCTGTTCTCATTGTAGTCCTCCTAATGTTCTTGATTCTTGGCATTCAGATTATCCGATATATGCCCCCTTTACAGCTAACGATAAGCATGTGGGTCTGGCAACCGCAAAGCGAAGCGACGCGGTTGGCAGTCCCACACGATGCGCTTGTTAGCACTAATACTGTACAATTTCAGCAGGTTTGCCGGACTGAGCAGCATCTTCCTCTTCCAGTGCCTCTATAAGTGTATTAATTAAATCTCTTCCAGTTGATGTAACAAAATAATTACCCAAATTTGTTATTTCTGGTGAGATATTTGAACCCCAAGGTGGTTGTCTTTCAGGAGCTTCAATATCCCAAATGACCTTATCTGGTTTATAAGATAACAGGGATGTTTGTATTTCTTTTAGTTCTATAAGTGCGGCGCTAACTTCTTCTGATGCTAGTTTTCCTAGATAGAGTTTATTCATAATAGCGGGGTATTTGCTGCCCCAGCCTTTTGACTCAAGATTGCCGCTAACAGTACTAAAAAAAGCATGGAAGAAATCGCTAGTTCCAATTTCATCAGTGATGCTTCCTACTTTTATACCTACTGCCATGTTAATTCCTTTGTAGTGCTAACAGTTTGATTAACGAGACCAAGTTGTCTCGTTATTACCTTTTATGAAATTTTCCATCAGTTTTGTGGTCTATTGCTAAACACTCGATACCCGTACCAAACAGCAACAAAACCAATCAACTGCAAATTACCCGTGACTTCAAAAAAAATGTTGTCTGGCAGGTGATATGCAGGTGATGGAAACAGCGTGTTTAGCAAGGCCTCTGATGCACCACCAAAAAAAAGAATATTTTTCAATACGTGGCTATATACACATTCGAAAGTGACAAAACCCGCCTGAAAAATGACTGCGCTTAACAGGAATAGCCAAATACATATTTTACCTACAACGTTGTCCAGATTTCTCCAATAAACATAGAGAAGGGAATAGACAACTAATACAATACCCATGATCCAATAAGCGACACTAGCACGCCAAGGTGTGTCATAAACAATTGCACCGTACCAATGGTGTACGCTTGAAATGAAACCTGCGACGATTCCACTGAACACCGTCGCGATGATTAATTTCTTATTTTCTGAATAATCAAACGATGTCATTGCTGTTTCGCATTAATCTTAAAAATTCATAACAGAGTGATTAACGAGACCTATTTATCTCGTTATTCCTTTGCAGCAAGACCTCGGTTATTTAATTTGTTTAGCATTAAATATTAGCAATTTAAAACAAAATAGCACCCGAATTATAGGAAATATACGTGACAACAAGGTCTGTCACTCATTTCGGCGATCTTACCGATATAGATCAAGAAGAAACCAAAAAATTGGGGCTAAACGTCTGTTTTGAGGATCATTAAACGAACGTCTGTTATTGAATAATAAATGTAGGTTTCTGTACTAGGGGCAAATGTCCGAGAACAGTATAAAGCACTGGTTCATCACAAATACGTGAACGACCGCTTTAACAAAACATCACACAAACCATTAAAGTCGGCGACAAACTTCATAATAATTTTTACGCAATTTATTGCGCGAGTATCGGCTGGATTTTTTCAAGGTACGCATCCAGTGGTTTTTTCTCGGTCCAGGTTTTTTCCAGTGGCGTTAAACTTAGTTCTTTATTAATGAGACCGACCATTACACCACTCACACCCTGGAGTGCTGCCTCTACTGAATAAGCGCCTAACTTGGTTGCGAGAATTCTATCTAAGGCAGCGGGTGAACCACCACGCTGAATATAGCCCAACACACAGGGCCGACAGGCGATACCGGTTTTTTCCGTCAGCACTTGCGATAACACCATGGCGCCGCCTTCATAAGCACCTTCGGCAAGCACCATGATAAAGCTCACTTTGCCTTTGTTTTTTGCCAGCTCAATGTGCTCACTTATCGTATCGATATCAAACGCATATTCCGGTACGATAATTTCTTCGGCACCACCGCCGATACCAACGCCTTGTGCGATAAAACCCGCCATGCGTCCCATGACTTCCACAATAAATACTCGATCAATAGCGTCCGCAGTATCGCGCAATTTATCAATCGCATCCAACGCGGTATCCAGGGCCGTAAAAAAACCAATAGTATAGTCTGTGCCAGCAAGATCGTTGTCGATGGTGCCGGGCAGCCCAATGACTTGCCCCTGCCATACTTCCGTCAGTAAATGCGCGCCGCGCAATGAACCATCACCACCAATCACCAGCAAAGTATCGACACCCAATTGCTCAAGATTTCTGGCCGCCTGTTTACGGCCCTCTTCGGTACGAAACTCCTGGCAGCGAGCACTGCGCAGAAAAGTGCCGCCACGTTGAATGGTGTTGGACACGGACCGGTTATTCAGTTCGATAAATTCATTATGCACCAGCCCGTAGTAGCCTTTCATGAACCCGATAATATCCAGACCGTAATATGTTGCAGTGCGCACGATAGCCCGAGTCGCGGCATTCATACCCGGTGCATCACCGCCACTGGTTAACACACCAATCTTGTGTACTTTATGATCATTCACCCTGATATCCTCCCAGCGACGATGCACTATATATAATAAGCTGTAATAAGGCATCGCTTATGCATTGCCATACATTGACTGGACAACAAGATTAAGTCAATCGCATTAAGAACCACAGGAATCTTATGAAACATTTTCGCGACAATAAAACCAAGATTGTATGCACCATTGGTCCGGCATCCCAGGCAGTTCCGATGCTGGAAAAATTACTCAACGCCGGGATGAACGTGGCGCGGCTCAATTTTTCCCATGGCGATTTCAGCAGTCACGAGCAGGTCATTAGCAACATACGCGAAGCATCGCGTAATACCGGCATTCGCGTGGCCATTATGGCGGACCTGCCGGGCCCAAAGATGCGTATCGGCATGCTGGAACAGGAACCGATTGAACTAGTTGATGGCGATGATTTCATCCTGACTTCCGAAGACATTGTTGGTAACCAGCAACGGGTCTCGGTCAGTTTCGAAAAACTGCCCCGCGTTGTTAAGCCTGGCGACAAGTTGTTTATTAATGATGGCTTGATTCATCTGGAAGTAAAATCCGTGGTGGACCAAGACATACATTGCCGCACCCTGGTGGGTGGTGAACTGCGCTCGCGCAAAGGCATCAACCTGCCGGGAATCAGTTTAGGGATTAGCGCTTTTACCCAACACGATCGCAATTGTCTGACGTTTGCACTACAACAGAGAGTGGACGCAGTAAGCCAGTCCTTTGTCGCCAGCGCCAGCGATATCGAGGAAGTACGTCAGTGCGCAATGGAACTGGGCCACAAACCGTTTATTATTGCCAAGATCGAACGAGCGCAAGCTCTGCAAAATATCGATGAGATATTACAGGTCGCTGATGGCATTATGGTGGCGCGCGGTGACCTGGGTGTTGAGATACCCATCGAGCGCATGGCCATCACACAAAAACAATTGATGGAACAGGCCAACCATCTGGGCAAACCGGTAATCACTGCTACGCACATGCTGGAATCCATGGTGGTGCATCGGCGTCCCACGCGCGCCGAAGCCACTGATGTAGCCAACGCCATTCTGGATGGCACGGATTGCGTGATGTTGTCGGGCGAATCAGCAATGGGTAAATACCCGGTTGACGCCGCTGCGATGCTGGCGAAAATCGCCAGCGTTACCGAACCTAACCGTCCGCATTACCGTACCCGACAGGCGTTACGCAAAGATCCGACCACCCATGACATCCCCATCGTGGAACTCATTGCGCTTAATGTGCAATATACTCTGGATCGCATACAACCGGCAGCAGTACTGGTACCCACGCGCAGCGGGGATACTGCGCGTAACATTACCCGCTATCGTTTGCCGGTGTGGATTACGGCGTTCAGTCCCAACGAATCTACCTGTCAGTCCCTGCAGTTCTCCTATGGGGTACACCCCATACTGGTGGATAAGGATATGGCAAACTGGGATGGCTTTGTGCGCCACTGGTTGCGCGAACATGGTGTGCGTTCAGGTATTGCGGTTCTCACACAAGGTCCGTCGGATGAGAATCCTTCTGGTAATCACCGCATAGAAATACTGCAACTGAAAGAGTAACTCAATGTTGCAGCGATAGGATTAATCGTGGCCGTGGCGATAGAAACGCGAACTATGATGGCACGAAGCCACGCAAAAAATCGCGCCGACTACTATTATGTTTTTCACCCTTCGGCCCGGGAGTGAAATTTACCCGTTGAGACACAACTGGTTCTTCTTGCGCTTCTTTTTCCGCTGGCGTCAATAGCGCAGTCAGCGCTTTTTGCCCACTTGCCACTGCCGCGATCTGTTTTTTGTAACAATGAGTCGGTGAGGTTACCGTGCGAAACAGGTAGCGCCCCACTTCTTCATCTTCGCCAATAACAAATTCCTGCTCGCCGGATTTCAGTTGATATTTAACTTTTTCTCCCAGCTCTTGCCGCTGGTAAGGGGTAGTGTCATCAGGCAGCAATATGATATTCATAAACCAGGGTGTGACCAGAACACCGATTAAGCCACCTTCGCACGGCTGAAAGTCAATAGCCTCGACAGTCAGCCTGTCATTATAGATTGGCAGGCCAAAGATTCTTTCGACACCGATTTGCTGAAACCGGCGCACCAGGTTTTCCACGGTCTCGCTCATGATGAAGCTCCCTTAATTGAATAGATGATTATTAGCGGCGGTTAATTAAAAGCGCGCTTTCTTTGCGAAGACTTTACGTGATCTGAGCGCTTCACTTTGAACGCGATATACGCCAGGATCGACACCAGGATTGTTAATCCCATAATATAAAGCGGCGACATTTGCGCAACAAACGCACTTATGGCATGCGCCATGTCATGCCACATGATATAGAGCGTGCCATTGGCGTAATAACCGGCATCATGGAACTCATGCGCGGCCAATGGTGCAGCTGTCGTCACCATGCCCACTAACACCATCAATTGAGTATAAAGTTTGGTTTTCACTGTTATCCTTTGCATGAGTCATCCCCTGCTTTATCAAGTCAATGACGAGTAACGGCTTGCGGCGCAAAACCCAGGCCACCCAAACATTCGACGGCTTTTTCGACTAACGCATCCAGCTGAGCAAGTACCAGGTCGGACATATCAAGACCGGTTTCCAGTGTTGCCGGTTCGACACCGATCACCACAATTTCGGGCAATTGTTCACCACCGATCTTGAGCGCCGCGAGAATATCGGACAATGCCATTTGATGCGGTGAAACCTTATTGCGAAAAAAGGCCGGTACTTCGTCGTTTTCCAGTTTGACTAATGCTCCCGGCTCTCTTCCGGTTTTCACAGCATCAATCACGATGACGTGACTGCGATTCACAATGTGCTCGTACAAAGCCATACCCGCGGTGCCGCCATCGAGCACTTCAACTTCCGGTGGAAACTCATAATCCCGCAATAATTGCTGCACGGCGCGCACGCCAATGCCTTCATCCTGCATCAGGATATTGCCTAACCCCAGCACCAGCACGGGTTGCACCTGGTTATCCTGCAATAATGGGTCGTTTTGAATGAACGGTAATATCTGCATCAGAATGCTACTCCGCATTGTGAACCCACCGCATGCACCCGCACTACTTCCTCTTTGGTGCGCGTATCCACCATGTGAATGGCGCAGGCCAGGCACGGATCAAAGGAATGTACGGTGCGGATGACCTCTAACGGTTTCTCGGGATCAGCAACCGGGTTATCCATTAATGACGCTTCGTAGGGACCGAGCTTGTCATTTTCATCGCGCGGACCGGCGTTCCAGGTGCTGGGCACCACGCACTGGTAGTTACTGATCTTGCCATCTTTAATAACCGTCCAGTGTGACAGCACACCACGCGGCGCTTCATGGTAACCATAACCACGCACTTCACCTTTGGGGAATACCGGACGGTTAAAGGTATCGTAATCACCTTTGCCGATGTTCTCCATTAACAGCTTCCACTGGTTTTGCAGGGATTCGTACAGCACCGCGGTTCTTACGCAACGCGCGGCGTGCCGACCAATAGTGGAATGCAGAGCCGACAGCGGAATCTCAGAACCAAGCACCGTGCTCACCAGCTTCAGTAATTTATCAAGGTTGCGCTTGGTAGGTTCATGACCCGCAGCCACCATGCAGAGCACATTAGCCAGCGGTCCCACCTGGGCGCGCTCATCATAAAAGGTTGGCGCTTTCACCCACGAATACTTGGCGTCATCCTGAAAGTCGGTGTACTCGGGAATCGTTTCCCCATCGTAAGGATGCAAGGCGCCTTTTCCGCCTTTGTACCAGGCATGCTTGACACTTTCCTTGACACCCTTTTCAAAGTACTCGTCATTGTAACTGGTGATGGCTTTGAACTGGCCAATGTCGGCATTGGGTATATAGCCGCCCGGTAATTCAAACTGGGTACCCATGGTGTCCAGTGGCATATCAGGCACCGACAGGTAATTGGTGACACCAGCGCCGTACTTGGTCCAGTCCGCATACAATGCACCAACAGCGGCGACATCCACCATGTACACTTTGTGAATGAAGTCGCCCAGTTCATCGATTACGTTCTTGATGTAGTAGAGTCTCTCCAGGGTCAGCGTTGACTGACTGTCGAGATTGATAGGGTTGGCAACTCCGCCCACCGCCAGGTTCTGGATATGCGGTGTCTTGGAGCCAAGTACGGAAACTATTTTATTGGCGCGGCGTTGATAATCCAGCGCCTGAAAGTAATGCGCCACTGCCAGCAAATTGATTTCCGGTGGCAGTTTCATGGCGGGATGTCCCCAGTAACCACTGGCGAACACACCCAGTTGCCCGGTATCCACAAAACTTTGCAGTTTGGTTTGCACCTCGCGGAAATGTTGCTCGCTATTCATGTGCCAGTCGGAAAGGCTTTGCGCGGTTTGCGCGGCTTTCTTTGGATCGGCCTTTAATGCGGACACAATGTCGACCCAGTCCAGTGCCGACAGATGATAAAAGTGAACAATGTGATCATGGACCCCATGCGCGGCAATAATCAGGTTGCGAATGTATTGCGCATTGAGGGGTACTTCCAGGTTCAATGCGTTTTCCACCGCGCGCACCGAGGTAATGGCATGCACCGTGGTACACACGCCACAGATACGTTGCGTATACACCCAGGCGTCTCTTGGATCTCGTCCCTGCAATATCAATTCAATACCGCGCCACATTTGTCCGGAAGACCAGGCCTTGGTGACCTTACCCCCATCCACTTCACAATCCACTCGTAGATGACCTTCAATACGGGTCATGGGATCCACAACAATTCTCTTAGCCACGGGTCACTCCTTTTTTATCCATTAGACGCTTTGCTTTTGCGCATTCGTTAAGTGGCTTCCGCCCTATGCATCACGGGTAGATATTTCACAAAGATCAGGTACAACACGACTTCAAATGAAAACATGCCGATGGTAATTAACAGTTCGGCAACGGACGGGAAGTAATTCCAGTCCGGGCCGGGGTGATAACCGATCAGGTATACATTCATGCGGTAAACAGTACCTGCTAGTAACGCCAGCATGGCCGCAATAAAAATCATACGGGTTTTGGTTCGGTTGGATTTATTAAACAGGATGACCAGAGGAACTATATACAAGGCCATTTCCACCCAGAACATGAAGGCATCCAGCGTACCTTCGAAGGCGTAGCCCCAGGCACCGCGATAGGTTAAATCACCAATGCGAATCACCAGGTAGGAAATCAACAGAATAAACGCGAAGCGTGATAGCTTGCCTAGTAGCGGCGTTTCCGATGGCCGTTTAAAACCCAGCGTCGCCAGAATGCCTTCAAAGGGCACGATGGCATAGCCCATTAACACCGCGCTCAGGAGAAACAATAGCGGCAACAATTGTGTTTGCCATAACGGCGAGACCTGGTGCCCGAAAACCACCGCCAGTGTACCCAGTGATGATTGATGCATGGTGGGCAGCAGCACACCAATGGCGATAAAGATGAATAACACCTTGGACAATTTCTGACGTAAGTTTTTAAAACCGAAACGTTCCAGAAAGGCCGGCGAAAATTCAATCCAGAGCACTGCGGTATACGCCATCACGCACACCGCCACTTCAAACATGACCGAGTTAGGCTGCATATACCATGGCAACAACAAGGTATAGAACTGCCAGTAACGACCCAGGTCCACCATAACCGCCATCCCGGCCAGGGTATAACCAAACAATCCCGCCAGCACGGCCGGACGCACCAGTGGATGATATTCACCTTTGTTAAGCACATAGACAGTTAGCGCCATGGCATAACCGGCACAACCAAACGCGGTGCCTACCATGACGTCAAACACGATCCAGATACCCCAGGGATAGCCGTCGTTTAAATTGGAGACTGCGCCGATGCCGAAAATAAAACGATAGGCAATGACACAAAAGCCAATCAGCGCCAATGTGGCAAAGAACAAAAACGGCCTGGTCAACAGCTTGCCGCCTAAAGGTTGATGTTCACTCATGACGCATCCTCCCCGGTGGTTTCGCTCTTGCCTGATGTATGTTCTTCCTTATGCTCCTGACTGGTGTTCTTGCGCACCGCGAAGGTCAAGCCCGCAAACAGAATGAACGGTAAGGCAAACCATTGATACAGGGTATGCTGGATACCTTCGGTAATTGCAGGGTAACCGTATTCCGGCACATCAGTAGGCAAGCCTAATTTGTCAAATGGTACACCAGACAAATACACCACCTGGGTGCCACCCAGCTCTTTATCGCCGTACAGATTGTTTTGATATTCAGGGATGCTGGCTTCGTGCGGCGGGCGATCTTCGCCCAGCTTGCCGCGGGGAAACACATAGGTATCACCCGGTTTGGCTTCGAGGCGGCGTTTGGCCTCCGCCATGATGTCATCCATACTGCCAAACAGGGAGGCGCCGGTGGGACACACATCACAGCAGGCCGGTATTTGCCCTTTCGCCTGCAAGTGCGAACAGAACTGGCATTTGGCAATTTCACCAAAAGCATCATTGTACTGATACTTGGGTACCCCAAATGGACAACCGGCGACACAGTAGCGACAGCCGATACAACGATCGGGATAGTGACGCACAATGCCCGTCAATGCATCCTTTTCCATCGCCGATACCGGGCAAGCCGAGATACAGGAAGGATCCACGCAATGCAGGCAATGGCGTTTCATGAAAGCGTAACCATTGACCTCGCGATCCTTCTGCTCCATGTTGCCATCACGATAGGCCTTGATCACATTGTATGTGCTGCCGGACAAATCCAGCGGCGTGTCATACATCAGATCATCCATGGCCGCATGCTCAACCGGTACATCATTGGCCTGTTTACAGGCCACCATGCAAGCCTTGCAACCGATGCACAACGTGGAGTCATACAACATACCCACCGCCTGCGGTGGCATCTCCAATGGATCACGCATTATCGCGTACGCATTATTGGAAAAAGCCGCGGCGGTGGCTCCCGCACCGACGGTTGCAGCTTTGAGAAAGTCTCTTCTTTTCATCGCCGCGCCCTCTTGTTACTCGTCTTTTTTGGCTGTTGACTCAGATGAGGCGTCCTCATCTTTGCCCATTCGACTGGCAACCACAGCGCCCGCACCCAGACCGGCACCAATAACACCCGCTGCCAATGCCGCCGCCCCGGCGGATACGCCTTCACCTTTGGGCTGGAACACATCGGTAAAAGTGTTGGGCGGTGCAACAGTTTTCACATCCGCCAATGCATGAATCGGCTTGGTAAAACCAATGCCCTGTTCGGTACAACCGAAACAGGGATGACCGGTGCCAACCGGCCATGAACCCGAGCCCACATCGCCAAACAGTATGGCCGGGCAGTTGGCGTAGGTTTCCGGCCCCTTGCAACCCAGCTTATACAAACACCAGCCGCGACGATGGCCTTCGTCACCAAACTCAATCGCAAAACGGCCGGCATCAAAGTGGGGACGCCGCTCGCAGTTCTCGTGAATCAGGCGGCCATAAGCAAACTTGGGCCGGCCTTTGTCGTCCAGATCCGGCAGGCCATTGAAGGTCAGCACGTAAAGCACCGTGGCCAAAAAGTTGTAGGGGTTGGGGGGACAACCCGGAATATTAATAATGGGTTTGCCTTGAATCACTTCATGCAACGCCTTGGCACCGGTCGGGTTCGGGCCACTGGCTGGAATGCCACCCCAGGAGGCACAGGAACCAATCGCGATGATGGCGGCCGCGCCGGCGGCGCCTTCTTCCACATGTTCCAGAATGGTTTTGTTAGCGACTTTGCAGTAGATACCACCATCCTTGGTAGGAATCGAGCCATCCACCACTAAAATGTATTTTCCTTTGTTGGCTTCCATGGACGCATGCTTGGCAGCTTCGGCCTGATGACCCGCACCGGCATTCAGCGTCTCATGATAATCCAGGGAAATTGACTCCAGTATCAATTGTTCAATAGTGGGATGAGTGGCACGTAACAAAGATTCTGTGCAACCGGTGCATTCCTGTGCGGAGATCCAGATTACCGGTGGCCGTTGGGGACTGGTGGCTGCTTCGGCAATTCGCAGACTCATTGCCGATGACAAGCCCATGGTTGCAGCAATCCCGGCACAGAATTTCATGAACTCCCGCCTCGTAACTCCACCAAGGCCGGTTTCTTCATTATCCAGACTGGTAAGCTCAGGTATACGGTTAATTAACATTTGATTTAGCCTCCCGACAGGAAAGGCGGCTGTCGATTGCGCACGGCAATCACAACAGCAGCTCCATAGGTATTAATTGCAATGGATTGGATTCGTGGCCTGGTATGCTATTCCTTAGCATGTCTTAACCCGTGTAACAGAAAAGTTGTTTTATTGTGACTTGTTGCGCTAAAGCATAGTTAAGTTGTTTTGCATGGTTCTTGACTATGGTCAATTTGGCAATCTGATAATCCGCCAACCGGGTGCGTTGTTGATCTGAATCAAATGATATGCGACATAATTAACTTGAGTAAAACATGAACGTTAACTCGAGCTAGTGACGTTAAGTAACACTACACTTAGTTACACACTTAGTTACACACTTAGTGCGGTAATTACATGGGTGCCTTGCAGAAATCAGCGTATGCAATCGGGCAATCCTTTGACGCGCATCATTTCTCAATTAAGGAAAGCGATTATTATCTGGAGCTATATTTTTGCTCTGTCACATTAGTAAATTATTCAGTAACCGGCTAATTCACGGAGAATTACTCCTTGTAGGTTTTTACGTACAAAACCGAGTACTTTAGTTTGGCTTTATTAATGAATGGACGCGCTAAAAAATAGCAAAGCGAAGGTGACTATCATGCAAGGCATCAAATACTTAATGAATGTTGTGTTTGTGCTATTAATCGCTACAGCAGCTTTACATACTGCTGCTGCCGCTGAAGAGAAGTATCGCTATGCAGAAAAGCCCTGGGGACTGGACAGCCCGGCGGGCCGTTGCGTGGTTTGTCATAGCCTGGAAAAGAACGGCGATTTCCGCGTGGCCCCCAACCTCTGGGATATCGTGGGCGCGGAAAAGGCGCGGGCTCGAAAGAACTATTCTTACTCCACGGCCTTGCTCAACAAAGGCGGCGTCTGGACAGCCGAGGAAATCGACCAGTTCCTTGCTGACGCCAACAAGTTTTTACCGGGCACCACCAAAAGTATCAAGGTACCCGATGCGGAAGAAAGAAAACAGATCATCGATTTCCTTAAAACACTTAAATAATGACTATCATTTATGACTGTCGCCCATAGCAGCTGCATAAATATTCGCAAGCAGCAGGCTACTCGCGATAGTCGCCCACCCATGCGCCCACGTGACAGGCTGTGCAATTGGCCAACGTACCCACCCAATCGTCGAGAATCCGGTTATTCAGAAAACGATGCTCTTCTTTAAAATAGGGTGTATTAGTAATACGTTGTAGAGAGGAGTTAGCATCCAGCCCTTGTAGCGCAACTCGCCCCGCCTCCCCCGCGGTCTTAGTATCCCCGGCATTCGCCACCAGGTACTCACTAACCTGAGCAATTGCTGCAGGTTTCATCTTCACTTGTTCCTTGAAGTGGTCATCCAGTTCCTGCATCATGCGCTCCCAGGATGCAGCGGGCAACATGGATGGCTGAAATGCCATGTGACAGGTTCCACAATAGCCTCGCGTTGGCGCATCCGTCACTGGAGGAAATATAAGTTGCTTTTCCTTACAGGCAACAAGGCCTAACAATGAACAATTTATCATTACAGCTAGCAGCGCAGATAGTGGTAGTTTTGACATACATCTTTCCAGACTAAATTCAGTGACCCTATTTCACTCGGTATTGTAGCACTGCTGATCTGATGGATAAAAAAAGGGAGCGAATACGCTCCCTGATGTTTATTGGCCGAAGGCGCGCGAGGCACCTTAGTCGCGGAATTTATTTTTTATGACACTTGTTGCAGTTATCCTTTGATGGCCAGGCTTTGCCGCCCTCTTTATGGCAGGAGAAACAGAAATTACCGGCCTCGTGATCTGCCATGGTAATTTTGGCAGCGCCTTTTTTCTGTTCAAATGGCTTGGGATGACAACCATCACACATAATACCTTTGGAAGGGTGGATATTACCGTCAAACACGACCTTGCCCATCGGGCTCTTGGTGAATTCCATGGTTTGTCCTGGTGGTAACGCGTGACTGGGTAACGCCAAACCTAACAACATGCCGAGAACTATTCCTACCCCGATTTTTTTCATAACATTGCCTCCTTGAATAAACGACGATCTAAATACTGCCAGTATTTACCGGTGATTTTATTGACCTAACGCAATTAATTATCGCCTGTCGCCAAATCGACAATTTTGACTACCTCATAAGATACCAGCCAAACAGCCACAAGCAGTTTGCGGCATGGATAGTTAAAGTCATTTTAATGGCGCTTTCCATCATTTCCGGTTTAATGCGCCAGTTAACAATGGCGCGGGTCGCCAAAAGTGCGGGTACGAATAATAGCACGCACAGGGTCAACGCCATTACTGGCAGGTAGCCTATTACAACCGCCCACAGCAGGGCGCCAAGCGCGAGCGCGTTAAACACTAAATAAAGACTGGCGGTAAAGTTCATACCAAATCTAACCACCAGAGTGTTTTTTCCGGCTTTGCCATCCGCGGTACAATCCGGCACTTCATTGATTAACAGGATATTGGCAACCCAGATACTCACCGGCACCGACAACAGTAATGCCTCCCAGCTAAATTGACCTGTTTGCAGCCAGGCTGCACCGACCACCGGAATCACGCCAAAGCCAATACCCACGGCAGATTCACCGATTCCTCGGGAAGCCAGCTTCAAGGGCGGCGCTGAATAGGCTACCCCCAAAAACACGCCGACGATACCAAACGCCAACACCATGTAACCCTTGTGAGCCACAAGCGCAATACCCAATATCGCACTCATCACCAGCAATAGCTGTCCCCAGCGGCGCATCTGATTGAGATTGAGAATGTTGTCCTGGATAAAACGCGAACCGCCGGTAAATGGGGAAATGCGCTCGGTATTAAAACGATCCGTGCCGTTCAATTCATCATACACATCATTCAAAACATTAACTGCGGCATGTGCCAACAACACGGAAAAAAACGCCAGAATAAATGCGATCGCATCAAACTGTACGCTATTCTGATAACCGATTGCGCTACCCAGCAACACCGGCAATGCTGATGCCGTAAGAAACATGGGTCGCGTTGCCAGCAGGTATTTCTTGATTTCCGGATCGTTACTTTGAATGACATTATTTTGAGGTGACGACATACCGCTTCTCCTCTACTTCGTTATTGTCAGGCTTTACTAGTTACCATTTTACTACTGGAATTAACTTGCGCTACACGCTTCTTAAAATAGTCCAGCAGGGTACGCGTTGAATTACTGAAAATACCATGTAAAAAGCGGTGTTGCAGAGCGGATGCATTGTCAATTTTTACCACAATAGAGACACGCGTTTTGTCGCCTTCAACGGGACATAATGCCCAGTCTAAATCAAGGCTCAGAAAAGGTCCTTTATGTGATGTGATATATAAATGAAAAGGCGGCTCGAAAACAGCTTCCGAGGTAAAGCGCCAGTTAAGAAAAGCAAATCCCAGTTCCTGCTCCACTTTCACGGTATTTCCCCGTCGCTCCACAATAGCAGCACTGATCCAGCCCGGCAAAAACGCCGGATATTTTTCAATGTCCGCAACGACGTCAAATATCTGTTGCGGGGTGTAACTGAAAAACGCTGAATCACTGTATTCCATAAAACACACCTGATGGTTTAGAATATTGACTAACTTCCCTGTTGCCATTCTTGGTTCGCCTCTACTGCTATGTTAAATATTTATTCTTCGCGCGCTTATGCAACACAAGAACCAGTAATACCACGAGCGCAGGCAACAGCAGCACCACATGACTTACTTCGCTCGCCAAATGCACCAGACCATCCATCAGCCCCATATAATGACTGCCACTGATATGGGCATAGACTGGTGTAATCGTAGCGAACAAAACAAACCCGCTCAGACACATTACAAACAGGCGTCTCATTGATTGACCTCCTTTTTTTGCCATTGGCTCTACACCACTTTCACTTTTATTAGTTCTTCGCCATTGGGATCCGTGACATGTACTGCGCAGGCAATGCAGGGATCAAAACTATGGATAGTCCTTAATATTTCTATAGGTTGTTTCGGGTCGTGCAGCTTGTGTCCCACTAATGCCGCTTCATACGGACCCGGCTGACCCAGCGCATCCCGTGGGCCAGCGTTCCAGGTGCTGGGCACCACCGCCTGGTAGTTGGCAATCTTGCCATCACGAATCACAACCCAGTGTGACAAACCACCGCGCGGTGCCTCGGTATAACCCGCGCCTTTCGCTTCCCTGGGCCACGTGGATGGGTCCCATGACGCTTCATTAAATGTTTTCACATCACCGGCTTTGATGTTGGCAACCAGTTGATCCAGCCAGCCCTGCATGGCATCGGCAAATACCTTGGTTTCCAGGGTACGCGCGGCGGTACGACCCAGAGTAGAAAACAGGGCCTGCACCGGAACATCCAGTGTTCGCAAAGTCATGTCCACCAGTTCCTTCATTTGCGGATGACCTTTGGCATACAACATTAATGCGCGCGCCAATGGTCCCACTTCCATAGGCTTGCCTTTCCAGCGCGGAGACTTCAACCAGGAATAGGATTTATCGACATCAAGATGTTCATAGGGCGGTTGCGGCCCATCGTAATTAAATTCCGTTTCGCCATCATAGGGATGCAGGCCCTTGTCCTTGCCGCTACTATAGTTATACCAGGAATGTGTCACATACTCCTGCACCTGATCCGGATCTTCCAGATCCAGATCATGCACTGTACTTAAATCGCGATTTAAAATAATGCCACGCGGTACCAATAGCTTATCGACATCATCCGTATCACCTGAGGGGAAATCGCCGTAACACATAAAATTGCCCACTCCTTCCCCCTGCGCACCCCAGTCCTTGTAAAAACCGGCGATGGCCAGAGTATCGGGCACATATACCTGATCAACAAAGCTGCGCATTTTATTGATGACATCCTGCATGATTTGCAGACCGGTCTGATTCAAGGCCGTTGCATCGGCGCCCGCACTACCTCCCTGGGCGTGAATACTGATGGCGGATGGTGCGCCTCCCACCAGGAAATTGGGATGTGGATTCTTACCACCTAAAACTGTGTGCAAGCGCACCACGTCACGCTGCCAGGACAATGCTTCCAGATAATGCGCCACCGCCATCAGGTTCGCTTCCGGTGGTAACTTATAGGCCGGATGCCCCCAGTAACCATTCGCAAAGATGCCCAGCTGCCCGCTTTCCACAAATTCCTTGATACGTTTTTGGGTATCGGCGAAGTATCCGGGGGAAGACTTTGGATAAGACGGACTAACCGTTTGCGCCAGTTCCGAGGTCGCCTTCGGATCGGCTTTTAACGCGGACACGATATCCACCCAGTCCAGCGCGTGTAAATGATAAAAGTGCATAACATGATCGTGCACATATTGCGCGCCAATCATCAGGTTACGAATCAACTGTGCATTGGGTGGAATCTTGTAGTTCAATGCCGCTTCCACGGCACGCACCGAGGCGATGCCATGCACTAAAGTACAAACGCCGCAAATGCGTTGCGCAAACGCCCACGCGTCGCGCGGGTCACGACCTTTCAGGATAATCTCAATGCCGCGCACCATGGTACCTGATGACCACGCTTCGGTAATACGCTCACCATCGGTCTGGGCCTCGATGCGCAGGTGCCCTTCGATGCGGGTTATAGGATCGACAACGACGCGCTCACTCATAACTTTCTATCCATTCGGTTTTATTCAATCGTTCGCCTGGTTCGTGTCGTCCAGGAATTGCACCAGAGTCTCGGTCAAGCCCACCACTTCAATATCACTCATATTGTAATGATCCAGTCCATCTTCCAGCATATTGCGGCAGTTGGAACAGGCCGTCACAATACGCTCCACTTTGATCTCATCCAGTTGCTGTTTCTTTTTACTGAAGACATCCAGGCGCCGTTCTTCGGCGCGCTCGTTAGCGGCCACACCACCGCCACCACCACAACACCAGTTATATTCACCATGCTCCTTCATTTCCACAAAGTTGGCGGCGAACTGGTTAATGAGGTTACGAGGTTGCTCGACAATGCCGCCGCGGCGCGCTATCTGGCAGGGATCATGATAGGTCAGACGGGTCTCATCTTTGCCCTTGGTCTTCAACTTGCCCTGTTTACGCAGCTCTTCCAGTATTTCCAGAATATGCTGGACTTTAAATTTATAAGGACGGCCGATAAGGTTGGGACCTTCCCAGCGTAAGGCGATATAAGCATGACCGCACTCGGGACTGATTACGGTTTTAACTTTTAGTTGCTCCGCACCTGCAACGATACGTTCAATCAATTCAGCCGCCAGGTCCGAGGAGCCAATTTGAATACCGGTATTGGTACCCTCAAAGGCGGTGGAACATAGTGTCCACGACACATTGGCGGCTTTAAAAATTCGCGCCACCGCCGGAATGATTTCCTGAAACTGGGCGATTTCCGCGGAAGACAAAACCATCATGTATTCCGCACCTTCTTCATCTATTGGCACCTTGTAGCCTAATTCTTCTTCAGCATGTTTAATCTGAGCCTGCAATGTTGTCAGCGTAATACCCATGGGGCTGCCGATTTCAATCGCGCGCTTCATAGCCTCCTTCAATCCTTGCGGAGCATGACCGGAAGCCACCATGGCTTCGCGAAACTTGCGGATCATATAAGTAATGTCATTACCCACTGGACAAGCTAACGAACATTTGCCACATAAAGTACAGGTGTCATACACCAGTTCTTCCCACTCTGCCATTTCTTCATCAGTAACGGATTTCGCAAGTCCGATGGATTTCATCAACCGCCCCCAAAAGGTAAATTCCTGCTGCCATACTTTACGCATGGGTAACAGTTTATAGATGGGAGTAAAACGCGGATCCTGGGTTTCGGTATAAAACAGGCAGGCGTCTGCACACATGCCACAATGTACGCAACTACTGAAGTAACTGGCGACAGGGCCGTCAATCTGCTCGACCATTGCGGTGATCGCACGCTGAGCCGTCGTCATGACTTCACTCCTTTATAGCCTGCTATTGCACCGTTGTACCAGCGGGAAACAAATAACGACGCCATGTGACTTAAACTGGTAAAGGGAATGGCAATCAGCAATATCTCAGCACTAATAATATGAAGTGATAACAGCAAGGTGTACGATAAACCGATCGGATGCATGGTAAGGTAACCTGTAATCAACGGCCCAATGGTGAGCACCCACACCAGATAATCCTGATAAACACTTAACTTTCGCCGCACCGGATCCATGACACGATAAACCAGTACTGCAAACAGCGCACCAATAGATATCAAGGCACTAAAGGTGATCAGCACAGTGGGCAATGCGGGCCAACCAAAACCCAGAATACTTTTGAATAAAAGAATGTGCTGATCCAGAAACAACAAGGTTAACAACAGCCCGATGTGAAAGGTATAACCGGCAATCAGGGTGAAATAACCACGGTTAGTGGAATGCCGATGAAACTTAAAACGCCGGAAAACAGTCGCGACACCCGGACCAAAGGTACTACCCTTGGGTTCGGCCAGATTCTCTGGCATGCCGATGGCCAGGTTCTGAATCACCCGAAACACGACACCCAGCACAAAGATAGTTATCGCTATCAACAGCCCTGGTCCACGCAGCCAGGTCAGTAACTCGGTTTCGTTCATGATGTTTCTCCGAGATCCTCAACGCTGACTTTTTTATGTTGCTGCCTGGCTTTCTTGCGTTTGCGTTGATCATATAAACCAAACGCGACGCCCGTGATGGCACCCGCGGCGACTGCGGTCGCGGCAACTTTACTGACTCCCAGTGAGGGCGTAGACAAGGGACTATAAAAACTACCCGCATCCCAGAAATCGGGCTCGGAACATCCCAGGCAGGGATGACCGGATTGGATGGGAAAGCTGGTACCGTTATTCCACTTTGATGTAGCGCAGGCGTTGTAGGTGGTCGGGCCTTTACAGCCTAATTCATACAGACACCAGCCATTACGCGCTCCCTCATCATCAAAGGTTTTTGCAAACAGACCTTTGTCGTAGAACGGCCGGCGATAACATCGGTCATGAATACTGTCGCCAAAAAACGATAACGGCCGGTGATGATGATCAAGATCAGGCACTGTACCGAAAGTTAAGTAATGGGCTAACACGCCGGTAATCACTACCGGGATGGGCGGACAACCGGGCACATTGATTACTGGCTTCCTGTCTTTCACGATATCCAGTACCGATACCGCACCGGTAGGATTGGGATTGGCGTGGGGCAAGCCGCCGAAGGCGGCACAGGTACCAACGGCAACAATCGCCGCGGCGCCTTCAATGGCATCTTCCAGCATTTGCAGGTTGGTCATACCCGCGATCGTGGAATAAACGCCGCCATCTTTTATTGGTATCGAACCATCAACAATCAACAGATACTTACCAAAAAACTCTTTCATGGCATGCTCACGCGCTTCTTCGGCCGCGGTACCGGAAGCCGCTTGCAGGGTGTGATGATAGTCCAGGGAAATAGCATCCAGTATCAGGCTTTCCACCGTAGGATTGTGCGATCGCGTAAGGGATTCCGTGCAGCCGGTACATTCCTGAAAGGACAACCAGATGACCGAAGGACGTCTGGCCTTACTCAATGCGTCGGCAATCGCTGGCGCCATGCCGGGTGGTAACGCCATCAATGATGCCATGGCGGAACAAAACTTAAGAAAGCCGCGCCGACTGATTCCTTGCCGCCGCAGGATATCAGTGAGGTATTCATCTCTTGGCATTAATTGCTCCTTGCGCTGTGCGAACAGCGGCAATCTTATTAGCGCTTATGCACCGAGGTTTATTTCGTTCAGGCGTTGCTGAAATTTTTCGGGCGCCTCATGCAAATCATGATGCTGTGTTTTGAGAATCTCCGGCAGATCAGTGACCTCAATGAATTCAGAGATGATTTCGTCACTGGCGTTCCGGTGGGTGACCCACCAGATACCGGGGATGGAGGTTTCGGTTACATGCGTCGGGCCCAACGCGGCAATAGTAGCCTCCACTTCGCCGGTTCCCAGAATTTGCTTGAGACTTTGTATCTCGCCTGGCAACAGGGGCATGCCATGAATATCGACGTAGTTCTCGTCACCGGTTTCCACTAACGTGGCGAGCATGGTCTGCAATTCTTTCAATATTGCGAGCACTTGCACGGAAGGCACATTGCCAAGTTCATTTGACTGACTTTCTTTAACTGGAATATCGGTCAACTCGCTCATGCCTGCCACTCCTGTATCAACTTTACTGCCTGCTCACAGATCAAGGGTATTGCTGCTTCTATTTCTGCGGTGGGATTTTCTCCCCAGTCCAGACTTTTCGGCTGCACGCCGATCAAGGCACGATGTTTTGGCAACCGTCCTGCCAGGCGGACAATAGACATAAGATCCATTAGCCCCACCTCATGCACACTACGCTGATGCTGACCGCCAAGATAATCATCCATGGCCGCGCCTACAAAGATGCGCACTGTGCCTGGGTTTTCGTTCAGCTGTGCCGCATCGATGACAATTAAATTATCGGCGTCTTCAACTGGCGCTGCGAGGGTGAAACTCAAGGTGCCGCCATCCAGATACCGGGTATCGGGTAAATCCGGATACGTCTCATAAATATAACGTGTTGCATGCACACCAATACCTTCATCGGTCAGTAAGGTGTTGCCAATGCCGAGCACCAGAGTACCCATGCTCATACCCTTTATCGATGCGTGATGGTTCCGACTATCATTCCGAGGCGTCTGTATCACGGCTTATTCGACTGCTGGA
>Ga0209742_10000462_pt1 | contig 21573 bp, 19 predicted proteins | sample DeeMarSeWOR38_10_FD_187462 | JGI IMG/M metagenome (GOLD analysis project Ga0209742, IMG submission 187462) | Marine sediment microbial communities from White Oak River estuary, North Carolina - WOR-3-8_10 (SPAdes) (version 2) | ecosystem: Environmental > Aquatic > Marine > Intertidal zone >... | reverse complement strand
CAGTTCGGCCAGCGCTGGCGCCGAGGAGACAGCGCGCGCGAGTCCGATTTGGCCCAGCAGGCCTGCAATATCTGCCTGGTCGCGGCGCTCAGGCTGCAGGCCTTGCAGCGTTTCGTGGGCATCATCGAATTGGCCGGTTGCGATCAGGGCACGGGCGAGCTCCACTATCAATCGGTCACTGTGCGGGTCGGAAGCGAGTGCGCTGTTCAGCAACGCCAAGGCGTCCTTCGGCCGGCCCGCCTCCAGTGCGGCACGGGCAGCCGGGATGGTCTGGTCGGATTCGCGCACGACATGTCGGTCGAGGAGGGTACGGATTGCTCGTTCGCCCTGGGCGCCCATGAACTCTTCGACCACCTGGCCGTTGCGGAACAGCTTCACGGTCGGGATGCTTCGGATGGCAAAACGCTGGGCGAGCGCCTGCTGGGCGTCAGTATCGACCTTGGCGAGCAGAAACTTGCCCTGATAAGCCGCCGCAAGTTTCGCTAGCAGCGGCATGAGCACCTGGCATGGACCACACCAGCTGGCCCAGAAGTCGACCAGTACGGGCAGCTCGTGGGACTTGCGAATGACGCGCTCTTCGAATTCGGTCGCAACGACGTCGAAGGCAAACTCGGTAACAATGTCCATGATGCGGGATCAAACGAAATTGGCTTCGCCGCCAACATGAGGGCAAGGAACGTCGATTACAACCGGTGCGGTAGGCGGAGATGGCGCTCCCTAGGGGACTCGAACCCCTGTTTTCGCCGTGAGAGGGCGACGTCCTGGGCCACTAGACGAAGGGAGCAAACGCACGGTCGGCGGAAAGGGGTGGTATTATACGTGCCGGACCAATATACACAATAAATGCGTCAGGCCATTCAAGGTGCTTCAACATTAGCGAACTGGTGACGATCCCCCGCGCCGAGCATTCCGTTTCGCGCGCCCAAATCAGTGAGAACGCCCTTCGGGTGCTGCACCGCCTGCGCGACGCGGGCTATGCGGCGCTTCTGGTCGGTGGCTGCGTGCGTGACCTCATGCTAGGGCGCGAACCGAAGGACTTCGACGTCGTGACCGACGCGCGTCCGGAGGAAATCCGCAAGCTTTTTCACAATGCACGCATCATCGGGCGGCGTTTTCGTCTTGTGCACGTTCGTTTTGGGCGCGAGATCATCGAAGTGGCGACATTTCGTGCGGCGGCCCACGACGTTGCAGGCGACGTGCCGGCAACCGATCCCGAGACGGGCGAGCCGATCGAGGAAGAGGAGACCGAATCTGTCGGTGCCGAAGTGCCCCCAGCAGACCAGAACATCTTTGGTACGCAGGAGGAAGACGCGCTGCGACGCGATTTCACGGTCAATGCGCTCTACTACAACATCCGCGATTTCGGTGTTATCGATTACGTCGGTGGCGTGCAGGATCTGCGCGCCGGCCTGCTACGTGTGATCGGTGATCCCGAGACGCGCTTTCGTGAGGACCCGGTACGCATGTTGCGCGCGGTGCGTTTTGCCGCCAAATTGGGGTTCAATCTGGCACCGGGCACTGAGGAGCCGATTCGCGAACTCGCGCCGCTTCTCCTCGACGTGCCGCCCGCGCGGATGTTTGAGGAGGTACTTAAACTGTTCCATGGCGGTGCTGCGCTCAAGACCTACGAGCTATTGCGTCATTACGGGCTGTTTGAATATCTGTTCCCTCAGACCGAAGAGGCGCTTACGCATGAGGACGGCGGGTTCCCGATCACGCTGGTGCCGCGGGCGCTCGAGAACACGGATGCGCGTGTGAACGCCGATCGTCCGGTTACGCCTGCCTTCCTGTTCGCGGCGCTGTTGTGGGAGCCGATGCGGTTGCGGTTGCCGCATTACCACTTGCAGGGTAAGACAGCGCACGACGCGCAGAATTTTGCTGCAGACGACGTGATCCGCGAACAGCTGACGCGCGTCTCCATTCCGCGCCGATTCAGCGTGCCCATGCGGGAGATCTGGTTCATGCAGGACCGGCTCACGCGTCGCAATGGCCGCCAGGCATCGCAGATGATTGAGCATCCTCGCTTTCGCGCGGCATACGATTTTCTGTTGCTGCGCGCGGAATCCGGCGAGGCGACTCACGAGCTGGCGGATTGGTGGACACGCTTTCAGGCGGTGTCGGCCGATGAGCGTCGAGGCATGATCGCCGCGCTAGGGCCGGGCGAGGGTGGCGGCGCGGAGCGCCCGGGTGGCGGCAAGCGCCGGCGTCGACGCCGGCGGCGCAAGTCCGGGCAGCACGTACCCGCCGGCCAGGGATGACCGGGCCTTCGGCTGTCGCGACCGCCTTCATCGGGCTCGGCAGCAATATGGGGGATTCCGGCACCCTGTTACGTGCGGGTGGTGCCGCGCTGGCTGCGCTCCCGGGCACCGAGGTGGCGGCTCGCTCCGCTCTGTATCGCAGCGCTCCGGTCGGTCGAACCGATCAACCGAATTTCATCAACGCGGTTTGCCAGCTCGCTACAACGCTTGCCCCCGAGTCATTGCTGGAGTCCCTGTTCGGTATCGAGCGTCTTCATGGGCGGGTGCGCGACGGCGAGCGGGGCGGACCGCGAACACTCGATCTTGACCTGCTGCTGTACGCGGACCTTCTGTGTGTCACGGAAGCACTCGAACTTCCACACCCGCGGCTGCACGAGCGCGCTTTCGTGCTGCAGCCGCTTGTTGAGCTCGCCCCCAATCTGGTCGTTCCCGGGCGTGGGAGCGTACGCGATCTGTTGGCGGCCTGCCGCGACCAGCGCATCGAGCGGCTCGAGGAATGGTAAGATGCTCCGTCCGCTTGGCGGGCGTGGCATCTCCAGAGGCGTGATTTAGTGAACCATTCGTATCCTGCCTATATCGTCGTGGAAGGGCCGATCGGCGTAGGCAAGACAAGCCTCGCGCGGCGACTCGCGGATGCTTTCGGCGCGCAGCCAATGCTCGAGCGTCCCGAGGAGAATCCGTTTCTCGAGCGCTTCTATCAGTCGCGAAGCCATTTCGCGCTTCCAACGCAATTGTTCTTCCTGTTTCAGCGTGCCCGCCAGATTCAGGAATTGAAGCAGGGTGACATGTTTTCGCCCGGTCATGTGGCGGACTTCCTGATCGACAAGGATAAGCTGTTTGCGCGTGCCAACCTTGATGACGACGAGCTGCGTCTTTACGAGCAGGTGTATGCCCAGACCATCCGTGATCTTCCGGTTCCCGATCTGGTTGTCTACCTGCAGGCACCGGTCGACGTGCTGCTCGAGCGGGTGCGCCGGCGCGGTATAGGCTATGAACGTGGCATCGACCGGGAGTACCTTCAGCGCCTAGTGGACGCCTATACGCAGTTCTTCCACCACTATGCGACATCGGCGTTACTGGTGGTGAATGCAGCGGAGATCAACTTCGTTGACCGCGACGAGGATTTTTCCATGTTACTGGCACACATCCGGAAGATTCGTACCGGCCGGCATTTCTTCAATCCTTGGGTGCAGCGGGCGTGAAGCCGGTCACGATTACCACGCTGCGCGAGATGAAGCGCACCCAAACCCCGATCGCCTGCCTGACAGCCTACGACTACAGTTTCGCTAGCCTTCTCGACCGCTGCGGCGTCGATCTCGTCATGGTGGGCGACTCGCTCGGCATGGTAATGCAGGGCAATGACTCAACGCTGCCGGTCACGATGGCCGATGCGATTTACCACACACGCTGCGTGGCGCGCGGAGTGCAGCGCGCGCTGATCGTGAGCGATCTTCCGTTCATGAGCTATCAGCGCAATGCCGAGCAGGCGCTGGCGAATGCCGGCCGGCTCATGAGCCGCGGTGGAGCGCACGTCGTAAAGCTTGAAGGCGGCGCGCCTATGGCCGACACGGTACGCTTCCTTGTGGAGCGCGGCATCCCGGTATGCGGACATCTCGGTCTCACTCCGCAATCGGTGCATCAATTGGGTGGCTACAAGGTGCAGGGGCGCGAGCAAGCAGCGGCGGAGGGCATCCGAACCGATGCGCTGGCGCTCGCGCAAGCCGGCGCAAGTCTGCTGGTACTGGAGGCTGTTCCGGCGGAGCTGGCCGCCACGATCACCCGGGAACTCGATATCCCAACCATTGGCATTGGCGCCGGTACCGACACGGATGGGCAGGTGCTCGTGCTACAGGACATGCTCGGCATCTATCCGCGCCCGAGCCCGAAGTTCTCCCGCAATTTCATGACGGGGACGGATTCGATCGAGGCGGCGATCCGGGCATACGTCGCGGCCGTGAAGAGCCGCACCTTTCCCGGACCCGAGCATAGCTTCCACGCGGCATGATTGTCGCGTCGACGATAAGCGTGCTGCGCGAGCAGGTGGCGCGGCACCGCCGCGCTGGGGAACGCATCGCGTTCGTGCCGACGATGGGCAGTCTGCACGCCGGGCATTTGCGGCTGATGAGTGAAGCTCGTCAGCGCGCGCCGGTCGTGACGGCAAGTATCTACATTAATCCACTTCAGTTCAGTGCCAACGAGGACTTCGATGCCTATCCGCGCACGCCGGAAGAAGACAGGGTGGCGCTGGAGTCTGTTGGTGTGGACGTGCTCTTCATGCCCGGAGATCGCGAGATGTACGCGCGCAGCGCCGCGGCGGTGACGCGCGTCGAGGTTCCCGGACTCGGGGACATTCTCTGTGGCGCCTTTCGGCCCGGACACTTCCAGGGCGTCGCCACGGTCGTTACTCGGTTGTTCAATCTGGTGCAACCGGATGTGGCAATCTTCGGCAAGAAGGACTACCAGCAATTGATGGTGGTCCGGCGCATGGTGGAAGATCTTGGGATGCCCGTGGAGATTATTGGCGTGGAAACGGTGCGCGAGAGCGATGGGCTTGCCCTGAGTTCGCGTAACCGCTATCTCGCGGCATCCGAGCGTGCGCTGGCCCCGCGATTGTACAAAACACTGGACGGTGTGCGTAAACGGATGCTGGCGGGCGCGACACCGCTCGGCGCTGAAACCTGGGCGATGGAGGCGCTGCGCGCGGCAGGTTTTCGTCCAGACTATGTAAGTGTCAGGAGACAAGCCGATTTGGCCCCGCCCGAGGGCGCGGATCGCGGGCTGGTGGTGCTTGCGGCAGCCTGGCTTGGCAAGACACGTCTGATAGATAACCTTGAATTTCATCTGGACTGATTCAAGGGGAATTGCAGTTTGAATCGGCCGGTTTTACGCCCCATAATTGGATGACTGTGCGGAGCATTTCATGCGTCGTATTCTGCTGAGAGCCAAGCTTCATCGGGTGACCGTTACCCATTCCGAACTCGACTACGAGGGGTCGGTGGCGATCGACGCGCGCCTGCTTGAGGCCGCCGACATCCGCGAATACGAGCGCATTGAGGTCTACAATGTTCGCAACGGCGAGCGTTTTTCGACCTACGCCATCCGGGCCGAGGCTGGTTCCGGCATCATCTCGGTGAACGGTGCGGCAGCCCACAAAGCTGATCCCGGTGATATCGTCATTATCTGTGCCTTTGGAGAGCTTGAGGAAAGCGAAGTGGCGAAGCACAAGCCGCGGCTCGTGTACGTGGACGCGAACAATCGTATTACCCATACGCGCAATTCGATTCCCGTGCAGGTGGCCTGAGCCACCGCGCGGACCGAAAACGTAAGGGCGACCTCCGGTCGCCCTTTTTGTTTCGGGGTGGAACATTGACCGGCGTCAAGACACGCGCCGCGCCAGTCTGGGAAGCTTGAAATGCCCGGTTCACCGCGCAACCATTGAGTCGACATGTCCACAATCAAGCCGCTTCCGCCCGAGTCGCTTTATCAGCGCGTTGACCCGGCAACGCTGGCGTTCAAGACCACCGCCGAACTCGCCGAATTGACCGACGTGATCGGGCAACCGAGGGCCACCGAGGCGATCCAATTTGGTATTGGCATCGTCCGCGATGGCTATAACCTGTTTGTCCTGGGCGAGCCCGGAACCGGCAAGCATTCGATCGTAAGACGCTATCTGGATGAACGTGCCAGCCAGCGGCCCGTGGCATCCGATTGGTGCTACGTCAATAACTTCGATGAGCCGCATCGGCCACGCGCGTTGCGACTACCGCCGGGGCGAGGCGTGCCTTTTCGGCAGGATATGGAACGGTTCGTCGAGGATTTGCGCTCGGCAATTCCCGGGGCGTTCGAGAGTGAGGAGTACCGCGCCCGGCGGCATGAGCTCGAGGAAGAACTCAAGGAGCGGCACGAGCAGGCCTTTAGTGAGCTTGGGCGGGAGGCAGAGGCGCACGACTTCGTGCTGGTGCGCACGCCGACCGGCATGGCGCTGGCGCCCACACGAAAAGGCGAGGTGATCAGCCCCGCTGAATTCGAGAAGCTTCCCGACGAAGAGCAGAAGCGTATCGGCACGGTGCTGGAGACGCTGCAGGAGCAGCTCGAGAAGATCGTGCATCAGTTGCCACAGTGGCGACGTGAGGCGCAGCAGCGCTTACGTGATCTCGATCGCGACTTCGTAATGAGCGCGGTCGGTCATCTAATTGAAGAGCTGCGCAAGCGCTATGCGGATTTGCCTGATGTGCTGACACACCTGGAGGCGGTTCAAGAGGCGGTGATCGAGCATGCCGACGATTTTCGCCGAGGCGAGGAAGGTGCCGAGATCAGTTTCCTCGGCATTCCCCTGCCGCGGGCAGCGGCGGGGGCGGCACAACGGCGCTACGGTGTAAATGTCCTGGTAGACAACAGCGGCGCGAAGGGAGCGCCGGTAGTTTACACGGACGAGCCTTCCCACCCGAAACTCATTGGACGCGTGGAGCACCTTGCCCAGATGGGTGCGCTGATCACGGACTTCACCCTTATCAAGGCCGGCGCGTTGCATTTGGCCAATGGCGGTTACCTCATACTCGATGCACGCAAGCTGCTGATGCAGCCGTATGCCTGGGAGGGGCTCAAGCGCTGCCTAACGGCACGCGCACTGCGTATTGAGTCGCTTGGACAGATGTTGTCACTTATTAGCACGGTATCGCTGGAGCCTGAACCCATTCCGCTCGACGTAAAGGTCGTCATGTTGGGTGACCGGTTCCTGTATTACCTTCTCTACCACTACGATCCCGACTTCCGGGAACTGTTCAAGGTCGCCGCCGACTTCGAGGAAACGATGGATCGCAGCCCCGAAGCCCAACAACTGCACGCCCGGATGCTCGCTGACATGGTACGTCGCGATGATCTTCTGCCTTTTGATTCCGAGGCCGTGGCGCGCGTGCTGGAGCATGGGGCACGGCAGGCGTCGGATGCGCAAAAACTCTCCCTGCGCATGCAAGACCTGGTCGATCTGTTGCGGGAGTCGGATTACTGGGCGCGCAGCAATCAACGCGAAGTGGTGAGCGCTCCGGATGTGCAGCGCGCTATCGATGCGCGCGTACGCCGGGCGGATCGCGTGCGCGAGAAGGTGCAAGAGGGGATTCGGCGCGGCATGCTCTTGTTGGATACCGCGGGGGAGCAGGTCGGGCAGGTAAACGCGCTTTCGGTCGTTTCGCTCGGCGAGCTCGATTTCGGCTATCCGACGCGGCTGACTGCCCGGGTTCGCATGGGCAAGGGCGAGGTGCTCGACATTCAGAGGGAGGTCGAGCTCGGCGGGCCGATCCACTCCAAGGGCGTCATGATTCTCGCGGGCTTCCTCGGGGCACGCTTTGCGGCGGATCATCCGCTCGCGCTTTCCGCGACGTTGGTGTTCGAACAGACCTACGGAACGGTGGAGGGGGACAGCGCGTCGTGTGCGGAGCTATATGCGTTATTGTCGGCGTTGGCAGAGGTACCGATCGCGCAATCGTTGGCGATCACCGGTTCGGTCAACCAGCACGGTGAGGTACAGCCAATCGGTGGCGTGAACGAAAAGATTGAAGGGTTCTTCGATGTCTGCGCGCAGCGTGGGCTTACCGGAAAACAGGGCGTGCTGATTCCCCAGGCGAACGTGCAGCACCTCATGCTGAGGCACGACGTGGTTGATGCCTGCCGACAGGGCAGGTTTCACATATACCCCGTTACCGATGTTGATCAGGGCATCGAGCTGCTGACCGGCGTGCCGGCCGGAACGCGTGACAGCGAAGGCCGATTTGCCGAGGGCAGTATCAACGCGCGGGTCGAGCAGCGCTTGCTCATACTTGCTGAACTCGCGCGTCTTTTCGGCACACCGCCCGAGGAACACTCCGGCCCAGAATCATGACGCTAGCCCAACAGCTGACGCCGATCCGGCGCATTCTGGTCGCGCTCGACGCGTCGCGGGCGAGTGTGGACGTGTTGGAGGCCGCCGCGGCGATGGCGGCACAACTTGAAGCCGAGTTGGAGGGGCTGTACGTCGAGGACATCAATCTGCTGCGATTGGCGGGACTGCCGTTCTCGCGGGAGGTGGGGCTCGCTTCGGCGCGTTCGCGTCGGGTCGTTAGCGCAGACGTGGGGCGGGCGTTGCGACGCGAGGCGGAGCGCGCCCGACACGCGCTGGAGGTAATTGCGACACGCCGTCAGGTGCACTACTCCTTTCGGGTAGCACGTGGCCAGGTGGCAGCGGAGCTGCTGGCCGCCGCGGCGCAAGCGGATTTGGTGGCGCTTGCGACGGCAAGCATGGAAATCCGGCGGACGAGGCTAGGTTCGACGGCGCGCGCGATGCTGGCCAGCCCGGCTCGGGCGCTGCTTATTCTCCCGCCGCGCGAGGACGCGCGCGCGGCGCTGGCCATCGTGTATGACGGATCGCCGCGCGCCAGCCAGGTGCTGGCGTTGGCCGGCCAAATTGCCCATGGGACGTCAGCGGTGACGGTATTTCTGCTCGCGGACCACCCCGAGGAGGAGCAGCGGCAGCGGGCGGAGGTGACCCGCGTGCTCGCCGGGCACGGCATACGCCCCGAATTTGAGTGGGTAGTGGAAGTGGATATTGCGCAGCTTGCGCGTCGCGTGCGGGAACTGCGGGTCGGTACGCTGTTGGTGGCGGAGGACTGCCCAGGGCTCGGGCGCGCCGGCGTGCACGAGCTCCTTCAGGCGATCGATTGCGCCGTGTTATTGCTGCGTTGAAACACGAGACGATCGATGGCAGAAGCGCGTGAGGAGACTGCTCGAGAACCCCAGACCGCGCCAGGGAACGACATCGTGCTGGCGCTTGGTGGCGGTGGCGCGGCGGGGCTCGCGCACGTAGGCGTGCTGCAAGCGCTTGCCGAAGAGGGCATCCGGGTTCGGGCGGTTGTCGGCACCAGCATCGGGGCCGAGATTGGCGCCTTCTATGTTCGCGGAATGTCACTTGAGGAACTGGCACGGCTCGCACTCTCTTTCGACTGGCTTCAGAACCTGCGCCTGTTCCTGCCTGACCTGCCAGACGGTGGCCTGGTTTCAGGGCGCGAAATCGTCAACTTCTTGCGTCGCGGTCTGGGCGACGCCCGAATAGAGACGTTGCCGGTCGGCTACTGCGCGATCGCCGCCGACCTCGAAAGCGGCGAACAGGTTGTGATTGATAGCGGTGAATTGGTGCTTGCGGTACGCGCGAGCGTTTCGCTCCCCGGTATTCTGACACCGGTACAAATCGGGAAGCGCATGCTGGTCGATGGCGGCGTGGTGAATCCGGTTCCATTCGACGTCGCGCATGCCCGCTTTGGTGGGCCGGTGGTGGCGGTGGCGGTTCATTCGGGCGCGCGTCGGCGCGAGTTGCCGGTTCCGTCGACGCATACGAGCGAGTGGCCGGGCCACGCCCGGGAACTGCTCGACCAGCCGTGGATGGCCAAGGCGCCGGCACTGCGCGTCTGGCTGGAAGGACGGCTCGAGACTATTCAGCGCCGCAGCAAGGAACCGGAGCCGTATTGGACGGCACCGCGTGTTGTCGATCGGGTGATGGACATCACAAAATCGGAGCTGGTGCGGTTGCGGGCGCTGCAGGTCGCGCCAGACCTGATGCTTTCGCCAGACGTTGGCGCAATCGGGTTGCTCGAGTTTTACCGGGCACGGGAGGCAATCGATGCGGGACGTGCAGCCGTGCGGGAGAATCTGCCGGCACTCCAGCGACTCGCGACGGGACCATGACCGCTCAGGCACGTCTGCAGGCGCGATCAGGGCGCGGGCCCTGCACCATTGAAATGATCCAAGCGGTAGGTCTGTGTGATTGCTGAACTTCCGCGAGAACTAAGGGGCTCGATGACGTCATGACAAATTCCAGCGACCTGCCGCCATCGCCAAAGCGGATTTCGTTATTGCAGACTTGGCTCGTTCTCTTTATCCAGTCGATCGTTTTCGGTGTGGTGCTGGTCGTGGTCGCACTGACGACCGGTATTGGAGGCATGCGTCCAGAGCTGGGGCAGTATGCGTTGTGGGCAGCGGTTCTCGCGGCATTTCCCTCGATTCCGCTGTGGCGCACTTACCGCGAGCGGTTGGCGGCGTCGCGGCGCATGGAAGAGGCTGAACGTGTCCGCACCCTTCATCCTCGACTCGTACTGGGACTCGCGGTTGCCGACCTTCCGGCACTTGCCGGATTCGCGCACTATCTCTTCACGGCCGAGATCACGCCAATGGTCGGTTGCTGTGTTGTAACCAGTGTGATCATGTATCTTTACCGTCCGGTAGAGAATTGACAGAAGATCGGGCGGATGGGTGTACGCAGCGGTCAGAAGTTTGGTGCCGAAGGTCGGAATCGAACCGACACGGTGTTGCCACCACCAGATTTTGAGAGGGGCAACGCGTAGGAAGACCAGAAGGGGAGGCGTTCAAGTTCAACTACTTGCGCCGCTTGCCACTCCCCCAAGGTCGGCCCAGAGGGGCACAAGGCGCCGCAAACTGGCACAAAGCTGGCACAAAGCTGGCACGGCGTCGGGACCGGTTGGCGGCCCGACGGGCTGGCCTTGACGTATGTAAGCAGGATTACTACTCTGCACCTCGACGCTCCAACGTCGTCTCGGCACTAGCCGAGGCTTCAAACGAAAAGCCCAAGGTGTGAGCCTTGGGCTTTTTGTGTTCGTGGGGGTCACGGCAGGAATTGCACCTACGTCTTCCAGCACACCGAAGGGGCACAAGGTACAACGCCGCCTGCGGTCCAAGGTGAAGATGACGCTCCAACGTCGTCTCGGCACTGGTTGCTCTTGCTCGCTGAGCTACGCGACCCTGACCCACTCAGCACGAAAAAACTACGCCTTGTGGGTCGACCGCCAAATTAGTCCCAGCAGGTTGGGGTGTCAAGGAATTTCCCGGCGCATTTGATGTTACCGACCGCGCATTAGTCCGCGCGCGCTCAGCATGTGTTGACGCAATTGCGTGGATTCAATTGTTAGGAGGACTTTCAATACACTTCCCGAGCCTTTCGTCGCCGACGATTGGTTCAAGTAACGGGGACTTTCGACCTACGGTAGCTCAGTGCATCGCCCCGCTGACGAACTATCAGCGGGCCTACCGAAGAGTGATCGTCCCGCTCCAGTAAGGGAAACGTCTGCTATCAGTCCTTGAACTTATTGAACTTCTCTAGATTCACTTTTTCAGTTACCACGCGCAGGTTGTTCTCAACGTGAAGCCCGCAGACGTTCTTGCCTTGCAGCGGCACCACATGGTCTACCACGTGTTTGATTCCAGTCTGCGCCGTTAGCCTTGCTGCTTTGGCGTAGAAGCCGCGGATGGCTTTAGAGTTTGCCCATTTTGGAGTGGCGCTTACGCGCTTCACGCGCCGACGGTTGGTCTTGGCGTTCCAAATATCCTTGTTCAATCTTGCGTACCGCAGCTCGTACTCGCGCTGGCGCTTTTTTATTTCTGGGTTTGCCTCTAGTCGAGCTTTTCGTTTTGCCTGAATGGCTGTTGCGTGTTCTGCGTACCAGTCATGTTGTTGAGCCTTTATGCGCTCTCTCACTTCGGGGCGGCGTCTGTACTCGGCACTCCGCTTTGCAACGTGCTCCTTATTGCGCTTGTTCCATCCTCGGTGGTACTCCGCTATTTGCTTCTTATGCTGTTTTCTGTACTCGGCGCACTTTGCGAGCTTCTTTGCCTTGTTCTTCTCATAGCTCGCCTTTAGCTTGGCGTTGTAACAGGTCTTGCAATCAGACTTGAGCGCCTTCGAGTCCGTCCTGCGGTAATACGCATCGAGAGGCTTAAGTTTGCCGCAGGTTCCACACCGCTTCCGGGTCGGCGCAGCAGTCATAAACCACAGAGTGTCTCGACGCTTTTCGTGACGCAATAGCGCCGATGAGGGCGCGACTTCTTTGTCTCGGATTTTTGAGCGCCCCATTGATTGAGTGCAAAGATCAAAGTCCCCCCTTGGCCCCCCTCTCGAACCATTTAACCGCACATTAGCGACCCTTCGCGCAGTGCTAAGGAAAGCTCAGCGTGAGTGGGAATGGGTCGAGAAGGTGCCCGCTGTGCGGATGCTCCCCGAGCCGAAGGGGCGCGTGCGGTGGCTAACCGAGGACGAGGAAGTGCGACTGTTCGAGCAGCTGCCCGAGCATTAGGCCGACATGGTGCGCTTCACGCTGGCGACGGGCCTTAGACGCCGCAACGTGACGCACCTCAAGTGGAGCGAAGTCGACCTAGAGCGGCAAGTGGCGTGGGTTCACGCGGACGAGGTTGAGAACCGCAGGGCGCTCGGGGTTCCACTCAATACCGACGCCGTGCTTGTGCTCAGGCGCCAGCAAGGAAAGCACCCGGTCTACGTGTTCAGCTATCAGGGCCACGCGCCGGTTAAGAGGGTTGGCGGGCTTTCGTTGGCATGATCTTCGCCACTCGTGGGCTAGTCGTCACGCTCAGGCCGGGACACCGATGCACGTGCTACAAGAGCTGGGCGGATGGGAGACCGCCGCGATGGTCAAGCGCTACTCGCATTTATCGCCAGAGCATTTAGCCGGCCACGCCGAGCGCATCGCCAAGCCGCGCCTCTCGGTTGTCCCGAAGCCGGGCACAAAGTTGGCACAGTGAGCCTAACGCGCAAGGACGCGCTGACTGGCTAGTGGTGTAAGTGCTTGAAGGAGATGGTGCCGAAGGTCGGAATCGAACCGACACGGTGTTGCCACCACCAGATTTTGAGTCTGGCGCGTCTACCAGTTCCGCCACTTCGGCGCGGGCTGTGGCAGTATAGCAACGCCCTGCGCCGCGTCACAACGCGCGCACTGACAATCACCGATAAGCAATGCTCATTCTGGCCGGAGATATTGGTGGCACCAACACGCGGCTGCAGTTGCTGGACGCAATCGCGGCACAGCCTGTGCTGGTGCGCGAGGCGCATTATGCGAGTCGGAACTATGTGACCCTTGCGGCTGTGCTGCGGGATTTCCTCGCCGGTGGATCCATCGCGGGGGCCGCGGCCTGCTTTGGCATCGCCGGCCCTGTACGCGCGACACCAACCGGCCAGTCGGTACGGACAACAAACCTGCCGTGGGAGATCGACAGCAGCGCGATCGCACGTGAGTTCGGTTTCGGGCCAGTGCATTTGATCAACGACTTTCAGGCGATTGGTTATGGGATCGAGGCGCTCGCTGCGACCGAACTGGTAACGTTGCAGGCAGGTGAGCCGCTCCAGCATGGAACGCGCGCGGTTATTGGCGCGGGCACCGGTTTGGGCCAGGGCATTCTGGTGTGGCAGGGTGCTCATTACGAAGCAATCGCGACTGAAGGGGGGCATGTCGACTTTGCTCCGACCAACGAGCTCGATTTCGATCTGGCGAAGCACTTGCGTGTCGGGCTTGGACGCGCATCGTACGAAGACATCCTGTCAGGCCCGGGTCTGGTGCGACTCTATGGTTTCTTGCGGCAGCGCGGTGAACTGCGGGAGTCGCAGGCGTTGGCGAAGGCACTGGAGCGCGAGGATCCAGCGGCGGCCATTACCGAGGCGGCCTTGGCGCAGGGTGATCCGCTCGCAAACGCGGCGCTGGACTGTTTCGTGCGCATCTACGGCGCGCAGGCCGGCAACCTTGCGCTGTCCGCCGGCGCGTCGGGAGGGCTCTATGTTGCCGGAGGCATCGCGCCGCGCATCCTCCCTCGCCTGCAGCGGGGCGACTTTCTTGCGGCGTTCGGCGACAAGGGATCGATGGCGCATTTTGTGCAGGCGGTTCCGGTGAGTGTCGTGCGGGCGGCAGACGTAGGTTTGCGGGGGGCCGCCAGGGTTGCAGCCCGGTTGGCATCCGGCACGGGCCACGGTGGCCTGTGAGGCAGAACGGGTGATCACCCAAGGCAAACTGTAAGGAGTCATGGGGTTGGCGGCATCGACAGGGCGGAACAAGCCCCAATTTCCGGCTGTTTTTGCCGGTATTTGACCGGAATCAAGGTTGGGGCGGCCGCCCGGCGAGACGATGCGATAGAATGGTTAACGGGGTCACAGGCGCTCAGGGTGGCCCAACAACAGCAGTCAAGATACAAGACCCTCGGGAGTAAGCATGCAGATTCCACTTCAAGTCACCTTTCGCGACATTGAGCACTCCGACGCCGTCGAGACGCGAATTCGCGAAAAGGCTGAGAAGCTTCAACGTTACTACGACAGGATCATGGGGTGCCGGGTGGTGGTCGAAATGCCGCAGCGGCACAAGCATCAGGGCAAATTACATAGCGTGCGTATTGACCTCACCGTCCCTGGGGCCGAGCTGGTGGCCAACCATACGCAGCACGAGGACGTCTACGTGGCGATCCGCGACGCTTTCGACGCCATGTCGCGTCAACTGGAAGACTTTGCGCGCAAGCAGCGTGGCGAGGTAAAAACGCACACGGCGCCCGGCGGTCGCTAGCGGTTCCGCGCGGTCTTGCGCTCGCTGGCACTGCGCTGGCGGGTGGGCGGCTTCGGCGGTTTGGGGCCCGACCGCAGTTCGTTGTAGAGATCCAGATATTCCACGGCACGATGCCGCCAGGAGAAATCCTGGCGCATGCCGGCCTGTTGCAGTGTTCGCCACTGGGTGGGCTGAGCGAACAGGTCGAGCGCTCGATCCACCGCGTCGACCAGAGTCTCGGCGCTGGCGTTTTTGAAACAGATCCCCGTGGCAGTCGCGTTGGAAAGCGTCTTGCGCTGCGCATCGATAACTGTATCGGCCAGTCCGCCTACCTTGTGCACGATCGGTGTCGCGCCGTAACGCATGCTGTAGAGCTGATTCAGCCCACAGGGCTCGAAGCGTGACGGCATGAGAAACATGTCCGCGCCCGCTTCAATCAGGTGGGCGCGGCGCTCGTCGTAGCCGACAAACAGACCCAGGCGCCCGGAATGCTTTGTGGCGGCCGCACGCAACGCCTCTTCGAATTCCCGCTCGCCCGTACCGATGATTGCGAGCTGTAGCGGGCGCTTGAGCAGCTGCGGCAGCGCGTCTATGACGAGATCAATCCCTTTCTGGGTCACCATGCGGCCCACCATCCCGATGAGCGGTGTGGCGTCATCACGCGGCAGTCCGAAAATTTCCTGCAGCGCAGATTTATTGATCGCTTTGCCGGACGGCTCGTCGGCCGAATAGGGCGCAGCGATAAGCGCGTCATTGGCCGGATCCCAGGTCTTGTCATCGATGCCGTTCAGGATGCCGCGCAGGACCGTGGCACGGTGCCGCAGTAGACCATCGAGCCCATCACCGAACTCACTGGTTTGGATCTCGCGCGCATAGGTGGGGCTCACTGTGGTCAGCCGATCCGCGAAAGTGAGCCCGCCCTTGATGAAGGACACCTGCCCGTGGAACTCAAGTCCCTCAAGCGACCAGAGATGGGGAGGCAGGTGAAGCGAGGCAAAGGTTTCGTATGGGAACACGCCCTGATAGGCGAGATTGTGAATGGTGAATACCGTTGCGGGCCGGGGCGAAACCGATGCAAGTAGCGCCGGTACCAGACCGCTTTGCCAGTCGTGGCAGTGCAGGATATCCGGTTGCCAATGAAGGCCGGCCTCATCGCGTGCAATGGCCGCCGCGACGTGGCAGAGCAGAGCGAAACGCGTCGCGTTATCGTGCCAGTCATGCCCAAACTCGTTCATGTAGGGATTCCCCGGGCGCCCGAAGGCCGCCGGGAAATCGACCAGCCAGACCGGCACGTCCGTACCGGGAATGATGCCTTCAAGAATGTTGACCGGCTGCCAGAGCGGTGCGGCCGTGAGCTGGCTGACGAGTTTGAGCGATCCGGCTACGGCAACGGTGTCCCGGTATGCGGGCATGAGAAGCCGCGCATCGACGTTGAGCGCGCGCAATGCGCTCGGCAGCGCGCCACAGACGTCGCCGAGCCCGCCTGTCTTCATGAGCGGATGCGCCTCGCTGGCAACGTGCAGGACGCGGTGCATGGGCGCTGGGGGAGTGGTGGGGGTGGATGCCGGCACGGTGGCCTAGCCGCTTCTCAGGTAGTCGCGCGTGAGCTGCTTGCCTTCCTCGACCGCAGGCTGATCGAAAGCGTCCACCCCGAGCAGCTCGGCGAGCGCCACCGTTTCGGTTTCGAGCAGGATGATGAGCTCGCCGAGCGCGCTGGCGTCCGCGCCTAGGCTGAGGGTGCGGTTTGGCCGCTTGCGGCGCGTGAGGGTTTCGCGGGTGGCACGAAACTCGGCGTGGAACAACTCGCCAGTGGTGTGACCGGACAGTGGCGCCACCGCCGGCAGTTCCGCGAAGCGCGCGTCCACTCGCAGGCCACGGGTGGCAAGCGTCGGATCGTAGAGCAGGGTGAATTGCTTGTCGTCGGGCCCTTCCAGATAAAGTTGCAGCTGCGAGTGTTGGTCGGTGGTGCCGTGGGCATCGATAGGCGTGAGGCCGCGGGGGCTTCCGGACGCGTCAATCTTCCCGACCGATTCGGCCAGGAGCTGCCTGTACCAGCGCGTGATGGGGCGCAGACGATCCGCATACGCGAGCTGCACGCAGAGCGTGCGGCCACGCTCGGCATGCAGATATTGCGTCGCCGCCTGGAAAAGCGCCGGGTTTGACTCCAGTTTTGGTGCCAGACAGCGGGTTGCCATGTCGCGCGCGCCGGCAAGCAGGGCTTCGATGTCGACGCCGGCAAGCGCTGCCGGAAGCAGTCCGACCACCGAGAGCACCGAGTAGCGTCCGCCGACCGCCGGGTGGTGCAGCACCTCGCAACCGAGGGCCGAGGCAATGCGTGCCAAGTCACCTTGTGGGGATTCGGTTACGGCGAGTATGTGTTGGCGCAGCTTGTTGGCCCCAAGACTGGCTTCGAGCGCCGGCAGCACGGTAAGGAGCTGTGCCAGCGTTTCGGCGGTGGTGCCTGACTTGGAGATAACGATCAGCAGCGTCTCGCGCCAGTCGACGCGATCGAGTTCGGCAAGGGTGGTGGGGTCCACATTATCGTAGAACGTAACCGGATGGCGGCGCCCGCCGAGTATCCGTACCAGCATTTCCCCGCCGAGCGAGGAGCCGCCGATACCAAATACGATGGTGCGCGCAAACCGCCCGGCGAATTCGCGCGCACGCCGGGTGAATTCCTTTTCTTCGCCGGCAAAGGGCAGCCCAAAATAGGACGGTGCATCACCGCGTCGCCAGGCGTCGAGCCGTTCACGAAGCACGGTCAGTCGTGGTGCGAGCGCCGCGACCGAGGCGCGAGGCACGCCGCTGGTCCCGAGGCGATCGTCAAAGAAGGCGTCGGCGTCAATCGTCAGTTTGCGGTCGAATGTCATCGTGTCAGGTGTGGCAGGGGGTTGTTGTTAGAGTCGACAGGTGCCAAATATCACAGGCATTTAACGCGAACAAGGACGAGTTGGCGATCAGCCGTTGGTATACTACCCGACAGCCGCCGGCAAGAACTAATGCCAGGCGGGTGTTGTGATCCGCCATGTGCAGTAAAAGGGCGGGTCGCACCACAAAACCTTAATTGGGAGAGCCACGCGTGAGACGCGTAGAAACGGAGCGTTTCGTCAGCCGACTGACGCGCGACACGCTTGCGCTGATTTTGGCCGGCGGTAGAGGATCGCGCTTGACCCACCTCACCACTTGGCGCGCCAAGCCGGCGGTGCCCTTCGGTGGCAAGTTCCGGATTATCGATTTTCCACTCTCGAACTGCATGAACTCCGGCATTCGCCGGGTAGCGGTGCTGACGCAGTACAAGGCCCATTCGCTGCTGATCCATGTGCAGCGGGCGTGGGGTTTTCTGCGCAGCGAGCTAGGCGAGTTTGTCGAGCTGTTACCAGCGCAGCAGCGCATCAGCGAAACCTCGTGGTACACGGGCACGGCTGACGCGGTCTACCAGAATCTCGACATCATCCGCGCACATGATCCACGCTATGTGTTGATCCTCGCCGGGGATCATATCTACAAGATGGACTATGGTCCGATGCTCGCCTATCACGTCGCGAGTCACGCTGACATGACGGTAGGATGCATCGAGGTTCCGCTCGATCAGGCGCGCGCATTCGGCGTAATGACCGTCGATGCCGACAATCGCGTGACCGACTTTGATGAGAAGCCGGCCGAACCCGAACCGATTCCGGGGCGCACGGATGTAGCGTTGGCCTCGATGGGAATCTACATATTCAACACCGGATTCCTCTTTGAGCAGCTCATCAAGGATGCCGACGTGCGCGACTCAAGGCATGATTTCGGCCACAACATCATTCCCGCCATCATTGGGCGCTATCGCGTCATGGCTTACTCGTTTCGCGATCCGCAGGGCGATCAGGCGTACTGGCGCGATGTCGGCACCATCGACGCGTATTGGCAAGCCAACATGGAGCTGATCGGGGTGACTCCCGACCTGAACCTCTATGACGACGAATGGCCGATCTGGACCTATCAGGAGCAGTGGCCACCGGCCAAATTCGTGTTTGACGATCCCGATCGGTGCGGCATGGCAATCGACTCCATGGTTTCCGGTGGTTGCATCATCGCCGGTGCGGTACTGCGCCGCTCGCTATTGTTTTCGAATGTGCGTATCGAACCCCACTCGACAGTAACCGACTCGGTCATCCTGGCCGACACAAGGATCGGCAAGCATTGCCGATTAACCAAGGTCGTGGTTGAGCGTGGTTGCGAGATTCCGGATGGAACCGTGATCGGCGAGGACCGCGAGGCGGACGCACGTCGCTACGACGTCACGCCCGGCGGCGTCGTGGTGGTGACGCCAGAAATGCTGGGGCAGGAAATCCATCATGTCCGCTGAGCAAAGACTGAAGGTTGTGCTCTGCTGGCACATGCACCAGCCGCAGTACCGCGACCTAGTGAGTGGCCGCTACCATCTGTCGTGGACCTATCTGCACGGTATCAAGGACTATGTCGACATGGCCGCGCACCTCGAGGCGGTGCCGAGCGCGCGGGCGGTCGTCAATTTTGCACCGCTGCTGCTCGAGCAGCTGGCCGACTATGCCCGTCAGGTGGACGGGTTCCTGCGTAACAGCGTCTCGATACGCGACCCGCTGCTGGCGGCTCTTGCACAGCCCGCGCTGCCGGAAGACATCGAGGAGCGTCGACTGCTGGTGAAGGCCTGTCTGCAAGCCAATGCGGTGCGCGTGATCGAGCGTTTTCCCGCCTACCAGCGCCTCACCTCAGTCGCCGAGATATTCCTGCGGGACGCTGCGTTTGCGTCCTACGTCGCCGATCAGTTTCTGGTCGACCTCCTGGTCTGGTACCACCTCGCGTGGCTCGGCGAGACGGTGCGGCGCAGTGACCTGCGTGTGCGCCGACTGATGGAGAAGGGGGCCCAGTACACGGTGCATGAGCGGCGCGAACTGCTGGAGATCATCGGGGGACTGCTCGCTGACGTCGTGCCGCGCTACGCCCGGCTCGCAACAAGGGGTCAGATCGAGCTTTCAACCACTCCGTACGCCCATCCGATCGTCCCGCTGCTGCTCGATCTTCGTTGCGCTCGCGAGGCGATGCCTGAGGCGCCACTGCCGCTGCTCGAACGCTATCCCGGCGGCGAGGAACGCGCGCGTTGGCACATCGAGCGGGGCTTCGCAATATTCGAGCAACATTTCGGGTTTCGGCCTGGGGGCTGTTGGCCGTCGGAAGGCGCTGTGAGCGACCAAACCGTGCGGCTGTTTTCGAAACTAGGGTGCCAGTGGCTCGCTACCGGCGAGTCGGTGCTGCGCCATAGCCTTGCCAATCTGGGGCACGCGCCGCACGAACTCAAGGCCGCGTGGATGTACCACCCTTACCGGCTTGATGGATCATCCGTGGCCTGTTTCTTCCGGGACGACACGCTATCCGACCTGATTGGGTTTTCCTATGCGACATGGCACGCCGATGACGCCGTGGCCAATTTTGTTGAGCAGCTCGAGAGAATCGCCGACACCTGCGGAAAGCACCCGGATCGACTGGTGCCCATCATTCTCGATGGGGAGAACGCCTGGGAACACTATCCTGAGAACGGCTATTATTTCCTTCGCGCGCTTTACCAGCGGCTTGCCGAGCACCCGCGCATCGAGCTCACGACTTTTTCGGACTACCTGCGTTCGTATGGACCGAAGCCGTTGGGCGCGCTCGTGGCGGGCTCGTGGGTATACGGCACGCTGTCGACCTGGATAGGCGATGCCGACAAGAATCGCGGCTGGGACATGCTGGGCGATGCCAAGCGCGCGTTTGATGCGAACGCGCCGTCGCTTGCGCCAGCACGGCGCGCGCACGCGGAGGAGCAACTTGCGGTATGCGAAGGATCCGACTGGTTCTGGTGGTTCGGGGACTACAATCCCCAGGCAACGGTGAGTGACTTCGAGTGGTTGTATCGCCAGCACCTCACCAATCTCTATCAGTTGCTCGGCATCGAACCCCCGGAATACCTCGCGCATGTGTTTACGCGTGGGGGCGGCGCGCCGGCGCTGGGAGGTACCATGCGCCCGGGTGGTGCCGCGTGAGGCGGTCGCAGCGCATCGAACAGCGGGAAGCGGCATGATCGGCAATCGCTCCCCTCGGCCGACGCTGGACCGGCGCCGGGCCGGTGTACTGTTGCATCCGACGTCGTTGCCGTCGGGAGATTTTGGTGCTGATGCCTGGCGCTTCATCGATTTTCTTGCTGAATGTGGCGTGAGCGTATGGCAGATGCTCCCGCTCGGTCCGACGCACGAGGATCTGTCTCCTTACCACGCGCTATCGGTCCATGCCTTCAATCCGCTGCTAATCAATCCCACGCGGCTCGCGGAGTGGGGCTGGATTCCGGCGCGCATCAGCGGTGGTCGCGCTGCACAACTCGGCGTCGCCTACGAGTGGTGGCGTGGCTACGCAGACGCGGATCTGCGCGAGGAGGCGCAGGCCTTCTTCGATGCGGAAAGTTATTGGCTCGAGGACTACGCGCTATTTAGCGCGTTGCGTGCGCGCGAGCAGCATCAATCCTGGTGGCATTGGGGGCCCGCGCTGCGCGACCGGAAGCCGGCGGCGCTCGTAGAGGCGCGCCGGGAGCTGGAAGAGGAAATCGATCGTATTCGTTTCGAGCAGTTCGTGGCGGCGCGTCAATGGCACGCCTTGCGCGCGCACGCCGATGAACGCGGCGTGCGCCTGTTTGGAGACATGCCTATCTTCGTTGCGCATGACAGCGCGGACGTGTGGGCACGACCAGACTGTTTTCGGCTCGACGCGGCGGGTCAGCCAGAGGTGGTCGCCGGTGTTCCGCCGGATTATTTTTCCGCGACTGGTCAACGCTGGGGCAATCCGCTTTATGACTGGGAACGGCTTGCAAGGCACGGCTTCGACTGGTGGATGGAGCGCGTGCGCACTGAATTCGCGCGCTTTGATCTGGTGCGGGTGGATCACTTCCGCGGGTTCGAGGCCAGCTGGGAGATTCCGGC
>Ga0209742_10000461_pt1 | contig 21637 bp, 16 predicted proteins | sample DeeMarSeWOR38_10_FD_187462 | JGI IMG/M metagenome (GOLD analysis project Ga0209742, IMG submission 187462) | Marine sediment microbial communities from White Oak River estuary, North Carolina - WOR-3-8_10 (SPAdes) (version 2) | ecosystem: Environmental > Aquatic > Marine > Intertidal zone >... | reverse complement strand
AGAATTGAGATAGCTTAGCACCAAACTTTAATCTCTATCAAAAATAGTCGTTCCTGCAATCGTGTTACGATCCTTGGAAGTACTCTGCATACCAAAAGAAGTAAACCTAAAGGAGAGGCATCATGAAAATAGCGCCATTTGTTTTGGAAAGGTACTTCGCAGAACACGAATTCTCTGCTCGATTCCTGCTGTCCAGCTCTGATTGCGAATCCCTCCGGATGTCGGACCTGCTGGCGATGGCTGATGATGAGACGAGACAGCTGTGGGATGAACTGCGTTTGGGATATACGGAGTCATTGGGGCATCCCTTGCTGCGCCAGGCGATCGCGGACCTCTATGATGGCATCGCGGCCGACGAGGTGCTCGTCCTGGTCCCCGAGGAGGGCATCTTCCTGCTGATGCACGCCCTGCTCGAGCCAGGCGATCACGTGGTGTGCACTTTTCCCGGCTACCAGTCGCTCTACGAAGTGGCGCGCTCGATCGGCTGCCAGGTAGCGTTGTGGGAACCGATCGAGGAGGAGAACTGGCGTTTCGATATCGAAGCACTCGAACACCTCATGCGTCCTGATACAAAGCTGGTCATCGCCAACTTCCCGCACAACCCGACCGGCTATATCCCCCCCAGAGAGGATTATTTGGCGTTGATCGAGATCATCCAGGAGCGGGGGTGTTACCTGCTCTCCGACGAGATGTTCCGCTTTCTTGAAGTCCAAGAAGGGGCCACACTTCCCTCGGGGTGTGAATTATATGAGCATGCCTTTTCCCTGTTCGGCCTGTCGAAGACCTTCGGGCTGCCGGGTTTAAGAATGGGCTGGATTACTTCCCAAGACAAGAAGGTCCTGGCCAGAGTAGCCGCCCTCAAGGATTACACCACTATCTGCCAGAGCGCACCGAGCGAGATCCTGGCCATCATCGCCCTGCAGAACAGAGCTACGATCTTCGATCAGCAGCTGCAGCGCTTGCAGCGGAATATTTCTGTGCTCGAGTCCTTCTTTGGCGAATATGATCATGTCTTCCGCTGGAACCGCCCAATCGGATCTTCGATCTGTTTCCCCCGGTTGCTCATTGAGCAGAGTGCAGACTCTTTCTGCGCAGCGCTGCTAAAAGACACAAGCATCATGCTGGCACCATCGGGTCTATTCCAATTTGGGGATCAGCACATCCGGGTTGGATTTGGGAGAGAAGACATGCCGCAAGTCATCAACCGCTTGGCAGAATACTTAGACCAGTATATCCGTTAGATAATTGAAGCGATCAACGCTTTAATTCTGCGGCTTCGATCACTTCGTTCGTACGGGTGACATCCGGTATTGCCCCCATCTCTTCGAAAACGACTCGCGCCTGAGAGAAATAGTCCTGCGCTGCGTCAGCCTCTGCCTTGGCATATGCCAGCTGACCTAACTCGAAGAGCGTCCGCCCATACTGCCAGCGGAACTTGAGCTCATCGAAAAGTTCCAGCGCCCGATCCAGCCGCGCTTCAGCCTCTGCATACTCACCGGCCAAGCGGTAGGCGACTCCCCAAGCGCGATGTGCAATGGCGAGATATGGCTGGTGGTCGTCTCGATTGGCTAACTCTTCCAGCAAGGGGGCGTATTCACGAATGGCGGCTTCATCGCCCACATGGGCTGCCGTGTCGGCCAGCATCATGTAAATGATATGCTTGTGCGCCATCGTGCCCCGCTTAACTGGTTGCCCGGGCAATTCAAGCGCTGGCACCAGTCGATCCCTGATAAGAGCGAACTCGCTCTGCGCCTGCAAGGGCAGAGAGTCTCAATAGAATTGATTGCGCTGCCATAGATCTGGTTCCCCAGACATAGAGACCATATAATCAAACGCTTCTTTAGCGTAAGTTCCTGCCTGGTCGGGATCGCCACGCAACGCGTGGACACTCGCGCTCAGCGCGACGAAAAATCAGGTTTCACCTACGCGTTCGCGGGTGTGCGTAAATTCTAGATCGCGCCACTTGCTCTCAATAGCGAGCACTTCATCCCAACGGTCCGATCTAAACAAGCATTGAGCCTGGATGCCAAGCGAATTAGCGATCTGATCGGTTGCCTGAACATGGATGGCCAGTTCCTCCGCTTCTTCAAGATATGGCAGGGCATCTCCATACTCACCAACATACATCAGGGCAACACCTGCCCCACGCAGGGCATCGATCTTCTCACGTGGTTCTGGGAAATGAACGTCCTGGCTGATCTCTAACCGACGGATGGCGACCTGCAAATGTTCGCGCAACAAGCTGCGCCCATCGAGTACATTCGCCAGCGTCCCTAACGCTCGCGATAGCAGCACCGGGTCATCGAGCTCCTCGGCCATATCGACTGCCGATTGAGCGTAGCGTTGGGCAGCATCCCAATCCGGAGGTGATTGAACCCGCCAGGCATCAGCTGATACAGCAGTCAACAGGAGCACGATCTCCGGGTTTGGTGACTCTGCATCAATGTCCTGCAATCGCTCTCCAAGGCTGACCAGCGATTCATTACTGATCGCACTCACCTGTGCGTAGGTTTGCGCGTCCACTGACCACTTGGCATCCGTGGCGATTTGGATGATCTTGCGGTGCAGGCGGACCGAAGTAATGTCATCCTCCGATCCGTTGCCCTCCCACAGAGCCAATGCCCCCTGGTAAAAAGAAATTGCTTGCCCGAAATCTCGCAGCAGACGATAGCCATCGGCCAAATCCTCGAGCAGGATCAGGTGAAGCTCAGCCTGTTTATCTGGATCGATCAATTCAAGGGCTGTGCGCACGTTTTTAACAGCTTCTTCATAAGCATATACGGATACCGCCTGTCGTGAAGCCTGCCGGTAGTACTCGATGGCTTTATCGCGCTCACCCGCTAGGGCGAAATGGTGTGCCAAAAGACCGTAAAGTCCTTCCAAGCGCTCAGGATACAACTCTTCCATAACTTCCCCTACCCGGCGGTGAAACTCGCGGCGACGCTTTAATAATATCGTCTCGTAGACGGCTTCCTGGGTTAGCGGATTACGAAACATGTATTCAACTTCAGGCACGCGCGCCGACTCGCGAATCATATCTAGCCGCAGCAGCGTCCCGACGTGTTTATCCAATTCTGGGCTGTCTCGATCGACCGCCTGCAATACGCGATGATAGAATGAGCGACCGATGACCGATGCCATCTGCAAAGTGCTGCGAGTATCCTCCTCAAGCTGGTCCAGACGAGCCGCCAGAAGCGATTGTAAATTGTCAGGAATGGCAAATTCAGCGCCCTCATCCGTTGCCACCCAATAGCGCATCGTTTCTCCATCGACCGAACGCTCTTCGGGAACCACGGCGCCATTGTCTATCAATGTACGAACTACTTCTTCGATAAAAAAGGGATTACCACCCGATTTTTCAAGAATGTTCTCACGCAGGTTATCAGGCAATTCAGGGATCGCCAGTAAGCGATTTAAGAGTTCATTGCTCTCTGCCCCGGAGAGAGGGTGAAGGGATAGTTCAGAATAACGGTGGCGGAACTCCTCGTCCGCGGTGATTTTAATCTGCCACGCAGGTGCACTCCGCTCTTCGCGCATGGCGCACAGCATGACCAGCGGTATCTCTCCCGTCAACGACAGCAGTTGGCGGAGCAGTTCGATGGAGGCCGCATCGCTCCAGTGCATGTCGTCAAACACCAGCACAGTCGGCTGTTTAGAAAAACGGACGCGCAGCCATTCCCGCATCGCCTCCAACAATTCCTGCCTAAAAGTATCATCTTCAAGCGGCGGTCCGTTTCTCTCATGCTCTAAAGCGAACAATGCTTCAAAGACCTGCTTGGCACGAGGACGTTGTGCTCCCTCAAAACTTTCAACCAGATTGTCTAATTTCTGGCGCACAACCTGTGGAGGATCATCGTAGGCGATCTCATTCAGGCGCTGGATCAGTCGTTGGAATAAACCATATGCTTGATTATATTCATAAGAGAGGCTGATGGTCTCATACCAATTCCCGTCGGCGCCGAACATTTCGGTGAATACCTGGTGTGTCTCGCTTACCAAGCGACTCTTACCCAGACCAGCCTCACCCAGAACACAGACGATGCGTCCTACCCCCTGCTGCAGGTCAGCCATCACATCGCGCAGAGCCACCATCTCTGCATCTCTGCCCACCATTTCTGCGTGGAGACCCTCGATACCACGCGATCGACCAATAACTTCCTTGCGACCTATCACCCGGTACGCAGGCACCGGTTCACTCTTCCCTTTGATTTCGATCCCACCCAGGTTCTCAATTTCGAATTGCCTTGCAACCCGTTTAAAGGTATCATGTGCGATCTGAATTGTCCCAGGTTCGGCAGTATCTTCCATGCGAGCAGCAAGATTGATCGCATCACCGAGAGCAGTGTATTCCATCCTCAGATCAGACCCCACTGCGCCGACAACAACCAGGCCTGTGTTAATACCCACGCGTACGTTTAAGTCAATGCCCCAATTGGCATTGACCTTTTCACGGTAAGGTGCGATTCCATCAAGAATGTCCAATCCGGCCAGCACCGCACGCTGCGGATCGTCTTCGTGTGCCAATGGTGCACCGAAGAATGCCAGAATACCATCACCCATCAAGCGGGCGACTGTTCCTTCATATGTATAGACGGGCTTGATCATATGCTCGAAGGCACCGTTGATGATCTCGGACCACTCTTCAGGATCCAATTGGTCCGCAGCAGCTGTGGAGCCTTTGACATCGCAGAACATCATGGTGACGATGCGCCGCTCACCGACCATTTCGCCGCTGGCGCGGGCAGCCTCGAGCTTCTTCCTCAATTCATCAGTTATGTACTGTTGGAGTTGTGAACCATCCGAACCCTGTTCCTGGGTGTCGGACGATTTTGTGGGTATTGGCTTGGGGCTGGGCGTCTCAACAGTTGCGACCTGCAAAGGTTGGGATGCGACGGATGGTGTTGATGGGATCGATGGTTGAGAAAGGATTCCCGGTTGACTGTTCACCTGCCGCCCACAATGATCACAAAAAATTGTCGCTTCTGGGAGATCAGTTCCACAGAATGGACAATTTGGGGCCAGCCAATACCCGCAGCGCTTACAAAACCTGGCCTCCTGGCGATTTTCACTCTGGCAGTTTGAACAGATCACGAAACTTCTCCGCTAGATTACCCTAGTCGATCGACCCAGCCAATGATGAGCACATACATCACGGTGAAAACGAAAAAAATGCCGGCAGAAATCAAGGTGCTGACGATAATTTCTCTGGCTGTGACTGCAAAACTATCGGGAAGACTGCCATCGTAATAACGAAACAAGTTGAAGGCGAAGATATAAGCTGCCACTCCGAGCGGGGGAATCTGCAGCAGGTAGCGAATGTTAGTAGAGATGGAGCCGCGGAAATAATATAAGATGAGCCCTGCCAGCAAGGTTAAGAACCCTGATACGGCAATTGCTAATAAATTCGTTTTGATTACATCAGATTCCATTTCTTATTTTTAAGTTGTCCTTTTATAATCGTTCTTAATGTGAACAGTTGCTATGTTGATCATTTTTCCAGGAAATTGGAGATATTTACCCAGATAATCTATCTACCCAAAGAAAAAATCACAAACTTCCACTCGCCCGCTCAATCAGCTCCTTCACCTGAAACCGTTGGAGCCTCAGTACTGGCTTCAGTTTTTTCAGGAGGGCTGGGCGGTTTGGAAGGCAAGAGGGCTCCTACAAAGACCCCAGCTAAGACTAAAACTCCACCAGCTATAAAGCTCAATGTGATCTGTTCACCAGCCAGTGTTGCCGCCACTACTACAGTGATCAGTGGAATAATGACAAACCCGTAGGAAGTCCCGGAAGCTGTCCAGCGTCCCAGGACATACAGGTAAAGCAGAAAAACGATTAGTGTGACAAAAACGAGCAGATAGCCGAAAGCAACCCAAGTGTCAACCTGAGTCGGGATCACCCACGGCTCATTGGTGATCAACGAGACCGTGCCTAAGATGACCGAGCCAATAACCATGGCGATCGCGTTGGTAGCAATCGGATGGCTGCGGGGGAACTTCTTAGCAATCACCCCCGCCTCTGAGAGACAGGCTGCTCCAGCAATGATGGCCAGAACATGGGGCAGGGATAATCCTTCTCCGCTCGCTCCACCCATCACAACGGCAATGCCACCCACCGCGAGCAGGGAACCCAGCAAACCTTGCCAGCGGAGACGTTCTATGCCATGCAAATAGGCGAAGAAGATCGTCAGCAGAGGTACCAATGCCATCAGCACCTGGTAAGTGCTGGCAGGCGTTTCCACCAGCCCCCAGGCGATAAATGTGAACGATAATCCAACACTCAGCGTGCCAAAAAGAACCGCTCCCAATAATGCCTGCCCGCGGGGGAATGGTATCTTACGAATAAACAATATCACCCAGAAAATCAACCCTGCCAGCGCGAAACGAGCTGCTCCACTATAAAAAGGAGCCAATTCACCATAGGTGATGCGCACAGCAACCGATGCACCACCCGCTAATAAGATAAACAATCCAAAAGCCGCCAGGGTCTTATTATCTGGTAGCGCTGAAGGTTTCTCCGCTGGTGCCGGTGGCGCTTCTGTAACAACAGTTTCTGCCTGGGCATCTTCGGGTATCACAAAACATTGTTCGGTCGTCATTGAGGGGTCTCCTTTTTGGGTAGGTATTTGTCAGTTATCTAAACCAGAGGGGTGATCATACAAATCACGTGATTCAATTATCAAACCGATTTGAGTTGGAGAGGTTTCATTCGCTGCATAGGTATAACGAACAACCCGACCGCTCCTGAATGGGCAGCAGATATGATGAATTGCACATATACCAGGTTTTTTAACTCAATCTATTACACGCAGTGAATTATTACTTATTCACCCCATTTAGATAGTGAGACAAACGTTACAGACTTCCCCAGATACAATGCTGCTCATTCCTTGCAAAATCTTTATTTGGATTATTTTACCCCAAAATAGTGACATTGATATGATGATTAATTAATCACCCTATCACTACCCCAAAAATAGCCTGTCAAACAGCAAAATTTACCCAATCACTAAAGATACCCCTCGTTTCGCAATCGGGTGACGATCTCGGCCACGGACTTAAACCGGTCCATCGTGTAGATATGGATCCCAGGTACATCTTCGCTGAGCAAATCTCGGCACTGCTGGAAAGCGAACTCAACCCCGAAATTCAGCACCGCTTGCTTATCTCCTTCGGGCAGCATGCTTAAACTCTGCTGTAATCCATCCGGGATCGTGGCCCCACACAGGCTGGCCAGGGAAGCCATCATTTTAAGACTGTAGATGGGCATCACACCCGGCAGGATCGGCACATCGATACCAATGCCTTGGCATCTATCACGAAAGTCAAAGAAAAATTGGTTGTCGTAGGCGTAGTTGGTGATAATGTAATCTGCTCCATTATCGATCTTCAACTTAAGATATTCGAGGTCTTTTTCCTTGGATTCAGATTCAATGTGTCCTTCCGGGTAAGCAGCCACTCCCAGGCAGAAATCATAGCGTGGACGCACGAACTCAACCAATTGAGAGGCATGAGCAAAGCTTTCCGGATGAGGGCTAAAATCTTCCTGGTCGCGCGGGATATCACCGCGTACGAGCAAGATATTCTCGATCCCAAGCCCCTGATAGCTATCCAAAACAGCGCTGATATCATCCGGACTTAACCCGTAGCAGGCGAAGTATCCTACTACTTCCAATTTTTTCTCTGCGCTCAGTTTCTCCAGCAGCTGGTAGGATCCCCCACGGGTTGAACCGCCAGCCCCAAAAGTAACAGAAGCGAAGTCAGGATTTAATGAGGCCAGGACATCGATCGCTTTCTCGAGTCTACCAGCAGCTTTCTCTGTCCGGGCTGGAAATAATTCGAATGAAACGGTTGGTTTTTGGCTCTTTTTCCATAAATCGGTAAGTCTCACGTGGGGTCTCCTTCCTCGATAATTCACGCTTGAACAGAAAATCTGGATTTTTATTCCGCCTCAGAGAAAAGCAGTAACCTGCCTCCATTATAGAACAGAGCTGTGATATTTCCCATAATTGGCCGAATTTTTAATGGGTTTCCTTATCTCGATACGCTAAAGAACCATCCAAGGAATATTCTCAATGATCAAATTAAAAACAAAAGACCTGCCAGTAGAGCAGGTTCTTTTGATCGATAAGATCTTTAAATTCGCTATTTCTTTTTCTTCCCCTTAGCTTTCTTCTTCTTTTTAGTCTTGGCTGGTTTTTGGATATCCTCTGCTGGAGGTATCAAAGCAACCGCTTCGATCTCAACCAAGGCTTTGAGCGGCAGTGCGCTGACTGCTACTGTAGATCGTGCCGGTTTCATTTCACCAAAGTATTGGCCATAGACCTCATTGACTGCTCCAAAATCCTTCATAAAGCGTAAGAAAATCGTCGTTTTAACCACATTTTCCAGGTCAGTTCCAGAAGCTGCTAGTATAGCCTGCAAATTCTTCAACACCTGTTCCGCCTGGGCGGCGACATCCCCAGCGACGATCTCGCCAGTCTTGGGGTCGATGGCAATCTGCCCAGCGGTGTGCACAAAACTACCTACACGGACAGCCTGCGAATACGGACCAATAGCTTGGGGAGCATTTGCTGTAGTAATGATCTCTTTATTCATCTATTTTCTCCTTGTCAATCATTGAAACATATTATAAACGTTTCTGAGCGTTTCCGGTCACGGTTACTTCTACATTCGCGGCTTGCCTTATCCAACCCCAGGAATAATATATAATTCACTGGGCAGCAATTCGCGAGGAGGTCGAAATTTTATGTTAAAACGGCGAATGGGTAAAAGTGGACTCGAGGTCAGTGCACTGGGAATGGGTTGTTGGGCAATTGGTGGACCGTGGACCTGGAAACAACCTGGTGAAGATCCTTTCCCGGCTGGTTGGGGGCAGGTGGATGATGCCGAATCAATTCGCGCCATCCACGTAGCTATGGATTTAGGGATCAATTTCTTCGATACTGCAGCAAACTACGGCGCCGGGCACAGCGAGAGCATACTCGGTGAAGCGATCTCGGGTCGGCGGGATAAGGTGTACATAGCCACTAAATTTGGTCATGTGGTTGATGAAGTGAAAAAGGTCGTCTACCGAGACGATGATCAAATCCTGAGCAATATGCGCCAGGATTGTGAGAACAGCCTGCGCCGCCTGGGTACTGACTATATCGATATTTACCAGTTGCATGAAGCCAGCTATGAGCCTGAAAAAGCACCTCTAGTGATGGCGATCTTGGAAGAATTGGTAGAAGAAGGCAAGATACGCTACTACGGTTGGAGCACCGATCTACCTGACCGGGCAGGCATCTTTGCCAGGGGTGAACACTGCACGGCGATCCAATTTGCTCTGAATGTGAATCATGACAACCCGGAGATGCGGGCGCTATGTAAGGACTTTGATCTGGGCGGGATCAACAAGAGCCCGCTTAACAAAGGCATCTTGACTGGTAAGTTCAGCGAAGATTCCACCTTCCCAGAAGATGATATCCGGCACAGGTTGAACTTTAAAGAGGGAATCCCTGCCGAGCGGTTAAAACAGGTAGAAGCCTTGCGGGAAGTGCTCACTTCACAGGGACACACCCTTGCGCAGGCCGCGTTGGCTTATATCTGGGCACTGGATGAGCGCATGGTACCCATCCCCGGTTTCAAGAATGTCCAGCAAGTGGAGGAGAACGCCACTGCAATGGATTTAGGACCACTAAACGATGAGCAGCTGAGCCAAATTGACGAAATCTTGGGGCGCGAGTAATTTCAAAAACTTTACCGTGATGGCATATGACCGAGGATTCCTTCAATCTCTTGCCGAACGATTAGCCGATAAATTCTTCGTGGTAATTTTGATAGCAAAGCTTTTCACATAGGAGATCAACATTGGACAATAACCAAACTGAAAACAGTTTCCCAACACAGGCCCAGGTGGTGATCATTGGCGGGGGCGTGATCGGCTGCAGCGTAGCTTATCACCTGACCAAATTGGGTTGGAAAGATATCATCCTGCTCGAGCGCGCCAAACTGACCGCTGGCACCACCTGGCACGCCGCGGGATTGATCGTCAGCGGGGGTTTCACTGGAGAAACTACCATCGAGATGGCAAAGTACACCCGCGAGCTCTACGCCAGGCTAGGTGAAGAGACCGGCCAGGATACTGGCTTCCGCCGGATCGGCTATCTGATCACGGCCAGCAATGAGGAGCGCTTGATCAACCTGCGCCGGAAAGCCGACTTTGCCCGCGGTCACGATATCCCTATTGAGGAGATCTCACCCTCAGAGGTCAAGAATTTATGGCCTCTCCTTCGTACGGATGACCTTTTAGCCGGTTTTTACAATGCCTTGGACGGACGTGCAAATCCGGTCGATACGACGATGGCCCTGGCGAAAGGGGCCAGGATGGGCGGCGCCCAGATCCTGGAAGAAACCAAGGTCACCGGCATCTTGAGAGAGAATGGATCAGTTAGCGGCGTAAACACCAACAAGGGAAAAATCACAGCCGAATACGTGGTCAACTGCTGTGGTGCCTGGGCACGTGAGGTGGGGAAAATGGCTGGCGTGAATGTTCCACTCCATGCCGCGGAGCATTATTACTTGATCACCGAGCCAGTCGAAGGGGTGCACCCCGACCTGCCGATCGTCGAGGATCCAGAACTGTATCTCTATTTACGCGAAGAGACTGGTGGGTTAATGGTAGGCATGTTTGAACCTGTCGCCGAGCCGTGGGGGATGGATGGCATACCAGATGATTTCAGCTTTGGAGAGATCCCTCCCAATTGGGATCGCCTGATGCCCTACCTCGAAAACGCAATGATGCGCATCCCTGTGGCAAAAGAGGCCGGGGTGCACACCATGTTCTGTGGACCGGAGAGCTTCACACCGGATATGAGCCCTTTAATGGGAGAAGCGCCAGAATTAAGAAATTTTTTCGTTGCAGCAGGCTTCAATTCACTAGGCATTCTACTCGGCGGAGGTGTCGGGCAGGTCATGTCCCAGTGGATCGTCGATGGCTACCCCGAGGTGGACATCAGCAGCATCAACATCGAGCGCATGTCTCCATTCCGCAATACGCCCAAGTACTTGTACGATCGCACCGTGGAAATGCTGGGCTGGCAGTACGCCAACGGTTGGTCAAATCTGCAGCATGAATCTGCCCGCAATGTGCGCAAATCTCCCCTGCACGACCGATTGGCAGATGCGGGCGCTTATTTTGGAGAGTCCGATGGCTGGGAGGTCGCGGATTGGTACGCCCCACCTGGTGTGAAACCCACTGTGGAGTATTCCTGGAAACGCCAGAACTGGTTTGACTACAGCGCAGCCGAACACCGTGCTGCGCGCGAAGGTGTGATCTTGATGGATTTAACACCCATGTCGAAATTTTTGGTTCAGGGACGCGATGCACAGAAAGTGCTCAATCGTATCTGCGCCAGGGATGTAAATGTGGAAATAGGCCGCTGTGTCTATACCCCGTGGTTAAATGATCGCGGTACGATCGAGGTGGATTTGACAGTATCCCGTCTAGATGAGGATAAATTCCAGTTGGTCAGCTCGTGGTCCATTCACACTCATGTTCTCACCTGGCTGAAAAGACATATCCCGGCAGAGGCGCATGTTTCCGTCACGGATGTTACCTCAGGATATGCCTTGATCAACATCCAGGGTCCGAAGTCGCGCCAGCTGCTGAGCCTGCTGACAACCGCGGATATGTCGAACGAGGCCTTCCCTTTCCTGACCATGCAGGAGATCGACCTGGGTTATGCGCCCATCAAAGCATTGCGCATCACCTATTTAGGCGAATTGGGATGGGAACTTTACGTACCTGCCGAGTTCTCCCTGCACGTCTACGATCAGCTGCTGGAAGCAGGAGCGGGGATGGGGATGAAACATGCCGGGCTGCATGCACTGGATACACTTCGACTTGAAAAAGCCTACAGGGATTATGGGCACGACATCGACAACACGGACACTCCGTTGGAGGTAGGCCTGGGTTTCACAGTTGATTACGATAAACCGGGAGATTTCATCGGGCGAGAAGCTTTCTTGCGGCAAAAGGAAACCGGTGTACTCAAGAGACGGCTCGTACAATTCCTACTCGATGATCCGGAGCCTCTGCTGTATGGGGGCGAACCGATTTATCGCAATGGAGAGCGGGTAGGCTTCCTGCACACTGGCGGTTACGGGCATACATTGGGTGGCTCTGTGGGTCTGGGTCGCGTTGAAGATGAAGCAGGGGTGACGAAGGAGTATATCCAGGATGGGACTTTTGAGATCCAGGTGATCGGAGAACGCTATCCGGCCAAAGCTTCACTTCGTCCGCTACTTGACCCCAAGAATGAGCGCGTACGCAATTGATATAGATACTCGATCTATTGGCTGACCTCACTCCGACCAGTCGTAAACTCGCCACAGGACATTGAGTATTTTCCAGCTGCCATCGATTTTGATCAGGTGGATGTAGTCCAACCAATAATCAGCATAAACCTTGACCGTCGCCACATCGTCAAAAACATCCAAGATGGTTAGATCGAAGCGGCGCTCTTCTTCAGGGGTTACATGACCGCGTTCTCCCAAACCACGAATGTTTTCGATCAGCTGAGATGCACTGGTTACCCTGATCACCGGCCGATTGGTCACTTCATGCGGCATGAGTGTGCGCTTGACCAGGGCGGGATGTAAAGATCTTGCCATGCGTTCAGGGTCGCCTTCATAACAGCTTTCGATGTAATCACGGACCACGTTTGTGATCTCTTCGACCGATACGACATCTTCATTTAAATCACTTAGGAGGGAATTTTCCATTTCCAAATCCTTATATTATTCTGGACCAGCTTGCTAATTTCTTGTTTTAGTCCTGCTCCAATCACCTGTAATGCAATTTGCTTTCTCTACTTCCCGGTAAGACTATCATCTTTTCCGTTTTATCTTCAAACATTCATTTAAATGGACTAGCATATGGCGGCTGGCCGGCATCAACAACAAACCGACAATATCCCTCCTACCCCAGTATTCGGTCAATCCCCTGGCTGCTTCAACCACTGCCCCTTCATCCAGAACTCGTTGCAATCGGGGAGGTTCAACTTTGGATCTTAATTCTTCAGGCTGGAGTTCTGCGACGATGGATCGTGTCCTGCGACCCACAGCAACTCGATATTCCCTCAAGCCCTCAATATCGATCGACGCACTCAGCTCTTCCACACCCTTAGGACTCATCGCATTACCGGTATCGCGTACGTTGATCTGCAGGCGTTCCAGCCATTTATCCTGGATAAAGACCTGCGGACTGCCAGCGACCAGTAAATTCATCGCCACATCTTCGATGCGGGCGATGTGCCAGATATTCCAGGCGACGGAATGATCCTGGTTCTTCGGAACGCGCCGGATCTCAGCTCCCGATAGATCGTCCAAGACCTCATCCTCGAAGGACCAGGGTTCTGTTCCAGCCATGATAGCCGAGTGGAGCATGGCATGTTGGCTGAAGAAGAGCTGCATGGCTTCAATGTGCTGGTTGGGATCTTTCATCAGCTTTCGCAGTTCACTCTGCTGTTTCAAGCATAACTTGCGATATGACTCAGCCTCCATCATTCCCGATTCCATTAATCTCATGAAACAAACCTTGCCCAATCCGCACCACCTCGCGGACCAGCAAATCAAAATCCTCCCTGCGACTGCGGTGATTGGTTATCGCTGCATGCAGATAATTCTTCCCTTTAATCGATACTGTGGAAACTGTGGCGATACCTTGCTCCTGCATTTCGATCTCAATCTGTTTATTAACCTGATCCAAACCTTTGCTGTCTAACCCATCTTTTACAAAACGGAAACAAACCACATTCAAGGAGACCGGCAAGGCCAGTTCTAATTCAGGTTGGCTTGTGACCAAGGCAGCCAGGTAATTCGCCTGGTCAATGTTCTGCTGGATGATGCGTCTATACTTTCGTACACCCTGTTCCTTGATCGTCATCCAGGCTTTAAGTGCTGGGAAACCGCGTGAGAGCACAAAACTATAATCGCTGACCCAAGGCACGTCAACACCAGTCAAGCCACGTTCACCTTCTCCATGTGCCAGATAAGTCGGCACCAGAGAAAATGTTCTTCGATGGTCTTCTTCACTCTTGACCAGCACGCAGCCAATCGGATAAGGCAGGTACATCCATTTATGCAGATCGAATGCCAACGAGTCTGCTCGTTCCATACCCGCCACCAGGTGTTTCGATTCTGGGGCGATCGCAGCCCAGGCGCCAAATGCACCATCTACATGGAACCAGAGATTCTCCCGCTGGCAGATGTCAGCCAGCGAGTTGAGATCGTCGATCGCGCCGGTATTGGTCGTCCCGGCCACGCCAACGACACAGAAGGGAAGATGTCCATTCTGGCGATCATTTGCAATGATTTCCTCAAGTTCCCCCAGATCGATTTGCATATCATCGTTCACCGGCACGCTGCGCAGCGAATCGCCGCCCAGACCGAGAAGCTCTACAGCTTTATTTACAGAAGAGTGAGCTTCCTGGGAGGAATATAGCGTCATCAATTGTGGCGCCGCGCTGAGACCTTCTCGGCGCAGATCATAAACCGCCTTGGAATTGCGCGCCACAGCCAAACCGATCAGGTTTGAAGCCGAACAACCGCTGGTCAGCACCCCGCTGGCAGAGGTTGGATATCCAAGTAGCTCTTTGAACCAATCAACGACCTGAATTTCGACATAGTTCGGGCTGATGTACGAGAAAGCACCGCTGACTGCATTGGTTGAAGTTGCCAGCATCTCTGCCAGCGCCCCCATTACTGTGCCCGTGCCTCCGACCCAGCCCCAAAAACGAGGGTGATTAAGTCCAAGTGTAAAGGGAAATATAAATTTTAGATACTCCTTATAGATTTCTTCTGGCGGCTGCGGATCGAGCGGCGCTGCTCCGGAAAAATGCTCTTTCACATCCTGGGACGCATGCTGCCAGACCGGGTGCTCACGCAAAGACTTTGCATGGTCCAACATGTCATCCAACATACGATGACCAAGTGCCCGCATGGCTTCCCAATCTTCGGGGTCAAGCGATTCTTCAAGGATATATTCGGTTTCTGTCATTTGGTCACCCATTTATGAGTCGAACAACTTTGATCGGATTTTCAAAAGAGTAAACATATCCAGTATTATACATTCCAGTTCACAGTTACTTTATCGATCTCTGGCAACTAGATTGTCGCCCGATTTTATTAGGACCTCTGCGGTAGGGTATCTCAATTGGGAAATGTACGGTAAAATCTTAGCCAACATTAACAGACTTGCCTGGTGAGAGCCAGGCAAGAATAATCAAACAGGAGAGAGTTGTATTATGAGTGATGTACCAGTTCAATTAATTGTGGCTGCCTTCCAGGACGAAAAAGCGGCTGACGAAGCCTTGAAAGGCCTGAAGCAAGCAAGAAAGGAAAATCTGATCCGCATTGAGAACGCAGCTGTGCTGCGCAAGGACCAGAAAGGCAAACTGCACATCAAGGAGACAGCTGACATGGGTGGGGGTAAAGGAGCCGCGTTGGGCGGTGTTGCTGGGGCAGCGATCGGCCTGATCGCGGGTCCTGCCTTGCTAGTGCCTGTTGCGGTGGGTGCATTGGTGGGTGGTCTGGCAGCCAAACTGCGCGACAGTGGATTTTCGGATGAGCGCTTGAAGAAGGTTGGTGAAGGCTTGAAACCCGGCTCCTCCGCCATTATCGCCATCGTTGAGCACAAGTGGGTGGAACAGGTTGAAAAAGAGATGGAAGAAGCCGGCGCGGACCTGTTCACCGAAGCCCTGGGGGCGGAAATCTCCGAACAGCTTGAAGCCGGTCACGAAGTGGCCTACTCCGCTCTGGCCACCCAGGAAGGGTACGCAATAGACCGCGTCGCGGGCGGCGAGGACCAGATCGAAGGTCAATCTTTGGTTGTCGACGATACTGGCGCCTATGGCAGCCGCTACTTCGCCACCGAAGATGGTTTCGCTGTTGAACGCATGTCCTTGACCGAAGAAGGTGTCACCGATGAGGTGCTGGCAGTTGAAGGTGACACAGTGACCTATGGCGCCGCCGTCACCACAGATGAAGGCATGGTCGCTGCGGGAGCAGTTGGCAAGCTGGAAAAAGGGGAAGAAGAACCCGAAGAAGAAGACAAATAGCACGAATTCAAGACCTGTTGGGGTAATTCCCGGCAGGTTTTTTTTTATGAAGGAGATCCTAATGGCACGCAGAAGACAAAAACGGCAAGAAGAGCGCCAGACTTTTGGGCGTGGTGGCTCCGCAACTCGCTACCAAATGAGACAGAAGATGTTTGCTTTGGGCCAAGATTTTTACATTGAGAACGAGCAGGGACAAAAAGTTTATAAGGTAGACGGCAAGGTGCTCCGTGTACGAGACACCCTCTACTTCAGGGATGCAAAAGGTAATGAGCTTTGCAAGCTGCAGCAAAAAGTAGCCCGCATTAAGGACAGTATGGAGATAGAAGGTCCAGATGGGAAAAGGTTGGCCATGGTCAAGAAAGCCATTATCACCCCGGTGCGGGATCGCTGGACGGTCAAGATCGGAGATGGACCTGACCTGGATATACAGGGTAATATCCTCGACCACGAATACAAGATCGAGGAAGGACGCACCAAGATCGCCGAAGTTTCCAAGAAATGGTTCCGGGTTCGCGATACATATGGCGTGGAGGTTGCTCCAGGGCAGAAAGACATTCTTATCCTGGCTGCAACCGTGGCAATCGATATGATGGCGCATGAAGGAAGATAATGGTATTTAAAGAAGTGCAGCGATCCAGCTCCGATTGATTCCGTGGAGATAAAATCAGTGTAATTCCACGAACAACACCCTTATCACAGCTAATATAAATATATCTAGAAGGAGGCTATAGAATGCCAATAAAAGAATACAAACCTGGAACCGCATTTCCAGGCGTGATCGGCCGCACGGTGTCAGAATCGGAACCCGCCTGGCCACAGCCGGTGCGGGCCAAAGAAGGCACGCCCAACGTGATCTTCTTTATCCTGGATGATGTTGGTTATGGACAGATGTCGGCTTTTGGCGGTCTGGTCAATACTCCCAATCTTGATCGACTGGTGGAGAACGGTCTGCGCTACACCAACATGCACACCACGGCTCTTTGTTCGCCAACTCGTTCCTGTGTGCTTACAGGCCGCAACCACCACTCAAACGGAGTAGCTTCCATCATGGAAACGGCCACTGGCTTCCCCGGCTACGACTCACGCATGCCTTTCCAAAACGGGATGCTTTCCGAGATCCTGCTGGAGCATGGCTACAACACCTTTTGCACCGGAAAGTGGCATCTGGCTCCGGCGGAAGAGAGCACCCCAGCCGGCCCCTTCCACCGCTGGCCGCTGGGCAGGGGATTCGAACGCTACTATGGCTTCTTGGGTGGTGAGACCAACCAGTGGTTCCCCGACCTGACCTACGACAACCACTCGGTTCCCCAGCCCAAATCAGTTGAAGAAGGCTACCACCTGGATGAGGATCTGGTCGATAATGCCATCAAGTTCATCCTCGATGCCCACGTGATTGCGCCTGATAAGCCTTTCTTCCTCTACCATGCCCCGGGTTGCGCCCATGCCCCACACCAGGTCGCTCCAGAGTGGATCGAGAAGTACAAAGGTGAATTTGATATGGGCTGGGATAAATACCGCGAGGTTGTCTTTGCTCGCCAAAAACAAATGGGCATCTTCCCCACAGACGCAGAATTATCGCCGCGCGACCCGGACGTGCCCGAATGGGATAGCCTCAACGATCAGCAAAAGCAACTCTATGCTCACTTCATGGAGGTCTTTGCCGGATTCCTGGAGCATTGCGATCACCAATTTGGACGCATCCTGCAGACCCTGGAGGATATTGGTGAATTGGATAATACCCTGATTATGGTGCTCCCCGATAATGGAGCCAGCTCGGAGGGTGGGGTCAATGGTGCCTTCAATGAGATGAGCAGCTTCAATTACTATTGGGAAACTGTTGATGACATTATGCCTAAGATGGACAAGTTGGGCGGACCGTCTGCTTACAATCACTACCCTTGGGGCTGGTCCTGGGCAGGGAACACCCCCTTCCGGCGCTGGAAGAAGGAAGTCTACCGCGGCGGCTGCACCGATAACCTGATCGTACACTGGCCTGCGGGTATCAAAGCCAAAGGTAAAAATCGCAACCAGTATGCCCATGCTATCGATATGGTTCCCACCGTTTTGGATGTGCTGGGGATAGAGCCACCCGAAAGCATTCGGGGTGTGGCCCAGTCGCCGATCGAGGGGGTCAGCTTTGCTCATTCCTTCAATGATGAAGAGGTACCTACGCAACACCACACCCAGTATTTTGAAATGTTTGCCACCAGGGCGATCGACCATGATGGCTGGCGGGCGGTTTGCGGCTTCCCTGGCCCCAGCTATGCGGAAGGCGCAGAGAAGGGACTTAATCTAGGGGATGAGATCACCCCTGAAGTGCTGGACGACCTGGATGCCAATAGCTGGGAACTGTATTACATCGCCAAAGATCCTGCCGAAGCGCACAACCTGGCCGAAAAGCATCCGGAAAAATTAGCAGAAATGATCGCTCGCTGGTATGTCGAGGCAGGCAAATACCAGGTGCTGCCGTTGGATGGAACCATCTTTCAACGGCTGGTTGCTGAACGTCCACAGGTTGCGTTGCCCCGGGACAAATATACATTCTATCCTGACCTATCGCCGATGCATGTATCGGTTGCACCAATGATCTATAACCGACCACACAGCATCACCGCCGACGTGGTCATCCCTGCCGGTGGCGCTGAGGGGGTGCTGCTTGCGCAAGGTGGCGTGGCAGGTGGTTACGTCTTTTTCGTTCAGGATAACAAGTTGCATTACCTGCACAATTACATGGGCTTGGAGGAGTTCACCGTGACCTCCTCCGGGGATGTGCCCGAGGGTGAGTGCCGCTTGCGATATGAGTTCGAACCGACCGGCCAGCCCGATCCCCGCAATGGCAAGGGCGCTCCAGGGCGCGGCCAGCTTTACATCAATGACGAACTGGTCGGCAACAGCGAATTCCCCACCACCGTGCCAATCACCTTCGGCATCGAGGGTTTGAGCTGTGGTTATGATTTCGGTGAGGCAGTCACCCACAAATACGAGACCCCCTTCCGCTTTACCGGAACCATCAAACAGGTCGTCACCGACATCACTGGTGAACTGATCGAGGACGATGAATCCAAAGTGCGCATGCTAATGGCCCATCAGTAGTCTCAGGAGCATAAATGCCACTTAAAGCATAGAAATTTCAGTCGCAGCAAGAAAATTAATAAGTGGGCCTGGCGGGTTTACTACTCTGCCAGGCCCATGTTATGATTAACAGCAAGATTCACCTATTTGCCAGACTGTTTTCAGGAGGGCAGACAAATGAAGACATACTTTTACCTAATCGGTGCGCTTTTCATGGGGATGATTCTGGCCTCTTGCGGACAGGCGGAGACGCCCACCGCTGAGCCAACACCCGTTCCGCCTACACCGACGACAGCCATACAGACATCGCCGATCGATGATGTATTGGATATCACCTGGCAGTGGGGGGAATTGGTAGAGACAGATCCTGCCAGCCAGTCGGTGGTGCCCGATCCCGAAAATTACACCATCACCTTCCGTGAAGATGGTTCGGCGGAAATCCAGGCGGATTGCAACCAGGTGGGTGGCACATACGCCCTGGAAAATGGTGATTTCCAGATCGTTCTTGGTCCGACAACGACTGCCTTTTGCGGTGATGAATCGCTGGACCAGCAGTATCTGACTCTGCTGGGAGAGGTGAACGCTTTCTCAACCGCGGGGGGGCAGCTGAGCCTATCTGGTGACACTTTCACCATGAGCTTTAATGAGGGAGTACCAGGGGAAGTCGCTGCAGTCGATCCCGCGGACCTGCAGAATAAGATGTGGAGTTGGGAGCGCCGCATTATCCCAGATAGCGGCACAGAAGAAGCCATCTCCGATCCAACCAGCTACACCCTGACCTTTAATCCTGATGACACCTTCGCCTTCCGGGCAGATTGCAACGTAGGCGGAGGAACATATTCCGCCGATGAACAAGGTGCGATCCAGTTCGAATTGGGTCCAATAACCCTGGCGGAATGTGGGCCCGAATCGCGCTACCAGGATATGATAGATATGTTGGGGGCTGTCCAGGATTACCGATTTGAAGAAAATGGAGATGTGCTGGTGTTGGTCTGGCCGGCGGATGGTCCTCAAGACTACTTCCGGGGCATGGAGCCAGTGGAGGTCAGCGCCTGTCCGATCGTAGAACCAGCTTACCTCCGCTTGGACACCCAGGGATTACCATACTTCTGGCAGCCGAATGCTGTGCCAGCAACCCCTTATGACAACTCTCAACCCCCAGGCGCTAAAGGATTACCAGAGCATATCCAGGTCAACTTCGGCGTGCTCAATCCCCAGGACAGGCTGCCGGGCGATCCGATCATCTACATCATCGATGTAGATGAATACCAAGAATTGTGGGCATCGGCCGGAGACGACAGTGTCAGCCGTAGGATCGAGCAGCTGCAGAATCTACTGGAAGAACAGCCAGACACATTCCCAACCTCTGGATTACCTGTGCTGCCGTTCGAGGAAGTTACAGGTGCAAACGACCTGGCCGTACAAGGAGAATTCCTGGATTTCGACTGGTTTAGCGGTCTGCGCTTTGTTGGTCGCTTCCAGCAGGATCCAAACCCGGTCACTGACGAGGGGTTGTTCTACATTTTCCAGGGATTCAACACTGACGGCAGCTGTCTGATCAGCTTCTTCTATCCGGTCAGCAGCGAGCAGCTGCCCGACACAGCCGAAGACGTTTCAACGGCAGAACTTGAACGAGTTGACGCAGATCCCCAAGCGTACCTTGATGAAACAGCCCAAACGCTCAACGAATTTACAGCTGAGGATTGGGATCCCAACCTGAACACCCTGGACGCGGTAATCGGCTCCTTAACTTACATGCCCCCGGAACCGGTTGGGACGAGCCTGACAGGTGTCACCTGGGGCTGGACGGAGCTGACCCAAACGGAGCCAGCCTCGCAAACCGTCGTACCAGATCCAGAAAATTACACTTTGGTTTTCCAACCTGACGGTGGTCTGCAGATCCTGGCAGATTGCAACTCAGGGAGCGGTATATACACCCTGGATGGAAGCAATATGACGATTGAGGTTGGCGTGCTGACCACAGCCGATTGCGGCGTTGAGTCTCTCTCCGGCCTTTACCTTGACCAACTTAGCAAAGTGGTCTCCTATGAGCTAACCCAAGAGTTACTCGGCCTCAATCTGGTGGATGGGTCTGGCAGGATGATCTTCACCAATCTTGGCCCTGGGTTTGGCATCCCCGCTCCGGGTGAAGGTGTACCGACCGCAACCGCCACGGAACCGATTAACGTGCGCAGCGGTCCCGGAGCACAGTACTCGACTTACGGAGTCGTCTCCATTGGAACGACTGCCGAGGTGATCGGCATCAGCGAGGATGAAGAGTGGTGGGTGGTCAAAGTTTCGGTTGAATTTGCTCCTGATGGGCGCGGCTGGGTGAATAGCGAGTTTGTCGAGGTGACAAACGCTGAGAATGTTCCCGTTATCCCCACCCCTCCCCTAGGAGACATAGAATTCCCCCCACCTGGACCTGACGCGCCGACCGCCTTAGCCCTGGCGGCGATCAAC
>Ga0209742_10000460_pt1 | contig 21686 bp, 17 predicted proteins | sample DeeMarSeWOR38_10_FD_187462 | JGI IMG/M metagenome (GOLD analysis project Ga0209742, IMG submission 187462) | Marine sediment microbial communities from White Oak River estuary, North Carolina - WOR-3-8_10 (SPAdes) (version 2) | ecosystem: Environmental > Aquatic > Marine > Intertidal zone >... | reverse complement strand
ATCGCCGAGGTCATCGAGCGCTGCGGCATGCGCGCCCTGGTATCCGCAACGGTGATCGACCAGCGCAGCCCCGACGCCGAAGGCGCCACCGATTCCATTGCGAAAGGCGAAGGCTTCATCGACCGCTGGCAAAACAGGCATCCGCGCATCACGCCTATCTTCGGCCCGCACGCGAACTACACGCTCGACGCCGGGCAGCTGAAGAAAACACGAGAAGCCGCACAAAGACACGGCGTCGCAATCAGCATCCACGTGTCGGAGTCGCCGTTCGAGTCGCAGTATTCGAAGGACAACTACGGCAAGACCAGCATCGAGATGCTCGATGACATCGGTTTTTTCGACGGGCCGACGATCGCGGCACACGTCGTGTGGCCGACCGCAACCGAGATACCGATACTCAGGGATCGCAAGGTCGGCGTCATCCATAACCCCTCTTCCAACATGAAACTGGCATCCGGTGTATCGCCGGTTGCGGAGATGCTCGCTGCGGGCGTACGGGTCGGCCTCGGCACTGACGGCCCGGCCAGCAACAACGACCTGGATATGTGGGAGGAGATGCGCCTGGCCGCGTTTCTGCAGAAAGTGACGCGCATGGACCCGGAAGTGCTGCCGGCGACGGAGGTACTCAGGATGGCGACCAGCGGCGGCGCGACCGCCATCGGTCTCGGCGAGAAAATCGGCTCGCTCGAAAAGGGCAAGCGCGCGGATATCATCCAGGTCGCCTTCGACGACGTTCACCACGTACCGACCTTCGACGTGATGTCACACCTCGTTTACGTGACCGACGAGCAGGATGTTGCAACGGTCATCGTCGACGGCAAGCTGTTGATGCGCGACGGCGAATTCCTGACGCTCGATACCGAGCGCATTGCCGCCGAAGCAAACGCCCTCGCCGCGCGCATCCAGTCGGCGCTTGCGGAACGCAACGCCGGGGCAGGCGCAGAATGACCGCGATACAGGATCGAATCCCGCACAACCACTGCTACGGCTGTGGGCCGGAGAATCCTGACGGCCTGCAGATCAAGAGCTTCTGGGATGGCAAGGTGTCCGTCTGCACCTATTTGCCACGCCCCGAGCAGTGTGCCGGGCCGACTCAGTACCTGTATGGTGGCACTATCGCCAGTATCATCGACTGCCACTGCGTCTGCACGTCGATTGCGAATTACTATGGGCGCGACGGCCTGGAAATTGGCGAGGGGCCAACGATCTGGTGCGTGACGGGAAACCTCGCCATCAGGTTCCTGAAGCCGATACGGATCGACAGGCCCGTCGAACTGCGGGCGACGATCCGGGAGTGCGGCGACAGGAAGACCATTGTGGATTGCGAGGTGATGTCGGACGGTACCGTGGAGGCGGTAGGCGAAGTCATTGCCATTCGAGTGCCCGAAACCTGGCGCTCTGAGGACGAGGGTTAATTATGAACAGGAATGCACCAATCCTTCTTGCTGCGCTGGCCTGCTGCGCGGGCTGCGCGACGGACGCCAGAGTGTCAGGCACCTATGTCCCGTCGTGCGTCGCGTTCGAAGGCAATACGATCGAGCTTTCGGATAACCGGTTCACGTGGGACAAGTTCACCGACGAAGTATCGGTGGACAAGGCCGGCAACAAGGTCGATCCGTTTCCCGGCTTCCCCGTGCAAGGCACCTACACGATCGAGGACGATGTCGTGAGCCTCGTGACGGACGTCGGCGAGCTCGCCGCCGAGATGTACCTCGTGCGCCGGCCGGGCCAGGTCTACCTGCTGACCGACACGGAACACGATGCGTGGCAACAGGACGGCACGGTTCCGAACTGCGCGCTGTTGCTCGGTGCAGGCGACTGATTTCAGCCTCGCAGAACTCTCGAATCGCGCATTTGTCGAAATTTTGAGAACTGCAACACACTTTGGATAGCGATGTCGCCCGGAAGCGACGGATAATTCCTTGTCGCCTTCGACGCCGTTTGATTAGCTATCCGTTCGTCAATTTCAACGATCCCGAGTGCATTATGTCAGGCATCCGATGGTTAGCTGCGTGGGCAGTATTGAGCTTCTCGATGGCGGTCCAGGCCGCCACGATTTCCCTGTCCCACCATGAACCGCTGCAGCGCCTGAGCATCGGCGGCGCCAGCATCGACGGCAGCCAGAAGATCGGCGCGGCAGGTCCCGTCGAGATGAAGTTCGATGCCCTGGGTCGAAGCTTCGAGCTGCAGCTGTCGCCCAACGGCCGGCTCCTCGATGCGGCTCGCCTTATCGCGGGCAACACCGTTATCCCGTACCGGGGGAAGCTGGCAGGCAACGACAACTCCTGGGTTCGCATCGTGATAGCGGACGGAGTGCCGTCAGGGCTCGTCTGGGACGGCAGCGAACTGTTCGCGATCGAGCGGCCGGGTGACAACGTCGCCGGCGCCGACACGACAATCATCTACCGGCTCGCGGACGCAATCATTGCGCCCGGGTCGATGACCTGCGGTGCCGGTGGAGCCCTGATGAATGGCGCTGCCGTCTACAAATCCCTGGGGGCAGAGCTCAACGCAACAATGGCGGAGGCAGTTGGTGCCGAGAAGATGATCGATATCGGCGCAGTCGGTGATGCCGAATTTGCCAGTATCCACGGTGCGAACGCACAGCAGGCGATCCTGGATCGCCTGAACAACGTCGACGGCATATTCAGCGCCCAGCTCGGCATTCAGATCAACGTGCGGCTGGTGCAGGTCTTCAGCAATGCAGGGGCCACGTCATACCCGTTTTCCGACACGCTTGTCGCCGGCGATCTCCTCGACGAACTGGCCGCGTACCGCAGCGGCGAACCGAACCAGAACGTCAATGGGCTTACCCACCTGTGGACGGGCAAGGACGTCGAGGGTGACGGGGGCAACAATTCGACGGTAGGAATCGCGTATACCGGCGGCGTCGGACAGGGCGGCGGCGCCGTGCTTTGCAGTCGGCAGTTCGGCGTCGGCCTGAGCGAGGGTCGCAACAGGACCTTCGACAGCCTGATCGCCGCGCACGAGATCGGCCACAACTTTGGCGCGCCGCATGACGGTACATCGCCTTCCGCGTGCGCATCCGAAACCGGTGAGTTCCTGATGGCCGCCAGCCTGAACGGCTCCGAGGAGTTCTCGCAGTGCAGCCTCGACCAGATGGCCGACGATGTCGCGCAGGCCGAGGCGCAGGGCTGTATCACGCCGCTGCCGAGCGTGGACATGAGCTTCGGTCTCGACGACCCGGCGCCGGCCGTGCTTCTCGGCAACACGGCGACGGTCACGTTCGACGTCATCAATGCCGGAACGCTGCCGGCGAGCAATGTGGTCGCTGACTTCGAGCTGCCGGCCAATGTCTCACTCATTTCAGCCGCTGCATCCATGGGCAGCTGTAGCGATGGCGGCGGCATGGTGAACTGCGCGATTGGCGACGTCCAGGGAACCACGACGGTATCGGTCACGCTGACCTCCGATACGGTGGCCGTCGGCAGCGGCAACTTCAACGCCAGCGTTTCCGCAGATGATGACGACGACACCAGCAACAACCTGCGCAGCCTCACGCTCACGGTGCAGCCGGCGGTCAACCTGTCGGTTACGCCGCCGACCACGCGGGAGCTTGCCGTCAATCGGAGCACCGGGCTCACGGCATTGCTCGAGAACACGTCGATCCTCGACGCGACGGACGTTACGCTGAGTATTACGGTGTCGTCCGGGCTGCGCGTGGACAGCGCGAGCTGGCCGCTCGGCGACTGCGCCGTCACCGACAGCCAGGTCGACTGCAGCGGTACCAGCTTCTCGGCTCTCTCGAACGTGACATTGAGCCTCGGCGTTACGGCCCTGACCGAGGGTTCGAAGAGCATCAACTTCTCGATGTCGTCCACGGAGGACGAGGCAGATCCGGCAAACAACACGGCCAGCGCCACGGTCAACGTAAGCGAGCCGCAGCAGGAGGAAAGCAGTGGCGGCGGCGCCGCCCTCTGGCTGCTGCCGTTGCTGGGTCTGCTCGCGCTCAGACGGCGCGAACTTCCTCGGGGATGAAGCTCTCGCCGTAGTCCATCGGCTGCAGGCCGAAGTAGCTCGCCAGGCTCTGCCCGATATCGGCAAACGTCTTCCGCTTGCCGAGCGATCCGGCCGCCATGCCGTTGCCCAACGCCAGCACCGGAATGTGTTCGCGCGTGTGGTCGGAGCCTTCCCAGGTCGGATCGCAGCCGTGATCAGCGGTGATGATCAGCAGGTCATCGGGCCGCATGCGCTCGAGCAGCTCCGGCAATCGGCGGTCGAAATACTCCAGCGCCGCCGCGTAGCCGGCGACGTCGCGCCGGTGCCCGTACAGCATGTCGAAGTCGACGAGATTCGTGAATACGATCGAGCGGTCGCCCGCCTCCGCCAGGGCCTCCAGCGTTGCATCGAACAGCGCGGCGTTGCCGCTCGCTTTTATCTTCTTCGTAATACCCTGGTTCGCATAGATGTCAGCGATTTTGCCGATGCTGATGACCTCACCGCCGGCCGCCACGAGCTTGTCGAGCACGGTGGGGGCATGCGGGGGCGTTGTCAGGTCGCGGCGGTTGCCGGTGCGAACATAGTTTTCCGGGCCGTCGCCGACGAACGGCCGCGCGATGACGCGGCCGATGTTGTAATCGTCGACCAGTTCGCGCGCGATATCGCAGAGGTCGTATAGCCGCTGCAGCCCGAATGCCTCCTCGTGGGCGGCGACCTGGAATACGCTGTCGGCCGAGGTATAGACGATCGGTTTGCCCGTCCGGACGTGCTCGTCGCCGAGCTCGGCAATGATCGTCGTCCCGGACGCGTGGCAGTTGCCGAGCACGCCGGGCAGACCGGCACGCTCCACGAGTTCGTCGATCAGCTCGGGCGGGAACGTATTGGTACGATCCGTGAAATAGCCCCAGTCGAACAGTACCGGCACCCCGGCGATTTCCCAGTGGCCGCTGGGGGTGTCCTTGCCGCTCGAGAGCTCCTCAGCAAAGCCGTAAGCGCCAATGATCTCGCCACCGGTGCTTACGCCCTCGGGATACGCTCCGGTGCTCTCCCGGCTCGCCTCGAAAAGCCCGAGTCGTGCGAGGTTCGGCAGGCGGAGCGGACCATCGGCCGACTGTGCCCGTTGCCGGGCGATGCTGCCGAGCGTGTCCGACCCCGCATCGCCAAACTTGTCGGCATCGGCCGTGGCGCCGATGCCGAAGGAGTCCAGTACCAGGATGATCGCGCGTCTCATTCCCCGACTTTATCATCCGCCGGCTGCGCTTAGCGGCGGAATTCAGAAATCGATCCTGACGTCGCCGCGTACGACCTCTTCCGCCTTCTTCAGATCCGCCTGCAGGTCCTCGAGTTCGCGCGCCAGGGGCGCCGTCAGCATCGCTGCTTCCGCATCGAGGTCCAGGGCGGGGATTTCGAGCGGCTGTGCCGGGTTGGCGTCCACGACCCGGGGGACCGCTTCAGGCTCGTTCGAATCGATGACGTTCAGCACCGCGATCACGGCGAGAGCCGCGGCAACGCCCGTCAGGCTGCTCGCCAGCCAGAACGACACCGGACGGCGAGCCGGTCTGCGTTGCCGTACAACCTCCGGCTCGATCGCAGCCAGCGATGCCTGAATGCGGCTTTCCAGCTGCGGGGAGACTTCCGCGTCTATCCTCGCTGCGTCTTCGCGCAGCCTCCTGGTGAAATTATCCATAAGCTTCACTTCCGGCAGTACCGGCCGTTTCGTTCATTTCCGCCTCCAGGGCACGGCGGCCCCGGAGAAGATTTACCTTGGTCCACGATGACGAACGTTCGAGAACGTCCGCGATATCGCGTACCGACATGTCCTCGACGTAGCGCAGCCACATCGCGGCGAACACTTCGTCCGACAGGATGCGCTTCGCGCTGCGCCACAAGTTGTTCCGTTCGGAGTCCGCGATGCAGTGCGCGAGTGGATCGGCGCCATTGTCGGCAAGATCGCCCAGTTCGGCGAGATTCTGCGTTCGCAGCCTGCCCGCATTGCGGATGGCGATGCGATAGAGCCAGGTGCTGAAACGCCACCGCGGATCGTAGGAGCCGATGTAGCGATAGGCGTTGATGAGCGTGTCCTGCAGCGCGTCTTCGGCGTCCGCATGGTTCGTGCAGCGCGTCAGCAGGAAGCGCAACAGGCCCTCGCGGTAGCCGTGCACGAGCTCGGTGAACGCGTCCACGGATCCGCCTTTTGCGGCATCGACGAGTTGCAGCTCATCGCTCACGACGCGGGCCCGTGCTGCCGCCGCGCCGTTACTTGTCCAGGGCCACGATGACGCTCTCCGGGTCCAGCGCCAGCCTGATATTCAGCGACGAGCCGTCCACGCCGACGGTCGTGCCTCTCAGGAACTCCGCAACATCCGGGTCCGTGTCCTCGCTGAACGACGCGAGGCTGATGAGTCCGCGCACGATGCTGCCCAGGGACTCGGCCATCTCGGGCTGCGTGGCAATGAGCCGTGTCTCTATCGCAAGCTTGCCGGCCGCATCCGCAATCATGACCGCGAGCTGCTCGGTATTCCTGAGGATGTTCGACTGCCAGCCGCCATCGCCCCTGTCTTCGATCTGGTCGGCCTGGATGCCGGCCTGAATCAGGCTCTTTTCGGCCGTGAGCACGATCAGCGTACCGCGATCCGTGTTGCTGTCCGGCAGCCTGCCCTTGTTGTCGAGCAGACGCTCCAATTGCTCGCGCGATGACGTCGCGACGAGACGATTCTTCAGCGCGAACGTGAAGTAAACGCCATTTTCGAACGAATCGACCTTGATGTCACCGTTCTTCCCTTGCTTGTCGCTCCTGGCGTAATAAAACGTCGTGCCCTTGTGCTTCAGGGTATCGAACTCGTCTCCCCCGGCCGCGAGCGCCAGCAGCTTGTCCCTCGTCTCCTGGCTGATGTTGCCTTCGACCACGACCACGGCGCCGCTGTCTTCGGCGGAAAATGCGGTGATCCTGTCCGCCTCCTTGTCGAGGTCGATCCCGGCGTCCTCGCGGACGTCCGCGAAGACCTCGCGCTGCAGCCAGGCATAGAGCGGCTTACCCGCGTCCGAGCCGCGCATCTCGTCGAAGTCGGCATGGAAATACCAGGTCGACGTCGCCGGGAGGCCGGAAGCGGACAACTCCGCTGCACCGATTCCCGGCAGGGCCAGCAGCAACACGGCGACAATCTGTTTGCAAAAGCGCATGATTTGGATCCTTTGACTGGTCATCTGCAGGCTTATAGCGCGCTGCGGCCCGTTTGGTTACAAAAAATTCCGGCTTAGTGGCGCTTCTGGCCGGTCATGCGGCTCACGACCACCGTCGCCACGGCCGCCACGATGAAACCCGGAATGGCCTCGTACAGGCCGTAGGCGCCGGCCTTGAAATACTGCACCCAGATGACGCTGGTCAGGAAACCGCCCAGCATGCCGGCGACGATGCCGGCGCCCGTGGTGCGCTTGTCGTAAAGCAAGGCCAGCACGACGGGGCCGAATGCGGCGCCCAGGCCGGACCACGCGAACAGTACGAACCAGAAGATCAGTTTGTTTTCGGCCATGTACACGGCCACAAACACGGCAATCACGCCGATGATCACGGTGACGAACTTGCCGTAGCCGGCCAGCGTTGCGTCGCTTTTCGGGCTGCCGAGCATCTTCTGCATCGTGTCCCGCACGATCGAGGACGACGCCAGCAGCAACAGCGAATCGACCGTCGACATGATCGCGGAAAGCACGATGATGAGCAGCACCCCGGTCAGGAGCGGTGGAAACAGCTCGTTCGAGAGCGTGGGGAATATCTGCTCGCTGTCCTCGAGCCCGGGGAACAGGGCGCGACCGGCGATACCCGCGGTGACGGCACCGAACAGGAAAATGAACAGCACCGCGATCGACACGATGCGTGCTTTCTTCAGTTCCGTATCGTCACGCGCGGACATGTAGCGAATCAGCATCTGCGGCACGCCGAGAAACGGCAGGCCAATGGCGGCGAAGCTCACCGCCGCGACGAAACCGGCCGTGCTGCCGTCCAGCACCGAGAACATGTCCATGAATCCGGGATCGTGCTCGTGCAGTGTGGCCGTCATCCGGCGCCAGCCCCCCGCCGCATTGATCGCGACCAGCGGCACGGCGATGAGTCCGGCGAGCATCAGCACGCCCTGGACCACGTCGGTGTAGGACACCGCCTTGTAGCCGCCGACAAAGGTGTAACCGATGATGATAATCGCGCCGATGATTACCCCGGCTCGGTAGTCGAGGCCGACGAAGCCGCTGAAGGCCTTGCCGGTAGCCACCATCTGCGCCGATACGTACGTGGTCACCATGACCGCGATGATCGCGACCGCGACGCCGCGAATGAGGTGCCAGCGGTCGTCGAAATTCGCGGCGAGCACGTCCGGCAGCGTGATCGAATCCGTCTCGTCGCTGAGCCGCTTGAGCTTGCGGGAGATGAAACCCCAGGACGCGGCGATACCGATCATCTCGCCCACGATGACCCAGTAGGCCTGGGCGCCGACCGCATAGCCCATGCCGGTCAGGCCAAGCAGCAGCCAGCCGCTTTCGCCGGTTGCGTTGGCGCTGAACGCCACTACCCAGTACGGCAGCTTTTTGCCGGCCAGGTAGAAGCCTTTCAGCGTGTGGGTTTCCTTGCGGCTCCAGATCGCGAGCGCCGCAAGCGTCGCCAGGTAGCCGACGAGTACGGCGACGGTAACCGTCATTCGTCGTCAGCGGTCGTAACTGGCTTGGATATGCGGCCGGCAATAACGCCTGCGACGAGGAGAAAGACGCTGATGCCGAACAGGTACTCGGGCCAGGACCGTGTCACGCCGCAGTAGATGATGAGCACGATGTTGATGACCTGGAACGTGTTGATCAGCGTGCTCTCGCGCTTGACGACCTTCGGGAAGCGGATTCGCGAGATCATCAGCAGCGCCAGCACGAACAGCAGCACCGGCAGGTACAGGTTTAGCGGCAGGCTCGCTGCGATCGGATCGTGATACAGGAGCACGAGCACGAGGGACGAGCACATTCCGCCGCCGGCCGCGGTGATCGGCACGCCGACGAACCAGCCGCGCTCGGGCTTCGACGTCGGCAGGTTGAAGCGCGCCAGGCGCAGCGCGCCGGCAAGGGCGAAGACGCCCGCAGCAGCCGCCAGCACCCAGAACTGGCCTGTATCGTATTCGATGCCGCCAAGCTGTACGCCTGCGTTCAGCACGAGGATCGCGGGGGCGACCCCGAACGCGACGAGATCGGCCATCGAGTCGAATTCGGCGCCGAAACTCGATGTCGCCTTCAGTACCCGTGCGGCGACGCCGTCCATCGTATCGAGCAACCCGCACCAGACGATCATCCAGCCGGCGAGCTCGAGATACTCTCTGCCGCCGAGCTGCGTGGTGACGATGGACGCGATGCCGAGCAACAGGCTGAGGGCCGTGAAGCTGTTCGGGATCGTGTAGCGGAGGACGTTATTCAAAAGCGGCGCATGCCCGTACGGTAAGACCGGCACACATTCTGCATTGGGGTGCCGATATTATCCAGCCGGCGGCTAACCGCCGAACGGCGAACGGAAGCCCATGCCGCCGCCGCTGCCGGTGATTCCCAGCGGCCCGCGCGGCAAAACCAGCTGCATGCGCTGTCCGTTGCGCTCGATGTCCACGATGATGTCTTCGCCGGGATCGCCCGAAAAGGCCAGCGATTTCAGGTCATTCATCCCGAAAACGCGCTTGCCGTCGTAGCTGAGGATACGGTCACCGGGCCGCAGTCCGGCCTGGTTCGCGGGCGATGAACCGATGACTTCGCGAACGGTGATGGACGCCTGGCTACCCTGGGCCGTGAGATATTTCTCGTACTCCGCATCGCCGAGACGCTCCCGCAGCACCGCCTGGAAATCGACTGCCCGAGCCCATGGATCGAACTCCTCGCCATCGCGCCGGGCTTCGTACTCGGCTTGCAGGGCCGCCATGCGTGCCTCGTCCTCGAACTCGAGGATCTTCTGTGCCCGGCTCTCGGTAAATCCGCCCGCAACGAGCCGACCGACGCGCATCTCCTCCATATCCTGCATGCGCGAGCCGCGCTCACGACGGACGGCCTGCTGCGCGCGGGCCTGCTCCCTGGCCTGGCTGCTCTCGGCCAGGGTGCGAAGCAGTTCGTCCATTTCGGGTGAGTCGAATCGCTCGAGCTCGGCGTACAATCCGTGCAGCTGCTCCTCGAGCACGAGTCGCGCATCCCGCTCGCTGGAAATGGCCTGTTCGAGCGCGGCAATGCGCGCCTCGAGGGGCGCATCCGCATCGAAGCCCGCGACCGGATCAACCGGTTTTGCCGGCGGCGTAGCCTCCATCGTCGTCCACGCGCCGGCCGCAAAGCCCGCGGCAAGACTGGCGATGATGGCAAGAATGGTCTTGTTCATCGGGGTCGGACCACCGTAAGTATCTGATCAATCATAACTTCGACCCTGTTTTGTTTCGATTAGTGCCCTTAAACGGGCCATTTTGGGGTCCAAAATGAGCATTAGCGAACAAGGCATTGTCCGGCGATCCGCTAACAGGCAATTTTGCTACCGGAATTGGCGAATTAAGCCGCTCAGGGGCAGGCTATTTCGAAGAAAAAATAATCCGATCAACGACTTATGTTGGTCCGACCCCAGTATTGGGATCCAACCCGAGCGCTATTCCGCGTAACGGGCCGCCACCACCTCGGCAGGGCACGATCCGCCGGTGTAGGGGCCGAGGCCGGTATTGACGCTCGCTATTTCATCCGGCGCGATACGGCCGGGAATGGTCTGTCTGACGCTCTGGGCGCGACCTGCTGCATCCGTAAAGCGGACCTCGATCTGCACACCCTCGATGACCCACGGCGTCGTGTTCTGCACCGATACCACGAGGTTTCCAGCGCTGTCCGCGTCGCAGCGCCGCGGGATGACCTCTCCCGGCGCCTCGGGGAGCCGGAGTCGTTGCAGCTTGTGCGTCGCCGCCTGGCCGATTTTTCCGCCGCTCTGCGCAACGATCGCGTAGTGCTCCATCGCCTCTCGATTGTTGCCGCGCTCCGCTTCGATGTCGCCCAGTACGAAATGTGCCGGACCCGTCGGGAACATCTCGATACTGCGCTCGAGGTCCGACTTCGCAGCGTCGAGATCGCCAAGCTCTCTCTCCGCCAGGCCACGGCGCAAGTAGTAATAGAAGTAGTCGTCGCGGCGGCGAATCGCGCTGTCATAGTTCTCCACGGCCATGTCGTATTCGCCTTCGACTAAACGAGCATCGCCGCGCAGCGCATAGAAATGCCCCTCCTGTGGGAAAAGCTCGATCGCCTTGTTCGCGAGCGCCAGTGCCTCCTCGCTCTTCTCCTCTGCGAGCGCCTTCTGACCTTCATCGTAGGCGTCGTACGCCGGCTTCGCGGCCATCGTCTTCTTCATCGCGGCCTGGTAACGCTCCACCCCGAGCTCACCCCCCGGGGGCAGGCTCGCGGCCGTCTTGATGTTTGCGTCCACGCGGGCCCGGGATGGCGGGTGGCTTGCGAACAAGCCGCTCAGCCAGTCGCTGTCCTGGCCTTCGCTGAGCCGCACGAACGTCTCCTGCAACGTGACCGCGCCCGCCGGGTCGTAGCCGGCGCGCGACATGTAGGTCATCCCGTACTTGTCGGACTCCAGTTCGGCGCTGCGCCCGTACGTGGAGTTCAGGAGTTGTGCGCCGACGGCTGCGCTGCCCACCGCGAACTGGCCGAAATTGTTGTCGCCCGTCACCATAGCGGTCGCCAGCACCGCACTCTGCAACAACACTCCGCGCGACATCTGTTGTGCCGAGTGTTTTGCGGCGGCGTGCACGATCTCGTGCCCGAGAACCGCCGCGAGCTCGGCCTCGGAGTTCAGCTCGGTCAGCAGGCCGCGGTTGATCGCGATCTTGCCGCCGGGCAGCGCCCACGCGTTCGGCACGGAGTTGTTCAGCACCACGAATTCGTAGGGCAGCGGCCGATCACTCACCGCCACGAGCTTGTTGCCGACCTCCTGGACATAGGCCGTCAGTTCGGGGTCGATGTCGTAGCGTCCGCCCTCGGCCTGCTGCATCGGCGCGTAGTTCTGCTCGCCGATCGCGAGTTCCTGGGCCTCGCTCACCATCATGAAATCGGGCTTGCCGGTGACCGGGTTGACCGCACAGCCCGACAGCGAGGCGGCAAGGACGACGAGTGCCAGCAGCTTCCTGTTCATACCCCATACAGTGCTACCGGAATGGGGCTGTATCAAGGGGTTGCGGCCACGAAAAAGGCCCCGTCGTTGCCGACGGGGCCTGGCGGGGTTCTTGCCGGGGGCTGGCTAGAAACCCCAGGAGAGCGATGCAGAAATGAACCTGCCTGGTTTTTCTTCGAATACGGTAACCGTTCTGCCCAGGGACTCGTCCGTGCGCTGGATTTCTACCGAGGAATCCAGGATGTTCTGCGCCTTGAGCTTCAGGATCAGGCGATCCGTCGGATACCAGAAGTAGGTGAAATCCAGCGAATCGAACGGCTGCTCGAACGCGTCCGGCCCGAAACGACCGAAGGCAAACAGTCGCTCACTGAATACATTGTAAATCAGCGAGGCCGTATGCTTCGAGTTCGGCGAATCGAAACCGACCATGAAGTTGACCATGTATTCCGAGGCGCCGGACAGCTTGCAGTCGTTCGCCACGACGTTACCGCCGTCATCGCGCTGCTCGCAGCTGACGTCACCACCGGAGTTCCCGGGCGTGAGTTCGCGGTCCCACTGGTACGTAACGTTACCCTGCATGAAGAACATGTCGCCGATGCTGCCCAGGAAACCGAGCTCCTTCAGGAATTCGACCTCGATGCCCTGGATGCTGGCCGAATCGGCGTTCAGGATCTCGCGGGCAATCGTCGTGTCGGAGGCGGGGATCTCGAAGAACTCGATCGGATTCGTGATCTGCTTGTCGAACAGCGTCACCGTGAAGGTATCGCCGTTGCCGAAGAACCACTCGGCACGCAGGTCGATATTCTCGACGTCCGAAGGCACAACGCTCGAGTTACCGCGGGTCAGGTCGCCGGTGATCGGGTCGATGTAGCTCGACCCGGTGATCTCGCGGAGATCCGGCCGGACGGTCGTCTCGCTGTAGCCGAGTCGCAACTGGAAGGTCTCAGCCCAGAAGTCGCTCATGTACGTGATCGAAGCCGCCGGGTAGACCTTGTCTTCCTTGAACACGGCATCGACAAGCTCGTCCGGGTCATTGGTAACCTGCGGAACCTGCTGGCTGTAACTATACGGATTCCAGGGCACACCGGCCTGGCTGTAGTCTTCCCAGCGGGCTCCCGCAGCCAGTCGCCAGGTGTCGTTCCACGTCCAGTCGACCTGGCCCCATGCAGAGTCCGTCATCGTCGCCGCCAGGTAGCTGTTGGTGTTCGCGCCCTGGCGATCGAATACCGCGTTATTCACGAAGACCTCCGCCCCGGGCACCGGGTTGCTCGGGTCGGAGTCCGGAACCGTCGCAAGGATGTTTGCGTCAGAGAACACTTCATCGAGCGGCCCTTCGAGCACCGACAGGTCTTCGACGTCGAGGAAACCGAGACTGAACTGCGTCTGCTGGTAGGTGCGCGCTTTCTGTGCGTGCTCCCAGCCGCCGCTCACTTCGACGTAGTTGTTGCCGAAAACGAGTGGAAGCATGCCGCTCCAGCCATAGTGTTCGACCCGGTCTTCGAGTTCCGTGAAACGCCAATCGCCGGCTGCCGAACTGAGCTGGACAGCCTCCGTCAACACCTCGCCGGTCACCGGATCGGTCGTCGTGAACGAGTCGATCTGCACGCGATTGGGGATTTCCGTTGTCGCTTCCGAGTCAGAATAGAACCAGCTGATCCGGGTTTCCTCGGGAAGGAAGCCCAGAACGCTGTCCAGGAATCCAAAACGTGCCCTCGTTTCCGCACCGAGATAGTGTGTCCCGTTGATCTGGTTGGTGGTCATCTCGCGCTCTTCGAACTCGAGGCGGTACTCGCGAACACCGCGGCCGCTCGACTTGAAGCGGTTTTCGTTGAAGTAGTCGAAAACCTCTGTCTCGTCGTCCGTGTTGCGCAGGAACAGGCTGGTTGTCGAGATCTCGTGGTCACTGAGGAAGTTCAGGCCGAGGTTCAGCGTCCCGGCAATGTTGATGCTCCTGGTCGATTCCTCCTTAACGCCGTTCTGCTCCTCCGGCTGCGCGAAATCAGCGCTTAGCGTCCTGGTCCACCGTGTCTCCGTTTCGTAAGAGCCACCGACCGAGAAACCAGCCTGCCAGTCATTGCCGATGTCGAACTTGTTGCCGACACTCGCGCGCAACTTGTAATCCGGATCGACGCTCTCGCCCTGGATCCCGACGTTGCGATTCAGCGCAACTCCCATCTCGCGATTGAGGCGCTGCGATTCGAACGTGAGACCGCTGGGGCCCAGGTCGCTTCCGGACTGCACGAGCGAGGCACGGATACTGTTTACGCTCGGGTTACCCTGGTACTGCTGCAGGCCGTCGGAGATCACGGGCGACAGTGCGCGCGTGCCGTCATCGGTGCCGAGACTGTCGTCACCGCCGCCCGGGTAGGTGTCGATGCTGCTCGGGTTGATGTCGTTGTAACCGATACCGCCTTCGACCTTGACCGTGAATGCGTCGGGAATGCCCTTGGTGCGTATGTCCACCGCGCCGCCACCGAAGTTGGCTGATATCGCGGGCGAGTATGACTTCTGCACGCGCAGCGACTCGACGATGGACGTGGGGAACACGTTCAGCGGGATGACGTTGCGGGTCAGGTCCGGCGACGGTATCTGGGCGCCATTGAGCGTCGTCGACGAATAGCGTTCGCCCAGACCGCGGATGTAGATGAACTTGTCCTGTACCAGCGACAGCCCCGGCACGCGGCGCAGCGCCGCGGCTACCGTGGAATCGCCGAGCCTCGAAATCGTATCCGCGCCGAGCAGGTCGGTCGCGAAGGCGTCGTTCATGCGTTCGTTGATCAGCTGCTGGCTCGAGCTGATGAAGCGGCCGGTAACTACGACTTCCTCGATATTCCCGCTCGCGGGCTGTTCCTCGATCTCGGGCGCCGGAATGCTCGATTCCTCCTGCCCGAACGCCGTGCCCTGCAGCGAGACGAGCACGGTAACGATCGCAAGCGACAACGGCTTATTAACTGATTCTCTGAAGTTGTTCATTGTCTGGCCTGTTTGCGTAAGCGTATGCAAGAGTCCTTTCGAAGTGCGAAGGGCACCCACCCCGAAGCCGGTGCAGGTGCCCTGCAATACTCAATCTGTGGTTCGCTTCCTTATTCGAACCACAAGTCCTGGCCGCGATTGTTCGGATCGATCCCGTATGCCCACGGCTGCGTCCAGTCATCGGTTGCCGAGATGGCGCCGAGGATGTCGGTAGCCGTTCCGCTGGTCGGCGCGGTAGTCGCAGCCGGTGCCGCGGTATCGACAATGCTCGTGTCCCAGGGCAGCGAGTAGACTTTCTGCGCACCCGTCAGAAGGCTGACTTCCGGGTTGGCCGCATCGGACGCGTCGACCGCGGCGCCATCCGCGACGGTCGCGAACTGGTTGCCCTCGGCCTCGGCGAACGCGCGCTCGTCGGCAAACGCCACCACCGCGTTGCGATCGGCTATCTCATTGCCCTTGACGTTCTCCTGGCAGGAAAAGATCACCGAGTTCAGCTGCAGGTCGCCGTTGATGGCTGCCTCCGCCGTCTCGACGTTGTCGATGCGCAGGCAGTAGTTGTCGTCGTCCGCACCCTGGTCGTTCGGGCCAAATGAGGAGATCACCAGCGAATCGTTCACTACCGGGTGAATGCCCTCGCGGAAGCGCCAGCCGGCACCCGGATCGTGCGTGCCCGGCACGTTGGCCGAGATGATGCAGGTCAGGTTGTTGATCGTCGGCGCACTGTTCAGGCCGCGGGCGATGAAGTCGTCCCGGGTCGCCTGGTCGAGGTCGCCGTAGGAACCGATGCCGTCGGACTCGATGCAGTGGTTACCGTCGGTAGCCGACTGCACGACCAGCGCATTGGTGATCGTGCCGTTGTAGCCTTCGTCGATGTCGATCGAGTCGTCACGCACGTAGACGGCAACCAGGTTCGTGATATCGAAGGAGCCGCCGAACATCTCCACGCCGTCGTCGAAGGTCGAGTAGACCTCGAGGTTCTCGACGATCGTGCCGCTACCGACACCGCCGAAGGAGATACCGTTCAGCTCGTCGCCGTTGCCGACCTGCGCGCCGGTGTGCTTGACGATGACGTATCGCAGGATGCCGGAATCGTCTTCATCGTTGGCACCGCCGTACTGCGACTCGTCGTCGCCGGCGGAACCTTCCGCGTCGATCGAGCACTCGGTACCGGGGGCCAGCGCCAGGTCGACGCCACGCGTGCCGGTGTAGCTGCACTTGTTGCTCACGGCAAAGCCGTTGATCACGACGCCACCCCACTGCTGCACTTGTTCCGGTTGGACCGTGCCGTTGATGTCGGTGGTCGACGTCAGGGTAATGGGCGCGTCAGGACGGCCGTCCGCAATGATCCGCGAACCGCGGTTGATGATCATGAAGTCCGAGTTGCTCTCGAATGCGAGCGTGGCGCCGGCCTGGATCGTCAGCGTCGGGCCGTCGCCGCCCTGCGTGATGCCGGCAGCCTGCAGGTCGGCCTGCGTACGATACGTGTTGCCGACGAACAGGCTGGACGTGAAGATGTGCGCGCCGCCGTCCGGCAGAGCCGGGATCAGCAGGTCTTCCTGCAGGTTGTTCTTGGGACCGACGAAGGTATTGTCGTAGACGCAGTTGCCGTTGCCGTCGGCCGAACCCTGTATGGTTGCGCCGTCGCGGACGTAGGATGCGCAGATGTCGTCCTCGGACCCGCCGCCACCGCCGGTGGAGTTATCGACACTGTTGTCGATCGTCGTGGGTGTAATGTTGATATCGCCACTTTCGCACGCGGTCAGCAGGCCACCTGCCAGTACGACGACGAACAGTTTGTTGCAGTTCATTTATCTTCTCCGCACTTTAAGCTGTATTGATCAGAAATAGCGCCCTTTCCAGCGGGCGCGCATTTTGATCGGGGACGTGAAATCGACTCGGCTCTGTTGTCCTGTTGATGCCGTTCACCGCTGCCGGAAAAGTTTCTCCGGTTCGGTTCGTCTCGAAACTCGTGCTGCGTAATCTAGCGGCGGCGTATTTACGAACGGTGACAGAATTATTTCGAGTTCATTACAATTGATTACCGGTTCAGCGAGAAGCGGTAGCCGCTGCCGCGCACCGTTTGCAGGTATCGGTCATAGCCGAAAGGTTCGAGCAGGCCGCGCAGGCGCCGCACATGCACGTCGACGGTTCGCGCCCCGACGGCGGCATCCCGGTTCCATACGTGCACCAGCAACTGCTTGCGGGAAAACACCCGGTCCTGGTTCGAAAGCAGGAACAGCAGCAGCCGGTACTCGCGCGGCGCCAGCGACACGTAGGTACCATCGACCATCACGCGGTGACTCACGTTGTCGATGGTTATGCCGCCCGCCGCGAGTTCCTCGGCGCAGCTGATGTTAGCGGGACGCTTCAGGCAGGCGCCGACGCGGGCGCGTAATTCGTGCAGGTTGACGGGTTTTACGATGAAATCGTCGGCACCGGATTCAAAGGCGCGCGCGATGTCATCGGAGTCGCTGCGACTTGAGGTCATCAGCACTCGGATGGAGCGCAACTCGTCGTTGCTACGCACATCGCTGAGGAGCTCCACGCCGGCGAGGTCCGGCAAAGTGAAATCACAGACCATGAGATCCGGTCTTTTGCGGCGCACGATCCGGAGCGCGGAGCCGGCGTCGTCGGTTTCACTGACGTCGTGTCCGAGTTCCCGGAGTTCCGCCGCCATCCGGCCGCGCGAGGCGGCGTCGGAGTCTACTACCAGGATTGAGGCCAATGTCATGGTGCCTGCTCTTATTGGTGATCCGAGCAAGAAACCACAGCGGCTTTACAGGCCCTTTACGTTAGTGTGTCTGTTTTGTTACAAGGGTATGAATGCCCGAGCGTAGGTGGAATCCCCGATTACCGCCCGGACGCACCGCAAGCATGATATATGCGGCAATAAAGAGGTTAATTGACAATGCGCATCAAACTCGCACGTATCCTCGATGAACTGCGCGAGGATCACCGAAACCTCGCCCGGCTGCTGGACCTGCTCGAGAATGAATGCAGGGACATTCCGGACGACGGGCAGCCGGACATGGAGCTCCTGCTGGACATCATGCACTACATGACGATCTACCCCGACGCCATCCACCATCCGCGTGAGGACCTCGTGTATGCCGCAATGCGCGAGCAGGGCACCGAGATGGCAGAGAGCCTCGAGAACATACCGCGAGACCACCGCGAGATCGCGGAACTCGGTGCGACGCTGCGCAGGGACATCGAAGCCATCATTTCGGGAGCAGCCGTCACCCGCCAGCACCTGCTCGAGGACCTCGTGAACTACGTCGGGCACCTGCGGCGCCACATGGAATGGGAAGAGGCCGACCTGTTCCCGCTCGCGGACGCCCTGGCCAGCGACAACGACACGGCGACCATCGACGTCAGCATGCACCTGGACGAGGACCCCGTCTTCGGCGCCACGACCGCCAGTACCTTCTCGAATCTCCTCGCGAACCTGCAGCGCGTGCAGTAACCCTGATCTTCAGAAGTACCACGCAAGCTGGGCGAAGATGCCCGGCCCGCTGGACAGGTACAGGTCGCCGCCGCTCTCGATGCCGCCGAATTCGCTGCCCTTCGGACCGAAGGGCACATTCAGGCTGCCGAGGAACGTGACGTTGTCGGAGAGGCTGCGCGAGGTCACGATCTGCAGCAGCCCGCTGGGGTCGCTGACGTTGGCAAGCAGCGTCGGCGTCAGCGTCCACAGCGGCGACATCTCGACCAGGACGCTGCCCGCGAGGTAGTGCCGCCCGAGCGTGAACGTCTCGCCGCGCGCGAGGCGCGCGAGCAGATCCGGGTTGTCGGCGAGGCTCGCAGGATCGTAGCGGCCGCCATGCTGGCCGAAGCCGTTGAAGTGATATTCCAGCGCGCCGCTCATGTTCCTGCCGCGCCAGGTCCAGGAGTAGCTCCAGTTGGCAACCAGCTGGACGTAGGTGTCCGTATCCGCGTCGGTGACGACCAGGTCGCCGCGCAGGACCGCGCCGCCGGGGCTATACGTGCCGCCCACTCCCAGCACGATATCGTCGTAGTGCTCAGCAACCAGCAGATCGTACTCCGAGCCGCCGGCGATGCCGTGATACTTGGCCGCGACGGTCGCCTGCTCCTGCTCCACTTCGCCGTCGAGAGGATTGCGGCGCGCCACCGCGGCGAACTGCAGGTCATTGCCGCTGTCCTGCAGGTATTGAAGGTACAGCATGTCGTCGCCGGCCTTGTACTCGGTATCGACGGCCGCGGGATCGAACGGGTTGACGAGATCCATCGGCGCGTAAAAGAGACCGTTGCCCCAGGAGATGGCCTGGCGGCCTGCACGAATCACCATCTTCTCGCTTGCGTACCCCACCGAAAATCGGTCCAGCCGATGCAGCACGGCCGCCTTGTCCCGGTCGTGCATGACCTTGGTGAAGTCGAACAGGCGCCGCGCGTCGTCCGGCAGGCGCGGCGAAAGCAATTCGACGGCCGGCGGCAGGTCGCGCGTGTACTCGACCCGGTCGCCGTACAGCCCGATGAGCTGGTAATCCGCGTTGAAGGTCCAGCGCCCGGGCGTCGCCCGGGCATTGAGACGCAGGTCGCCTTCGAGATCCAGCGACTCCTTGCCGGTCAGTTGCCGGAACACGCTGTCAGAGGGAAACGTCGTGCCGATGAAGCGCAGCTTCGTATGCCCGCCGACCTCCCAGGGAGTTGCGTCGGCGAAGGCGGCCGTGCCGAGGAACAGCAGCAGCCAGAGCTCAGGCCGCATTCTGATCGATTTGCTCCACGATGCGGCCGTCCAGCATGCGTACCAGGCGCTTCGCGTACGCCATGACCCGTTCGTCATGCGTCGCGATGATAAAGGTCGTGCCGTGCTGCGCATTGAGATGCTTGAACAGGTCGATCAGGCCGTCGGCCGTCTTCGAATCGAGGTTCGCCGTTGGTTCGTCCGCCAGCACGAGTGCCGGGTTGGAAACGATCGCGCGAGCGACCGCGACGCGCTGCTGCTGCCCGCCCGACATTTCGGAAGGCAGGCGGTCCTCGAGCCCCCGCAGGCCGACTTCCTCGAGGATGTCCAGCGATTTGCCACGGCGCTCCGCAGCCGGCACGCCCTGCACCTGCATGACGAACTCGACGTTCTCCCTCGCGGACAGCACGGGTATCAGGTTGAACGCCTGGAACACGAAGCCGATGCGATGCAGCCTGAGCTCGGCGAGATCGCCCTTGCTCAGATTGTCGATCCGTTCACCGGCAATATAGACCTCGCCGCTGTCCGGCCTGTCGAGGCCGCCGATCGCGTTGAGCAACGTGGTCTTGCCACCGCCGGAAGGCGACGACAGGCACACGAACCCGCCCTCCTCGACTTCCATGCTCAGGTGATCCAGCGCCTTGATGTCCTGGTCCCCCTGGCGGTAGGTCTTGCACAAATCCACGCAACGGACTGCTGTCATCAGTTCACCTTCGTAATTGCTTCGATCGGCTGGAAGCGGGACGCGCGCCACGCCGGCGACAGGCTCGCAAAGAAGCCCAGGATCAACACCACGGTATTGGCGAGCACGACGTCCTCCAGCCGCAGCTGGGGGTGCAACACGCTCGCCGCCCCCATCATGGCCATGCCCTCGGCGACAACGGAAATATCGATGCCGCCCTCGAGCGGCTTGATCGTCACCCATGCCAGCAGGTTGCCGATGGCGAGGCCTATGACGAGAAGCATCATTGACTCGATCACGATCTGGCCGAGTATGCTCGAGGGTTTCATCCCCAGCGCCAGCATCAGGCCGATTTCTCTTACGCGTTCGAACACCGCCATCACCAGCGTATTGACCAGTCCAAACGACAACGCGAGAAAGATGACGATCACCCAGACGAGGACAAAACCGTCCATGACACGCAACATCGTGCCGAGGTAAGTATCGAGCTCGGTCCAGCGGGTCACCGCGACGCCGTCGTCCACGAGCGCCCGAACCTTCTCGTAGACGGGTTCGACATTGCGGTAGTCGTCGCCGAGCACCACGATCGCGGTCACCCGGTCACCCACGCCGAGCAATTCCTGCACGGTTTTCTTGCCCGCGAAAACATACTGCTCCTCGTAGGCCTCGACGTCCGCGCTGAACAGCCCCACGACGCGAAAGCCGCGGTCCGCGATGTCATTGTCCGGGTCCTGGCTCATGAGCACGACGCGCTTCCCCAGATCCGTCTCGAGCGTTTCTGCAAGCTTGTGGCCGATTACCAGCCCGTCGTCACCGGGGCCTTCGAGGAATCTGCCATCCACGGCGCCGTAATCGACGAACGACATGGCCTCCTCGCGCTGCGGATCGATGCCGAGCAGCGTAACGCCCCGCGACTCGCGTTCGCTCGACACGACCGCCGGCACCTTGATGCGCGTCGCCCATGCCCGGAAACCGGCGGACGCGAAGATCGGTTCGATTTCGGCATCGGGCATCGGCAGCAGGTTGGTGATAGTGGGGTCGTCGAGATAGTCCGGGTTATGCACCTGCACGTGGCCCGGCAGCACACTGATGCTGTCCTCGATCATGTCGTTGACCATGCCCATTGTGAGGGCGGTCATGAATATCATCGCCCACACGCCGACGACGACCGCGCCGAGCATGATCAGGGTGCGGCGATGATTGCGCCACAGGTTGCGCCAGGC
>Ga0209742_10000459_pt1 | contig 21708 bp, 22 predicted proteins | sample DeeMarSeWOR38_10_FD_187462 | JGI IMG/M metagenome (GOLD analysis project Ga0209742, IMG submission 187462) | Marine sediment microbial communities from White Oak River estuary, North Carolina - WOR-3-8_10 (SPAdes) (version 2) | ecosystem: Environmental > Aquatic > Marine > Intertidal zone >... | reverse complement strand
GCTTCTTTGGTAAATAATACCCAGCAAAAAACTGACGCTTCGTCATGTATAATTTGCCAATGCTTACCAAGGATTATATTCAATCAATTGTAGAGAGCGAGAACCTCGTCGTTCGGAACCTGCAGGTTACCCAGGGCTATTATCGCTTATCGAAGGGGATGAAGCGCGGTATAAGTGGGAAAAATGTGAGCTGGTGTTCTTTTGCGACCCATGCATCGAAAACGGCGGGGCAGGCGCTGCGGCATGAATTGATGCCTCGCTTCTTGAAGTCGGCGATGATCCGCATGGCAGGTTATGAAAATACCTTCCTATTCTTAAATGAAGGACTCGGAGACCCTGACCGGCCTCTGACAGAGGACCATAATAGCCGGTTGGGCGAGGCCTTACGCCGGGTGAGCCTGCTGATTTCTGATGGCAATATCACTGTTTTCGAGGAACTGGCCTGGCCATTTGCAAGTTTCATCAACACCTTCAAAAGAGATTATGTCTACGATACTGGGAAACTTCAAGCATTTCTGGATGAGCAATTCCAGCCTGGACCTCTCAGCGAGGGAGGACAGGATTACCTGATCGAGGCATTCACCGCATATTACAATGCACGCTTTGAGACTCGTGCTAAGGAGAAAGCTGAATACATTCTGCTGGGCAACCTTCTGGTTGGATTGCACGAGCAGACCCGGCTCCAACCCCAAATCGAGCAATCGATGGCTGTGCCTCTTGAATTTTTCTCGGAAACCTCAAATAAATCTGGATCAATAAAAGGGGCCTTGCATAGCCAGCCAACGGTGACACGCAAGATCGTTTCCAGGGCGATCACCCAAATGCTGATGTCGATCACGCTGCCGAGCAGGGAGCTGAAGCTCAGCCAAAACGTCATTGCTCCAACCGGAGTCATGTCCTTTCCTGAAGACCTTCTTCAAATTGAAAACCCTCGCTGCCTGGAACTGATCCGGCAATTTGAAACCGGACAGGATACACTTTCTGGCAGCGGAGCTGAAAATTGGGCCGACCTGAGTGACCGGATGAGCTTCGTCGTGGACTTTTTCCGCAGTCACCAGCATTACAAACGCCTGTGGGAGATGCCTTTCCTGGAGGAACAGGCTTCCGTGATTGAGTCAGGTCACTTTCCTGCTGGGCCGTTGTAATACAATCCAAGTGACCAGCAGGTGTGCATAGACAACCTCCAAATCAGCGGGGGCTATTGAGCTGCAGGATTGTTGCGCCCAGGTTCGGGCCATCAGCATCAGTGATCCGGAAGGCATCTGCGGCTTTTGGCGAAGAGCGCAACAAAGTCACCGCAGTTCTCTCTATCTTCCCCTGGGCTGCGAAGGGTGCACGACGAACAGAAGGAGGGCAGGTTGGTCAAGCTGCGTGTACACCTGGGAGCCGCCAATTGGAAGTGGCATTGCCCGAATTAAGTATCCCAAGTGAAAAGGTTCTATCCGAACGATTCGGAAGGGTCTAGTAAAGGAGATCAACTTGCATCACATAATTGTAAAAAGTTTTGCAGTGTTTCTAGCGGTCTTAATCTTTATCAACATCATTGTTTTCGCGCTTCTTGCGACACCCTGATATGGATACAGGTCGGTACGCGCAACACATCCCAGTCTATATTGGTACCTACACCCGGCGTGAGTCATTTGTAAATGGTAAAGCTGACGGCATCTATATCTATGATCTGGATCCTGCCACGGGCGAATTGACTTATGCGGCCACAATCGCTGCTGGTGCTGGCACAATCAATCCATCGTTTCTAACTGTTGCTCCGGGTGATCGCTTTTTGTACGCGGTCAATGAGATCACCGGCAGTCAAGGCCCCAATGGAACGCTGAGCGCTTTTGCCATTGATCCGGCAAATAATAAGCTGAGCTATCTGAACCAGCAGTCAACCCACGGTCTGGCGCCATGCTACGTCAGTATTGAACCAGAGGGCTGCTACGCTCTGGTCGCCAACTACGAGACTGGCAGCATCTGCGTTCTGCCCATTCAGGCTGATGGGGGGCTGAGCGAAGCCACCGACGTAGTTCAATTCACTGGTGCAGGCCCTCATCCTGAGCGTCAAGAAGGACCTCACGCCCACATGATTGTGCCGGGCTCTGATGGCCGTTACATTTTCGCTGTCGACCTGGGTACAGATAGGCTGATGGTCTACCGTCTCGACTTGGAGCGGGGCAAACTCGTGCCGGCTGATCCTCCCTGGACAGCATTACCACCCGGGACTGGCCCGCGCCATCTGGCTTTTCACCAACAGCTACCCTTTGCCTATGTGATCAGCGAACTCCAATCCACGGTCACCGTTTTCCATTACGAGGCGCGGAGTGGCAAGCTTGAGCCATTACAGACGCTGTCAACCCTGCCCGCCGATTTTGCTGGAGGGAACCTGGGGGCGGCAATTAAGGTGGCGCCCTCAGGTCGTTTTGTCTACGCCTCAAATCGCGGGCATGATAGCCTGGCGATCTTTAGAGTTGACCAGGTAACGGGCGAACTGTCGGTTGTGGGTCATGAGTCGGCCCAGGGCAAATCGCCTCGCGATTTCGCTATCGATCTAACAGGAACCTTGCTGTTAGTAGCCAACCAGGATTCAGATTCTGTAGTCACGTTCTGGATTGATAAAGACTCCGGATTGCTGAGGGCAACTGGTCACGGGGTCAGGGTGCCAAAACCGGTCTGCCTGCATGTAGCCAACGACTGAAGCGATATTAAGCGAATAACAGGGAGAACACTCAATGTTTAACCGGATCGTAATCTTTGGCGCATCATGGATCCTGTAGCCCAAGCCGGGGCAGCTGATCTGGTGCTCGGGTAGACCTACCCGGCAGGGGGTGAGCCGCCTGCGACACCGGCAGGTGCATAGTGTTAGTCTTATTGATTATGAGTTTTGCAATGTGAACGAAAGCGAGAAAATCAAAATCATGGATCATCCCTGTTCCTCAAAACTGGGATTGTCAATCCGGGTGTGCAAAATCCTTCTTTACTTGTCTCTTATGTGGAGTCTTTATCTTCTTTAATCCTGATCATCTCAGAATAACCTGCTGGATGAATACATAACCGGCTACTCCACCAATCAAAGCGACGAAGCTCAACAGAATCCACCACCACAGCTTCCGCCAGGGTGCCAAGTTGACCTGAACCTCCTCACAGGCTGGTATGGTCCAGGCCCGATAGCTGCGCCGTACGCTCCAGCTCTCATAGGGAAGCAGCAGGAGGATTGCCACCAGTGCGCTCATGACAGTAAATCCCCACCAGGCTACCACGGTCCAGGGCAGTAAAGGAAGTTGTATGCTCATATTTACTAGAGGTGTAGCAAGTGCGAAGATTCCCGCCATTCCCAGGTTTGCCGTCACCCAGGTGTGCGGCAGCCGCTGGAGGAGAGTCTTCAAGTAGCCCTTTTTTGATGCGAAAGCTAATAGCGGGCCCTGGAATACGAACAGTCCGATGAATAGGGGTAAGCTGAAGAAAAGCAAGAGCTGCAGGAGGGATGAGCCTGATGCCTCTGGGAGAAGAACTAATCCAACTGCCACTGTTATAAATGCTACGATCGTGGGGGTCACATCCCCCGCTGTTTCCACCAGGATCTCCTGCCAGTTGCCAGTTCTTCGCTTTCGCCCGGCAGCCACCCAGATCAGCAAACCCAGTGGACCCATGATGACTACAACCGGGATCCAAAAGAGCAATCCCTTTCGTTGTTTGACCGATAGGATGAGCAGTGTAGCCAGGCTAGCAACTACCAGACCAAGCCATATCTTGCCAAGAAATTCGTAGCGACCTTTTTGTAACTGGATGCGTTGATAACGGCGTGCAGCCTCTTGCTTTAGATCCTCAGGAAAGAGATCGCTCAACGGCCCTCCAGCACGCGCGCTGGCGATTTCCTCCGCCACGTTCAGTACGACAGGCTCATCAAACTGGTGGAAGTAATACAGGTACACGATGCCATTGGGCAGATCGGCAACCATTGATTCGATCGTCCAACTGGCCCCACCCTCTACGTGGACGGCATCCAGCACATTGGTGGCATCCTGGTATGTTAGCTCGCCCTTTTGATTTACCAGCTTGCCCAACAAATCCTGGGCTGTCTCGTAGCGCCAGCAGGGGTAGTAGCCATTTGAAGGATTGGCAACGTTGAAATTGGTCGACACCAGGTAGCTATCGACCTTCGGCTTGCGGGTAAAGACCACCTCGCCATCTGCCCCAGCGCTGATGATCACCGCCTCCCCGGTGGCGTCTGCAAAATGCAATTGGTCGTGCATGAAAGAATGCCACTGGTGCGTATTAACCCATTCGATCACTTCCTCCACTGTGGCGCACTCGCGCAAGATTTGGATGGGGTAGCTTGAATAGCCGCCCGAGACAGCTCTGCGCTCGGGGTGCGGATTGACTTCCACCCGTGGCAGGCCATTCGCATCATAAGCCAATCCTTTTGCGTTCACCCCTTGCTGAACATTGTCAGGTGTGCCGATCCAGATGGCACCATAACCCTGAGTGCCGCCAGGATCAACCCAGTAATAGCTGTCGGGGTTGATATAGTCGTCATTGCCGCCAAAAAAGACTCGAACTCCCTTCGACACGGTGAATACCGTACAGCCGGAGGGAATTTCTCCGCTGCAGGTATCCCCGGAGGCTGGTTTTATGCTGCATGTTTGCTGCGATGGGTTGGTGATGGTTCTGGTCAGTCCCAACGGTGTGTCGGCTGATAACAGCGCAATGGGGTAGATCAAGTTAATAATGAGGAATATGGCACCGCTAAAGAGGCACATGGCCAGGAGGGGGAAGAAGGTTTGAAGCGTCTTTTTCATGAAATCCTCTTTGTGCAGTACCGTAGAGTCTCAACAGGCTCACTCAAGATGACAAAGCGGTTAGTTAAGACATTTTTTCCAGCCAGCCACAATTACCTGGTTCCAAGTCTGTCCTGAAGCTGCCAAACAACACCTGCTCATCCAGTATAAAAGGCATCTTTATTCCACCTTCTCGGCGAGAGGTAATTGAACCCCTTGAAAAACCACTTGGAGAGCGGTACCCGTTCCCGCATTATCCTGGACGAATATAAACCGGTAATCTTCCTGCCCTTTGATAAAGAAATGCGTTTCGGATTCAGCATACAGCGGTTCCCAACCTTCCCCGTCTAGAGATTGCAGGAACAGGCTGTTATCTTCGAACTTGACCTTCAACATAGCTGTTGGCTGCATGTCATAGTTACCCGCATAAGCTGCCAGGACAGCTGGGTCCACTTGTATAGCGATCGGATCGGGCGGGGGAGTTTTTTTCTCACGGGTCGGGTCAAAGGGCACGTAGCCCAACCAATCATAAGGAGAATAGATATCGCCGATCGCCATTTTGGCAATTTGTTCGGCTACTGATTCGAAATTGTCACTGTTACTCAGCATTACGATGCCAATGCCTTCGTCGAAATATGTGACCGTGTAGTTCTGCCAACCGATACTGTGACCGGTGTGGAAGAAGGCTCCCCCGTAGGAAGTGTCAAACCTGCCCCAACCCAAACCCCAGGCCAGGTTGATATCCTGGTTCTCGTCCGTCATCTTCCAGGCGTCTGGACCGAACATATGCTTGTAATTAATAGCGATCTGGGAAGAGAGCATCTCGTTTGTCGTGGCTTCTCCTCGCTCCTTGGCATTCAGGATACCGACCAGGAAACGGGCATAGTCGCTGGCGGTGGTCACCATCGATCCGGCGGCATCCGGCTTGGCCCGCTGGATATCCTCTCCCCGCGGTCTGCCATATTCATCGTGAGGGAAGGCGTAGTTTTCCTCGAATTCCGGTTGCCAGATGTAGCTGGATCGAGTCATCCCAAACGGTAGGAAGATCTTTTCCTGTGCTAGTGCTTCCAGGTCTCTTCCGGTAACCACTTCTACGATCATCTGCAACAAAGCAATTCCCTCGCCAGAGTAGCTGTGACGCGACCCCGGTGGGAACAGGATACTTAACTTGCCATCCTGGGTTAGAAACCTCCAGTTGGGAAAGCCGGTGCTGTGGCTGAGCACCATGCGCGCAGTGATTTGCTGGTATCGGTCGTCATCTTTCAGGTCTGCATAGTTCGGGTGTTCGTACAATGGTTTATCCAGGTACTCGTACAGCGGCCTGTCCAGGTCAATCACTTTTTCCTCTGCCAACAGCATCACCAGGTAGGCGAAAACGGGTTTGCTGAAAGAAGCTGCAGAAAAGAGGGTTTGTTCATCGTTTATGGTGTCATCACTTTTATTCTTGTATCCAAAAGCCTTCTGGTAAACGATCTGCGAGTCATTGAGGATGGCAAGCGATAATCCAGGGATATCCGCTTCTTCCATTATCTGCTCCACGAATGCCTCCAGCTCAGCGGTCGAAATGGAATCTCCATCGAGTTTCTTTAGCCTGGCATTGGATTGAGGGTTGTCAGATCCGTTGGATCCAGCCTGAACACTGCATCCCAATAAAGCCAGGAGCTGTACCAAAATAATTAAACAAAGTATTAATCGTTTCATGTTTCACCTAAGAACCTTTTTCACCGGCTGAAATTTTGCCCCGTTCCGTAAAAACTCCATGCATTGCTAATAGCGGACGATTTCCGATTCCCGTGGCCTGATAGAACGGGAAGGATACCTTCAGCTTCAGCACAAGCCCTGCGTGAACAGATAACGTACGCAACTACTCAGCAAACTTGCTCCCGGCAACATCTATTTTGTTTATGAGGTCGAGTGCATCCGTTAAGGATGACAGTGTGGATAAACAAGCAACTCCGTTATCTTGTGGTTGAGTTTCCGTGTTCATCTGCGATAACCTTTATGGGTCAAGCTGCGCCTAACTGCTGCAGAGCAGGTTGTGGCGCAGATGCGCTCTTAACACTCTGGTTCCTGACTGCTTCGCTGAAAGTCAAGGTCCAGGCGGAAGATTTGAAAACTTCGCGCAAGCCGCCCATCAGCGTCAGCGGTACGGCAACTGCCAGCACCAGCAGGACTAAGCCGACGATAATTGCAATTGTCCAGGCGGTCGCTTTCGCCAGCACGAGCGCTAACAGTGCGCCCAGGATCAATGCTAATAAGCCACTAACTGCCAGACCAACTGCCGTCAGAAAAATTCCGATCGGCACGACCAGGATCGGGTAAACCAGCTCCAACCCGACGATCACCAGCCAGGTCAACCCGACGCCGCTCAGTTGGGCGCGCATTAAGCGCAGGCCGCGCCAGATGGAGGCCAAAACCCCCAACTCTTCCAGGCAACAAGCCCGGTGAGCCAGCTGCAGCGTGATCAGGCCAGCGATCCACATGATGATCAATGCAGCCAGGCTGAGAAGTGATAGCGAGGTCATCAGTAATATACCGAAGGAGATGGCCAAGGGCCTGGCACTGATCATGATTAACACCGGGAACAGAGCGGGCAGGAATAACAGTGGGGTGAGCATCAGCAGCAGCGTGTAAACCACCAGGTCGATCAAGAACAGCTTTATTGCTGCAAATGAGAATCCCAAAGACCATCCCTCTCGCGGGCTGTGCACTTCATTGCTTTTCTGTTGGTCACCAACCATTTTTATCAAAGTTGTTTCCGCAATGTAGCGCAGCACCAGTGTCACGATCAATAGGGTCAGGAGAACCGCCATCATTGTTATGACGATATTGAGCAGGCGCGCTCTTTCAGTCATCGATAATGATGGGTCATCCAAGCTGATCTGTAGATCTGAGACCTTGAGGGTGTAGCTGAGCGGCAGGTCAAGCCCGAAGTTCTCCTCGATCCAGGCCTTATCGCTGGCGGAAATTTCCCAATTCACCAATGTTTGTTCCTGAAGATTTTCCCGATCTCTCAACCATAAGGCGGAACCGAATGATACAGTTGTCAAAGCCAGGATTACCCCAAAGATCCACAACGCCCTGTAGCGGAGCATCAAATTCCAGGAGTTTTGAAATATTTTTTCGGTATTCATCATGTTCCTCCAAGGATTGTCAAACCAGCTATCCTTTGAATGGTTGGTTTGATCGACTTTAATTCTTTTCGAACGAAATACTGATCACCTCAACCAGTACCCCCAGGATCACAAAGGCGGGGAGAACTGGAGCACCAATGGACAGGATCAGTGCCAACAGTACCGAACAGTCGATGACTTTTTTTCCTGAGCGGTTCCTGATCACCACGCGCCGTTTTCGGCTTTCTTGCAAGATCTCATCTATCACACTGCCGATCGAACCCTTGTAGGAGTCGTTGTCTGCATTGAAGTTTGGGGGTGTATCCATGTTCATCATTCACAATCTATAATTTAGGGTTGCGAAGCCGAGGCTTTATTTGACTGGTATCGCTTGATCGCCACGAAACCGATGATCAGTATAGATATCCCAAGGCCACCAGCAAAAGCGAACGAACCGCAAACAAAGGCTGCAACTGGTTTTGCTGCCAGGTTGAAGAACTCCCAGATGATGTTCGGCCCTACTGCCAGGACGATTTGCGGATTTGTTCTGCCACCCGCATATTGGCAAGAGAACTCGTAGACACCTGGTTGATTAATGCTGATACTCTTGAATAACATGCCTACTCGTTCCTGATTTTGGGTGGAATACATTTCTCCTTCAGCATTTGGTGAGGCAAGGGCGACATCTTCACCAGTAACCTTTGATCTCAATTGACAATTCATTCTAGGTGGATATTCACCCCGGGCGTATTTGACACCATTGATCACACTGCGGTATTCATAGTAGACCGCATAAGCACCAGCCTTGGGGAAATTGATTTCGGCAGATCCCGGTACGATAACCCTTGTCAGGTTATTTATGCTAAAAACTCCTAATGCACCGGGCAATTTTGGTACGCTTCGGTATACAAAAAACATCGTCAGTCCACAGGCGAAAATCGGTATTAAGATTGCGAGCCCGTAATACCAGCGGGAGGGTTTTTGCTTACCAGCAGACATGTGACACCTCCTGTGTGCTCTATCTATTGCTGTAAAAATTTTCTGATAGCATGTGCTTCTCATACAACACAACTTCAAATCCACAAATAGAATAGCACGCGCAGGAAAATAACACACGAGCCTGAGAGTATGTCTTTCTCAAAACCCTGGGCGGGTCTTTAATCCATTCGCAAGAAGGTGTTTACAAATACTCTGGTATCAGAGAAATTCATTTAAATTACCCCCGGAGAAATATGTCTCAAGTAAGGTGGCCTTACCTTGATTACTCGCGTCGTACAATGCCTTCCTGCCAGGCGTAAACCGCCGCCTGGGTGCGATCGGCAAGGTGAAGTTTGCTCAGTATGTTGCTGACATGGCCTTTAACTGTGCCAATACTGATGACTAGTTCGTCAGCGATTTTCTGATTGGTGAAGCCCCTGGCGATCAATGTCAGTACTTCGACTTCCCGTTCCGTGAGTTCTGTGAAAGGGGTGCTCCTGTCGGGTTCCCCGCGGCTGAACTGTTTGATCAGTCGTGAAGCTACTCTGGGATGCAGAGTAGCTTCCCCTTTGGAGGCCTTGCGGATGGCTTCGACCAGTTCTGCGGCTTTTACGTCCTTGAGCAAATAGGAAATCGCCCCTGCCTGGAGCGCTGGAAAAATATGCTCATCCTCATGGAAGGAGGTCAGAATGATGATTTGGGTGCGGGGACTGATATCCTTCACTTTGCGCGTGGCTTCCACACCGTCCATGCCGGGCATGACCAAATCCATCAAGACTACGTCCGGAACATATTCACGTGCCAGGCGTACAGCCTCCGCTCCAGATTCGGCTTCTGCTACTACCACAATTTCGGGCTGCACTTCCAGGTATCCCTTAGCCCCATTACGCACCATTTCATGGTCATCTACGATCATGACTGTGACTGGTTCTGGCATATATTGGTCTCCTCCACTACTCGATGGGGATAGTTGCACAGACTTTCGTCCCTCGTCCATCCGCACTCTGGATGCTGAAATCGCCATTGAGCGATTCGACCCGTTCGCGCATCGAGTCAAGCCCCATCCCGTCGTGCTGTTGCTGGATGTCAAACCCAATACCATTGTCGCTGATGCAAAATTCAACCGAATTGTCTCTAAAACCCATCGTAAGATCAACTTTATCTGCGGAACTGTGCCGGGTCACATTCGCCAGCGCTTCCTGCATGATGCGGTAAATTGCCTGTTTGATCTCTAGGGGTAAGTCGATAAATCCATCCACCATCAGGTTCGCTTCGGTACCAGTTTGATGGGCCCACTCAATAATGTATTCGTTGAGTGTTTCATCAAAACGCGTCCCGTTCATCGAAGGGGGGCGCAGTTCATGGATCAAATCTGTCAACTCCTCGCGCACCGAATCCACCAGGTTATCGGCTTCAACTAAATGGCTTTTCGCAGATTCTGGATCACGTTCGAAAAGCGTCAGGGCAGTGCCCAAATGAAAAGAGGCTGCTAAGGCTTCTTGCTTGGCACTGTCGTGAAGATCGCGCGCCAGGCGGTTGCGCTCTTCAGAAACAGCCATCTCCTGGCTTCTCTTGAGGAACTGTTGCAGCTGCTCTGCCATATGGTTGAGGCGCGTTGCCAGCTGGCCGATTTCATCTCCACCAGGGTCGTCGATAAATTCGGAGAAATCCCCCTGGCTCCAGGCATCGGTCACATGCGAGACACGCTCTAAGCGCGAGACCATACCGCTGGCTGTAATGGCGCCAAAGATCGCCCCTACCACTCCGGCAGCTAATAACAGGATCAATACACTCCGCCCCAACAAGCTCAATAAATTTGCAGGGACGTCGTTGGCTGTTGGTAAACGCTCAACATAAACGATCGCAGCCCCAAAAATATCCTGATTGGCTTCATCCAGTAAAGGGACCGCTAAATAAAAGCGTTCATTCTGCTCAAGTGTGACGAATATCCGTTCTGGATCGACCTCGCCACGCAAGGCGCTACTCAGGGTTCCTTCCAAACCGGGTAATATCCCCACATCAAGTGGCTCCCCAACTTTATCTTCACCGACAAAATCCGGATTGGAGGTGCCAAGCAAGCTCCTATCTGCATCAACAAGAAGAATACTCGCCTGTCCTACTGTCCTTAATCGTATTTGAAAATCGCCAATCCGGAGTACATCAAAGTGTGTTATCTGTAAGTCTGCTTCTTTCAACATTGCTGATAACAAAGTTGTATCAACAGGTTCTTGTGACAAGATATAGCCTATCGCGGGTGAGTCTACTTCTCTAACGATCCGAATCCAGTCCTTGGGCGCAAGTACGCTGTTGTAGATATCAAGAGGAATAAACACCCTTGAAAATACCAGGTACCCCAGAATAAGTACGACAACGAGTAAGGAACCTATGGTGACAGCTGCATAGCTCAAAGTCAGCTTCCACTGTAAGCGGCGAAATGTTAATTTTAATCTTTCGATAAACATTGTCTTTCCAAGGAATCGACTTTCTGAAATATTTAGGGAATGGACTTGACTGTTTATCTGAGTATAACTGAAAAGGTCCATTGTATTATCTGACCAGAGACCTGTTTTTTCTAGAACCTCAGATAGATTTGAAGACATTGGATCCAGGACTCGCTTTTTTGGATTAGTGTGGCGAAATCAGCATTGGCCGCGTCCGTAAAGCGAGGATCGCTATCGATATTTCCTGGCTCCCAATTGAAGGTGGCGCTGATATTCACGATGCCAGCCTGCCCGCCCTGTACATTCGAATAAGCGAACATCACTTCATTATTGTTTACAAAAATCACGTCCATTTTCGAATATGGCATGAGTTAATCGGCTGCCATCGGGCGCATTCACAAAGCGGATACCGAGCCAGCCTGCCGTTAAGTGTCCGCCGCCAAACAGGATCGGTGCGCTCTCGGTCCCGTCAGCTATGAGCGTGCCGTTAATAGTCAGGCTGTACCAGCTCTGGAAGAGAACTTCGACTGAAACAAGCGTCTCACACGCGGGCTTTGACTTACCTCACTTTAGAAAATAGATCGGGTGAAAGTTCTAAGTTTGGACTGAAAAATCGACCGTTAAGGATTTCGCAATTTATTCATTCTATTTATGTAATGAATTTTTTGTAGAGTAGGCAGTAAGGTTATTGTTCCCTCTAAGTGTGACTAGTTAAGGAGAATCCAATGAGCGAGTTGTTAGAGGCGCTTAACGGCGCAGCAGATGGTGCCTTTGTCGTCGATGAGCAATTGCGCATCCGTTTCTGGAATGAGACGGCTGAAGAAATTTTGGGATTTGGTAACGGTGACGTCTATGGCCAAAAGTGTTATCAGCTTCTGCAAGGTCATGATGAGGAAAATCGTTTGATCTGCAGGTCATGCTGCCAGGTGGCATGTTTGGCCTTGCAGGCTGAACCCGTATCCAATTACGATATTCATATGCGCACGAACAACGGGGAGAGAAAGTGGCTGAATGTGAGCATTATCACCACAAAAATGGGTGAAAATGGAGATAAGAAGATGATCGTCCATTTATTTCACGATATCTCAAAAAAGAAAAATGACGAGATGTTTTTTCGCCAGATTCTAGAAACCGCCCAACGCTACCACAATATTCCTAATGAACTCGACGAAAGTCTAGACCCCCATGATCTCATCGAGAGTCTAACAGGGCGAGAGCGAGAGGTATTGACCCTGTTAACCCGCGGCCTCAGTTCCCAGGAGATCGCTGACGACCTTTCTATCAGTAGGAATACAGCCCGCAATCACATCCAGCGCGTCTTGCAGAAACTTCAAGTACACAGCCGCCTCGAAGCGGTCACCTTTGCTTTGAGAAACGGTTTACGGGATTGAATTCGCAGTATTAGACATCCAAAATGATGCGACCGTACTAAGGAAATGAGCAAGATGCATCTTTTTTCTTTTATATGGAGATGTTATCTTTGCTTCAACGTCAAATAGAATTTTCTGTGAGCGGTAGAAAGGAGGTTTGAATTAGAACTAAGAGTTTTAGTAATTAGGTTTATTCTAACTTTAAAATGGTAAGGAGATAAAATGATGTTACGAAAATTATTTTTACTGTCTTTGATTGCAGTTCTCAGCCTTGTATTCGTTATTCCAGCCTCAGCCGGTGCGACGACGGCCAATGGCTGGTACGAAGGTGAGGAAATCTATTACATCCTGGGTGGTGTGGAAGAAGGCGTGACCGCCCGCGGTGGTAACGATCTCTACTTGATCGGTGGGGATCGGAAGTTCCAGGCTAACGTCGCTGAGTTTATTCCAGGCGAAGCAGGTTACACCCCTCACTGGAACGTCAATGTCGTTAGTACAGCCCATGAGGTAACCCTGGATGATATCCTGGCTTCCCCCTATGCTTCGGCGCACTACCCTGAAGCGCTGTTTGATGATGTCGAAGACATCCTTGGAGCTGAAGCGGCAGGCCTGGTTCAGATTGTAAAGCCCGGAGTCGTCGTGCTATGCCCGATCATCTCCGAAAAAGGTGCAGAAGCGCCAGGGAACACCGAATTGCCGGAAGAGTTTTTCCCATTCCCCGAAACCTTCTAATATTTCGTGCCTTATCGTGATGAGGAGACGTTTATCGAAATGTAGCAGGACCCAATCACCTATAAGGTGGGCGCGGGTATTATATGTCAATCCTCCCTATTTCTCGCTAACCCATCAGCAGAAGGAATTGCTGACCTCGAATACATTTCGAGGTCAGCATTGCTTTAACTTTACCTTCCAATTGTAGCGTTTGCAATTGAATTGACTCAAACGGATGGAGGTGGACCCTGCTTGATGCGCTCGAGCACTTGGTTGCCTTCCGAAATATTCCACATGGCCTCGATCCACCAGGTCGCCCCTGCCTGAGCATAGGGTGAGATGATCGTTGCCGCTTCTCCAGGATCGTCGCCAGGTGTCTGGCCTTCTATCACGATATCGAATGGGGTGTCCCCTTCACGATTGGCAGTGATGTATTGGTTCATCTCCCGGATTTCATCCGGGGTGGCCGGGCTCATGCGCACTTTGCCATCCTCGCCCATCACGTTGGGTAGCAAGCCATCGTAGCGCAGGGCGCGCTGCATCGATTTCACCCGCGGCCATGCCCCGACCACCCAGATCGGGATGCGTGGTTTTTGTGCCGGTGGTGGTGGTGGATTGAAGGTATCCGCGGTGATCTCAATATCGTAGTGCTCTCCCTTGAAATGAAATGGCTCCCCGCTCCACAGGCCAGTCAACACCTCCAAGCCTTCGTCCAGCAGCTCGGCGCGCTTCTTTCGCTCCGTGATCTCCGAGAAGGTCTTGAAACCGGTGTCAACAGCACCCAGCCCCACCGATAAAATCACTCTCCCGTTAGAAAGGTTATCCAGGGTGGTCGTCTCGCTGGCTAGCTTCCAGGGGCGCATGCGCGAAATTGGCGTGATCATGGTGCCCAGCTTGATGCGCTCTGTTCGCATGGCTGCTGCGGTCAGGCATACCCAGGCGTCGATGCCCCACACGGGTTCCCAGACGAAGAACCCGTCCCAGCCAGCTTCTTCAGCCTGGTGGGCGAACTTCGCCGCGGTTTGGGCGTCGCCCCTGGGCAGCACAAATCCGTATTTCATCTACATTCTCCTGGTCCGCTCAACGCGAGATTTGCCGGTTTATTCAAAGCTTCCATTCTCTTTTGCATATTGGATAGCTTTGTCCAGCAGTTCGCGGTTTTCATTCAAATCAATGATCATCCCAGCGATCTCCCGCAGGATTTCAGCCTCTGGCGCATACGCAGCAAACATGTCTGCTTCCGGATCGAATGTTAGAGATCCGGTTTCATAATTGTTCATTTCAAGGGCGGCTCGAACCAACGCATCCCATGAATAACCCCCACCTTGACCACCAGCATGTTCGATGTAATCTGAAACCTCAACTTAGTCATAATAAAGAAGACCATAACCTCCACCGGGAATTTCCATTAACTCAACAGGGCCGAGTTGTTCGAGGTATTGTTTGTCATGGTTTTGATTAATATCAACACCCGGCTGATAGAAATCGATCTTCTCTCTAAACAATACCAATGCTAGCGCAGGATAGACCGTAAGCCTGCTCAGTCTTGGTCTTTTCTTATCGATCTCATCGAAATATAAGAGCGTGGCTTCAATTCTGGATATTAAGAATTTTTGCATATATAGCGCCTAATTTTATAGCCCCAATGGATTCTGTCGTCGTGAATAGTTGAAACCTCAATCACAAATCAGATCAGCTAATCCCAACCTCTGCACACCACTGGATCAGGGCATCGATCTGGCGATGGTGAAAGGCTTCATGGCCTCCATAACCCTTCAGCCATTCGAGGGTGTTCATTAATTCGAGTCCTCCTTTATGCCTCAGTTCTTGATGCCATTCACCCGGCCAATCATCGACAAAGATTTTAGTTTGCGTGCGAGCTCGATCAAGCCAAAATCGGATCACATCTTTGGATGTGCCGCGCGGGGGAGTTGGGGGCAGGAAGGTGATCCCCTCGGGTGGCTTGCTTCCTTCTCGTAAAGGGCGTGCAATGAGTTCGCGTAAATAGATCTCGTCGATGGCGATGTGCATGAACACTTCGCCCAGCGACCACGCTTCCTCGTACTCCATGGGTGGCGGCTGCGCGTCGAGCTGCTCTTGGCTGAGTCCTTCCAGGCGGCGTATCGTTTCAGCCCTGATTTGTTCGAGTTCTATGAGAACGCCTTGTGGGTTCATCTTTTATCTATCTCCAATCATTGGCGCCTGAGGCTGCGAGATGAGCGGAGTCGCCAATCACCTTTAAGTATGCCTTCATGCCGTACCTGAATCTGCTCCCGCAATTTGTTAACGAATGTGTGTTTGCCTGCGTTTACGCTACTGAAGTAAAGAGAAAAAAAACCTGTCCATCCAGTTAGCGCCGAGTTATCTTTCTAAATGGGATTGGTTTGTTTTTGTTTACGATCTTTGTCATCTTTACGCCGCAGGTTTAAAGCTGTTTTGTCAAAAAGTAGCGCTGGTGCCCTTGCGGAAAATCTTTTAGCTCGCCGAATACCTGGTAGCCGCGCTTCTTGTAGAACTCCGGCGCTTGAAAACTGAAAGTATCCAGGTAAGCGTTCTTGGCGCCGCGTTTGCGCCCTTCCTCCTCGGCAAGCTCCAAGAGACGGTGCCCATATCCACGACCACGAAGATCCTCCTTTATCCACATTAAATCAATATACAACCAATCCCAAAATGTTGCGCCGATCACACCGCCGACGACTTCCTCGTCCGGCGCGCGCAGGACAAAGCACAGGTTTTGACCCTGATCATCACCCGCTTGTTGTTTGTTGTATTGGCTGATGCCGCCGCCAATGATTCCCCATTCAGGTTTATCAACGTAATAGATCTTGTATTCTTCATTCATATGGTTTTATTCAAATCCTTTCGTATCACAATGGTATTTAATGGCTTAAATAATAGTCATCCAGGGCTTTGCTAATGCCGGAGAGCATCGTTTCGCTCAGTTCCAGGCCGGCATTCCGGAGTGAATTGCCAGTAGAGTTGGTTTCACGCTATTCGCCGCAAAAAGGTTTGAATTATTCGATTCTGGCCATTCCACCCACACATGTTATTCTTGCAGTTCGACATTCTCTTCTGTTGATAACTCAACCGCAATCGTCCCTGCTTGCGTGTAGCTCTTGATAATCGCTGGCACTTCCAGGCCTTCGTGTGTGGTATAGGATTCACGGATCCCAAAGGAATCGATCTTATCAGATGTCATTGCAGCGATCTCATCCAACAAAGTGAGCTCTTCATCTGAAATGCTGTCATCATCGCGGTCGATCAACCCCCATCCGTCCCATGGCAGCAGCTCGACCTTATTTAACGCGGCGACATCCCGCACCAGGTTGCCGCGGATGAACCATAGTCCGTGCATATCGAATATCCCGTAACTATCTGGGTCGCTCTCTCCATTTCTGCAGGAAAGCCAGGCTTTCCCGGCCACGATGAATTGATCTCGTGGCACATCCAACGAATTGAACCAGATCCCTAACTTCCGGCGTTGAAAATCATCCAACTGCGCATCCACCAAGGTCCACCTGTTTCGTTCTGCGTTCCAATACTCACAAACCCAATGGTCTTCATGCCAGCCTTTCTCAAAGTATCTGCCGAATCCACAGCGCGCCCTGGCCGGTATGCCTTGGTGTCGCAGCATTGAAGCGAGAAGGACAGAATAAGTTCGGCAATTGCCAACAAAGCGTTCCTTCAACGGGCGGCTTTGATCGAGCGGTGCGGAATTGATTTTCTGGGTCCATGCCAGGATGCGCTCGACATGGCGAATCCCAGCCTCAAATTTTCGTTCTTCTGAAAGCTGCTCGCCATATCGTTCTGCCCAAAAGGCATGAATCAACAGCCCTTGAATGATCCTGCAAAGTTGTGAAATGTCGGTTGGGAGAGTATCAAGTAAAGGTGAGAATCTGCCTAGGTCTGTAATCATTCCCTGATCGGTGTAGTATGTAAGAACATCAGTTTTTGGCGTGGGCATATGAAAGGTGCTCCAATTCATTCTATCTGAGGGTTAATAGCCACATGATACATCCTGCCTATCCTCATGATAGGTAAAAATCTTATCGCATAATAACTTTTTTGCTAAGAACAGTGACCACCCACATCACTCATTCAAGGTCGGTGTCTCATGAACAGGGGTGAGGCGCTTCGTGGAGCCCACCCAAAAGACACGCAATAGCTCAACCAGCAGCGCGAAGAGCACGATCGGAATGGCAATGAAGGGAATCAACTCCGAATCGGGGTTTCCGGGTCGCGGCTGGGCAAATTGGTAGAAGATCTCGATCGCCGGAATGGACAGCAGAAATGCGATGCCGACGACCAGCATCGACAAGATAGGCCGCCACCAGCGGTTTGCTAAAGATGAACTCCACCAGAGCAGCGTGATTCCTCCAGCAAGTGCAGGCCACATGAAAAAGTAGCCCATCCCTGGTGCAACTATGGCGGTTAGCAGCCCGAGCGCCCACCAAACGATGAGCACGCCGGTGGCATTGGGTCCCTCGCCAATCTGCCGCCTGATCAAGCGTGCGACCGCGATCACAATTCCGGCAGTCAGCAGGAACAAGCCGCCTAGATACAGGTAGCTTTCCAGGACACTCATTGCATCTCGCTGGTTTGCCAGCACGGTCCAAACACCGACCGCCACCACCGCGGAAACTAGAATTGTGACAAGAGTGGCTGCGACGCTGCGCAGGATTTCACGCCATGCTTTTTGACGCCACCCAGCAATCGCCGGCACCACCCCCGTAACTAAGGCGAGAGGAAGAACCCAGGTTGTGGGATACCGCACCACATTGAAACGGCCGAGGTTGAAAAATACGGCGTTCGCGTCCTCGCTGGGTTGACCGGGTTCGAGGTTGCCGATGTGTCGGGTGAGAGCGAGCGTATTGGCTCCGTGCTGTTGTAGGCTGCGTAGACTCACTCGATCAGGTGTGTCGGCGGGGGTGTGGTAGATTGGTGACCCGCGCAGGTAAGCAAATTCGACGCCAGCGATACCTTCGTCTCGGAATGTGGCAAAATCAGTGTTGGAGCCGCCGATTAGCTCGACGAGCGCCGTAAGAAAGGAAAATGCCGCCGGATTGGGAACTGCCTTAAGGTACTGATCGATGACCCACCGCCCGGGTCCATTCATCCCGGATATTGTTGACTGTCCCCCTGATCCTATGGTTTCCAGGTTGATCACGAAATCGATGTCCCCAGCCCAGGGATGTTCCATGATAAAGGCCGATGAACCGAATCGAGGCGCTGGTTCCTCTCCATCAGTGAAAACGAGAATTACATCATTGTGCAGAGGCTGGTCGGCCAGGATCGCCCGCGCCACCTCCAACAAGATAGCCACCGCCGACCCATTATCGTTCGCTCCAGGGGTGGTAGGATTTGTGTCGTAATGGCCCACAACCGCAACCGCAGTGGTCGGCGCTGTGCCAGGGATACGTGCCACCACATTGCCGATCTCAACGCTATTCCCAGGTTCACCAAAGTAGTCCATCACCTCGACGGTCTGGACTTCAGGTTCGAGACCTAACATCTCAAGTTGGGCTACAATGTCGGCGCGCACCCGTTGATTCGCCAAACTCCCCATCGGGTGTGGCTCTTGGGAAATGCGCTCGATATGGTCAAAGGCCCGGGTGACTGAGAATTCGACCGCATCCAACTCGGCGGGAGGTGAGGGAGGTATAAGCGGGATTACACCGAGGGCTACAGCTACCAGCAGGACAATCCACGACGCTATCAGGACAACCCGGTTCATTGCATCCTCCTCTTTTATGCGACAACCTAAGACCCATGTGAGCCATTTGGCCACACCCTCCCCGAATAAAATGTTTCACATGGAGATCACCCAAACTCTTTGCAGGATCAAAAACATCGTATCCAGTCATCTCTCTGCAAAACCTTTCTACTTTGCACTTTTGAACTTAGTTATCTGTGACACAGACTTAACAATTGCTTTGACGTGAAAGCTGCCCAACGGCTCCAGCGAGTTGTAAACCGGACGTCGCAAACTTTCAGCAGCGAAGGATCTAATCTCGTAGAACACTGAAAACCCGCCATTGATCCTCAATGCCCTTCAGGGTGTGCAGGCCTTGGTCTTCAAACCTGATTCCTGAGCCAGCAACGAGATCCTTAACTGTCTGTGACACAAGTACCTGCCCAGCGGATGCTAATGCAGCCACCCGCGCCGCGATGTGAATAGCTACGCCTGCGAATCCCTTCTCGCTCTGGACGAGCTCCCCAGTGTGAAGACCTATCCGAACCGAGAGCCCAAGCGCCTCGATGGCATCATGAATTGACAGGGCGCAACGGATCGCTCGCGCTGGTCCGTCAAAAGTGGCGTGAAAGCCATCTCCTGTGGTCTTTATCTCGCGGCCACGATATACGTCGAGTTCGTATCGAATAGCAGCATGGTGGGATCCCAGTAAATCCTGCCACTGTACATCCCCGAGCTTTGACGCTATATTTGTTGAGCCAACGATATCTGTGAACATAACGGTTGATACTACCCGATCGACAATGGCGGAATGCTTGCTACCCGTAAGAAACTCCTCAACCTCATCTAGAATTATCCTGGCCGGCTCAGTGAACGGTAGATGGTCATCCGAATCAAACTCAACAAGCTTGGCACCTGGTATTCGCGTGGCCATGTAGCGACTAGCTTCAACAGTAATAGTCCTATCGCCCTTAGCGTGGAGAAGTAGTGTAGGCACCCTGATGGAAGGCAGCACATGTCGAATATCAATTTCTGCATTCATCTGGTTTAAGGCCATTGCAGTAGACGGGCTTGCCCCTGTTCGCAACAATTTCGCCCACCAACCCCGGAATCGTTGATCATTAATCCTGCTTGGGGCGCGCAATTCCAAGCCAACTGGACCACCCCACTCTTCCATGACATAGCGATTAAATTGCTCCCATCTCTCTTTGGATCGACCGTATGGATAGTCATCCGTATTTCGGTTTGTTGGATAGGAACCGATCATTATTAAAGCCTCTGTTCGAGCAGGGTAGGTCACTGAGAACAAGGCACACATGGGTCCACCTTCCGAGAAACCAAGGAGTGCAGCTCGATCAGAACCGACTGCATCGAGTACGGCTCGAACATCATCCATCCGTTCTTCTAGTGTCGGGCTCTGAGTTACTCTGTCAGATAATCCAGTTCCACGCTTGTCGAAAAGGATCACCCTGGCGAAAGTACCTAACCTATCAAAGAACCTGGCGACAGATGGCTCTTCCCAAAAAGTGTCGAGATTTGATACCCATCCCGGGACGATCACGAGATCGACGGGACCATCACCAAAGACCTGGTAAGCAATGCTTACTGGGCCAGCTTGAGCATATTGTGTTTCGGGTTCCATTTTAATGCTCCATTATTATGCTGCGATCTCGCCTTGTTTTGTGAAAAGGTCATTCATCGATTGAGCTGATCAACCTCCTCACCGATCGACACGCAAATTTTTAGCCTAAACATTTCTCATTTGGCAAATTATACTCATAACAACTATTATCTAAATCAGTTTTCGATGTGTGAATACTCCTTCCCAGAAATGAGCCGATTCAGAATCCTGATTAAACAGATTGAATTCTTCTCCGATGTAGAATGATTTGATAATAAAATTATTGATGAGGTCGGCAGATTTTCGATATCGTCCTATTGGTTTAGTAACACCGAGGTGCTGCTTTCTCCTTAATCTTTTCTGATCGCTTATCCCTATTGCTGTTATTTGAATTATTGGATTTGGATTAAATGCATCATTCCGATCTGCCTAGGATTTGAATGTCGATCGTTCTTCCCAGCACTAATTGTTACTACCTTTTGAATTCGTTTGTGATGAAACAGCTCCACTCCTGACCAGGTCCTGCCAGATCGAATGTCTCCCTGAACCAGTCCCCTTCCAATAACCTAGAAAATATCAGAATCGCTCCCACGGATCTACTGTTTCCATACTCTTTTTGTCATTCATATCGTTCCCCTTAATCTCTATTCAACCCTCATTTCTTCTCGCTTCTTGTTGGTTTGCTGCGCGCAGTTCAAGCATTTGTAACGTTCTATTACACAATTTGAAATCATGCAAGCGAGTTTTTTTAACTCAAAGGCAGCATAGAAATCACCCCTCTCCCAATTTTGGGAGAGGGTTAGGGGGTGAGAGGAAATAGGTGTCAATTTGAATTGATCTCGTTCTGAAAAATTGAATTGCCTTTCCTTGAGTTCCCAATCTTTTTTGGTTTTTATTGGAAACTCACATCGACCGGCATTCCGGGTTTGAGCTGGCCCTGCGGGTTGCTCACTGAGAGTTCGATGGCATATACGGTGGTGACGCGCTCTTCCTGGGTCTGGACATTACGA
>Ga0209742_10000457_pt1 | contig 21723 bp, 26 predicted proteins | sample DeeMarSeWOR38_10_FD_187462 | JGI IMG/M metagenome (GOLD analysis project Ga0209742, IMG submission 187462) | Marine sediment microbial communities from White Oak River estuary, North Carolina - WOR-3-8_10 (SPAdes) (version 2) | ecosystem: Environmental > Aquatic > Marine > Intertidal zone >... | reverse complement strand
TTCTGTGTCTTTATCAATAATTTCTTCTATTCCGGCAAGTGTAATAGCCTGATGTTTCTTCCCTAAGCTTCCAGTTAATTTTATAACATCCAGTACATCCACTCCCGTAATATATACTCCTGAACCTTCTGCCATATCTATTCCTCCTCGTTTAGTGTCAAAACTAATCTGTTTAAGTCCGGTACTCCCCTTCTACCAATATCATTTACTGTCATTCTAATATTATCTACTACTACATATTTTGCATTTTTTGCGGCATATAAACTAGTATCATTATACTCAATTTGTGCTCTACAATCACCCTCAAAAAACTGTCCACCAGTTACCCAATTCATCCTGTCAGCCTTACCCCAAGTAATGTGAGCAGGAACTGTCAGTCCAGAATAAATAGGTATGAAATATACACCAGAACAAGTTGGACAAAAGGGGTCTGTAGCTTCCTGCGTAACTGGATTTAAGTCACACGTTGGACAAGGAATTGATGACGCTACCGTATAAAAAGTAATGTCTCGTCCTATTAAATTTCTTATATCATTAATTATATGAGTTAGCATTTTTATTCATCCGGATGTGGGTCATATTCCTCACCCTCTGTTGAACGTAGGTAGGCGTGCCAGCCAGTTGCGAAATTTAGAACTGCTCTAAATTTTCTGGCTATTGCCCCAATAGTAACTCTAGTCCTGATACTATCTACTATAGATACTGCATCTTGTATTAGTGCATAAATTATTTTTGTAATTGTTACAGTATCTATTGCACTAACCGTGTCTGAAATAGATTTAAATATGTTTCTAGCAGTGTTTACAGTATCCGTTATATCTACCGTTTCTGTAAAAGTTCTTATTAAATTTCTGGCTGTGCCTAAAACGTCCGTAGTACTAACTGTTTCTGCAATAGAAATTGCAATAGCTCTAACATTTGTTACTACGTCAGTAATCCCCACTGCATCAGAAATTGCAACAAAAACTGAACGTAACCTAGAAAGTGTATCCGTGATATTTACAGAATCTGCAATAGAAATTGCTAGATTTCTAGCTGTAGATACTAAGTCTGTGATTCCAACCGAATCTGCAATACTTCTTACTAAGGTACGAATGTTGGAAAACGTATCTGCCACATTCACGGAATCTTGAATTAGGGCATACTTAGCCGCCGCACCTTTAATAGCACCTATTAAGTCTGTGATTCCTACGGTATCAGCTAATTCTACAAAACGTCCAGCACTTCTAGAAAGAATATCTGTTATGTCTACAGTGTCTGTAAGAGTTTTATAAAGCTGTCTCGCAGTTGCTACTAAATCTGTGATTCCAACAGTATCTACTAAAGTTACAAATCTACCTATAGCTGTATTAACAGTATCAGTTATCCCAACGGTATCTGAAATTGAAGCTACAACTTTTATTACTCTAGAAACTACATCTGTTATCCCAACGGAATCCGCTATTGTTTTAAATAAATTTCTAGTTGTGGTTACAGTGTCGGTTACTCCAAGGGATTCCGAAAGAGTTTTAAATAGCTCCCTAGCATTACTTAGAGTATCTGTTATCCCAACAGATTCAGAAATACTCTTGAAAATATTTCTAGCTGTGGTTATTGTGTCGGTTATTCCCACTGTATCAGATATAGATGCTACAACCTTTATTATTCTAGATAGAATATCTGTTATTCCGACATTATCTAAAATAGATACAAATCTACCAGCACTTCTAGCTATAATATCCGTAATTCCAACGCTATCCGATAAAGTCTTGTAAATCTCTCTAGCAGTTGAAATAATGTCTGTAACTCCAACATTGTCGGCTATGGTTCTAGCTCTACCAATAGTCTTTGAAATTACATCGGTTACGCCAACAGAGTCTGCAAGAGTTACAATTTTTATAGCAACTGTTGATAAAATATCAGTAATTCCTACACTATCTGATAATGTTTTATAAAGCTCTCTAGCGTTAGTAATTGTATCCGTAATTCCTACATTTTCAGCAATTGTTTTAAATAAATTTCTAGCGTTGGTTAAAATATCAGTAATTCCAACATTATCTAAAATACTGATAAATAGATTTCTAGCATTAGTAACTGTGTCTGTGACACCCACATTTTCTGTCAGGGTTTTAAATCTTCCAATAGCTGTTGATAAAGTATCCGTGATTCCTACTGAATCAGCTAATGTAATAATTCTACCAACTGATGCGGCTAAAATATCTGTTATACCTACACTATCAGCTATGGTTTTAAATAAGTTTCTAGCTGTAGATAGTACATCAGTGCTTCCTACAGTATCTGTTAAGGTTCTGACTAACTCTCTTACGTTAGTAACTGTATCCGTTACTCCTACAGTATCAAGAATAGTAGCAAATTTTGCGGCTAATCCTTGGGCTTCCTCAATCGCCAACCACAACGCATATCGTGCTGTTCCATCAGCAGTTGAATAATCTAATGTCCATCCATTTGCATCCCAACTATCTATGGTCGCCACTAACTCATCTGAACCTGTGTCATCTAACATGTGGACAACAACATCATCCGTTAGACTTCCAGTATTCATCGTTTCTGCGCCCCAATCATTATGCGTACCAGTACAATAATCTTCCCCATCTTGGTTGGCAAACGCAAGTGCTAGAACACCTGCCTCACTATCACCATTCCAATCATCAATTGCTGAATGGTCAGAAAGTATTCCGAATAAGCATTGTGGTGTAAATCCAGGCGATGTATTGCTTTTGGTTGTTGCTGTTGTTGGCGAAGTGTCCGCTCCACACCATGCACTTATATAGGATGGCAAATCAAGCGAGACCACAATCCAATCATCTGTGTTGTCTCCACTCCCGCTGACATACTGTATATCAAATGACGTGGATGTAAAATTGCCAATGTCATAATAAATACCTGGGCTAAATCCCGCTTGCATGTGGAAATAATCGTCAGCAATACCACCTCTAACAACGCTCGAAGAACTCGCATCAGCATCGTAACTGGAGAACGTTCCAAAACCACTCCCCCTTACTGCCATGCTTATTCCTAAGACACTATTAACATAGGCAGTATCATCTGCTGGACAATCATTTGAAATCATAAAGACAATATCAGTCTGGAAACCTGTCGTTACAGTAGCGCCAGGACTCCCCACCTTGTCTACCTTTTGTATATCAACATTATCAAAACCAGCAAAGAAAATAACCGTCATCAAAAAGCCAGCAGAAAATTGTTCGTTGATTGTTAATTCAACACCTCCGCTATTCCATTGGCTAAATGTAAATTCACCATCCACAGCACCTGCATCTGTCACCAATCCGATGCAAGCGTTGTGTACAGTCCTACGATTTGCATCAGCCCATACATCTCCATCCATTTCGTTCCTGGCACAATAATATTCATCTGTACCATCAGTAAATCCAATTGCCAACTCTGCATCTGTCGCTAAAGAATTATCGGCAGTTGCTTTACTGATAATAAACATTGCCAATTGCGGAGTGGCACTCCACCCCGAAACATTAAAATCCTGTGTTCCCGATGCGGCGGTTGATACCGCCTGACGCACTGCTCTAATTTGAGGGTTTCCCGATGGTAATAATGCTTCTAAAACATCGGTTATTCCAACTGAGTCAGAAATTGATTTTATTAAAGTTCTAGCCGTTGTTACTATATCCGTGATTCCAACAGAATCAGAAATTGTTTTGTAAAGTTCTCTTAAATTGGTTACTGTATCTGTAACCCCAACTGTGTCTAAAATACTTACGACTTTCCCAACTACATTGGATATTGTATCTGTTATTCCCACTGTGTCGGAAACACTTCTTTGATATGCTACTCCCCCAACCTTGTTTACATCAATATCTCCTGTGACGGTATAGGTGGTAGTATAACCATTGTTTGCTTCGTATGCCCTGATGAGTATCTCATCACCATCTGATACCACTCCTGAGGGTATTTGAAATGCCAGAAGAACCTCAATGTATTCACCTGGCCCATGTGAGTAACTGGTTGTTGTACCATCTTCAGTTACACCGTTATTATCTCCTTCGAAGCTAACACCTTGATTTGTTAACCTATTAGTACAGTCCTGACCCTCTGTTAGATTATCACTACCTACTGCTTGAATGGCGGCGGCAGAAGTTGAGACATCTGTCCATCCACCTCCCTGATGATTGAATTCAAATGTCCAAACAACAGAACCAGCATTTTTACCATTATCATTATGTAATTGAAAACGGCATAGATAAGTAGTATCTGTATCTAATGTTTGCTGATTATTAGATGAGCCTATAATGGTAGAACCAGCCTCAGTTCCATCATTATAAAAGGCATACTCAATCAGGTCGTAGGTAGGGTTAGCCATACCACGAATCCCTTACCTTTTTTGCCTCGCGATGAAGTTTATCAAAAAACCAGTTTTCTACTGTCTGTCCAGCAAGAAATGCTTTTTCAAAGGTAAACTTCTCCACAAACAAGTATTGCCATAAACCAAATAAATCACATCCTAGCCACCTGTTACCTCTCCAGATATAATAATCTGTTCTGTGTTGCAGGTATGGACGTTCACCAGGGGTTTCGTTCTCTTGTACGATTACGACAACCCCTAGTCCAGGTGCATCCTTTGGCTCTCCTTTTTCAGAACCAAAGGTTGTTCCATCAGCGTAAAAAATACGCCATTTCATTGTTTACGAACCAGTAAACGTAATTTCCCAAGTAACTTCTAGGGTATCTGAAGAACTTACATCAACAGCGGGTGAAATCTGTGCGTAAGCCATTGTATCAGTACCGTTTCCAAGCAAAGCCTCATCAATACCTGTAGCATTAAGGTCTCCAGCTTCAAACGTAGCTACATAAACAATTACGTTATCATCAGCCGCTCCCCAAGCGCCTTTGGTTTGTGGATAACCAGTATCCATAGCTTCATCAGAACCTGTCTGAGTTTGCAGGGCATCAACGGTTTTAGCTTCGGATGTAAATCCAGTACCAACACCAATAACAGCATTTGCGTTATCTAGTTTTGTTCTTTCAGTAGTATTTTGATGAAGGTCTGCAATTAGTGCATCACCCTCATTAGTAACAATGTTATGACCTTCACCAATCATATCTTTGGGGTCTAGATTAAAGAACTTTTGAAACCAATTTCTTTCACGTTTCTTTAGTTCTCCGTCCGGCCCAAAAACTTTAGCGGTAACATATCCGCGTACTCCAACTTTGTTTCTAAACATCTGTGTTATTCTCCTTTTAAAACACTTTTGAATAGTTCAGCCCATTGTTCCGAAATTAGCTTCCAAGAAAATTCATCTGAGCTAAACTTATCTATATTCTTTTGCGATAATTCTGCTAGCAAATCTCTATCACTATATAAGATTTCTAACTTTTCTGCCACATCATGTGGAGAAACAATTTTTCCTGTGGTAGTTATTTTATCAATTGTCCATTCTGTAATAGGGTCTACTACGAGTCCTACATCTTCATGTAACTTCCCCATAGATGAGTAGTTTCCCACAATTTGTGGAGCACCTGTTACTGCATGTTCCACATTCACTAGCCCAAAACCTTCTCCTAGGCTAGTATTTAATCCAACATCACAGATATTATAAATTTCGTTTAGCTGTTCAGTAGTAACTCTTTGGATTCCAGGATTCAAAGAAGTTAAAATTAATTTCTCGTCAATCCCTAACCTAGTTGCCATTCTTATAATATCTATGTGGTCATCAGTTACTCCACAGTGAGCATAGTATCTTGCATCATCCTTCCCTTGGGAAAATTCTGCAAAAGCTTTCATAGAAATATCTAGCCTTTTCCTAGGCTGATTTCTATTAGCGTTTAGAACAATAAAGTAATCTTTTGAATCATTATTTCCAAAAACTTTTCTTCTAATGTAGCTTTTGTCAGCACCAAGTTTATAGAAATCAGATGTATCTACGCCATGATTAATAATTTTTACATCATATTTACCTTCGGTAGCTACTTCAATAACCCCTCTACCAAACTCCGTATAAGCAACAATAGCAGATACTTTGTCAAAGTCCTTGTACCAAGCGGGATTATGGTCTTCTGCATCTGCTGGAGTGTAAGTTACTATTTTAGGAAAATCTATTTGCTTTTTATTGGAATAATCAATAAAATCTTGCAGATAATCCTTTTGTACCCAGGCATCATTCAAAATAAAAATAAGATTTGGCTGGTATACTTCCATCAGACCTTCTATTCTCATATGACCATAGATATCTGCTGGATGCATTCTTGCCGGAAAAATTGGAAAAGTATAATCATGGGGGTCTCCCATATGGTTTATACCAAGTCCAATTACTTCAAATTTATCTCTAGGTAAATATTTAATTATTGAATGAGATACCCTCGAAAATCCAGTAGGTGCTACCAAATCCGAAATCCATAAAATCCTTATCATCCCTTACTCCTTTATTAAATTCTAGTTTTTGTTTCAAATTTATTATCCTTAAATCCAGGTAAACTTTGTTTTCTAGGAGTTACTAAACGTTTAGTTGGGGGAGTGATTAAGGCTTCTAATTCTCCCCACAAACGATTTAAATTAGCGTCTACGTGCTTTCCTGCCGCAATATTGCTATAAGAAATTTCAAAATCTTTCCAAGAACCAATATTCCAAGCATTAGCCTCTAGGTCTCCTTGAACAAGAACTATTGCTGTCATTGTAATATATAAGGATTCATCCTGAGGTTCTATGACTCCAACTTCTGCTTCTGTATAATACCAAGGTGAATATTCCGTATTTCTAACAATATCAGGAGTAGCATCTAATAAGTATTTATTATAAATATACCTCTGTAGTTGTAAATGGGCAACCTGAATTGCAGATTCTATCCACTCGTCTGCGTAACGATAGGGAGAAGAGCGGTCACCTACTTTTGTTCTTACAGGGGTAATTAAATCACTGATTACTGTCATTTTATTTGTCTAGTGATTGAACTTCAGCAATTCTAGCCTCTATGAATTGTGTATATTTTTCTGATTTTTCTTGCTTTCTTGCCATCTCTAGAAGTCTGGTTAATGGGGCTTCTGATTCCATTTTATTAATAGCCGCCTGAAACCCAAACCAAGGAGTATTTAGAATTTCTTCTAACTCTTCGTCAGATGCTTGATGTAATTTCTCAACGTCTGTGACTTCAGGTTTGACTTTCTTTTTAACTTCAATAAGATATCCTTTGTTAAAATGACCTTTGTTCATATTTTTAACAAATTGATATCCCTGAACATCCCATACTTCTAAAAAACACCCCTCGTCATTTGTGGCAGGATTTCCGTACATAACTTCATGTGCAACCTCGCCTGTAAAGGGGTTAATTACGTTTACAACTACTTTACTAAGTACTGTTTTCTTAAAAACTCTGTATGGCTTCCCTTCCTGCATAGCCGAATAAATCTCTAGATTCTTTTCCACGTTATTCCTCTCCTTATTAAATTTTTAGTGGGGAGGGAGATATGATTAGCACTCTCCCTCCCAAAAAGTTTAGTCCGTTTAGGTAATCTCAATTACGTGAATGCCTTGAGCACGGTCAATAATCATTCCGAATCTTTGATACAATTCTAAGTTCCAATAAGGCGGGGTTGGTTCATAATTAATCCACTGTTTACTCTTTACGTCACCGTAAGTAATAAACTCGCCAACTCCCTCACCAATAACAAGAACTTTATTTGTAGGCAGTAATGCATTATAGTCTTCGGGATTATCGTACTCCTGAGCTAATGCTACAATTGGAGCGCCGTAGTATTTACCTAACCAGCCAGTATTCATAACCTCTTCAAGCTGTGAATCTACTCTATGTAGAGTTGAGCCTGTGTCTGCCCAGAAACCACCAAAAGTAGTAATCGGGGTTAGAAGCTCTCTAGTTCCTACAACGGCTCTTACACTACCAACTGTTTGATTTACTTTGTCAATGGCATTTTTTAGCGTAGCCGCATTAAGTGCTGTAGCAACTGAAGAGTAATTGTCTGGGGTGTTGCTTGTAGACCAGACAGTGCTCAGAGCAGTAAAGATTTTGTTCTGATAATAGTCTCGAAGTTTTGCCATCATTTCGCCACGAATCTCTTGGATTGTGCCTAGCTCCCCTGATTCAAGTTCCCATTCATTGAACTGAACACCTACGTCAGCGCCGTCTAACACATAGTTAGCTCGTTCTGTCACAGTAATCTCATCTTTCAGATGGATTGAGCCAGGAACTAAGGTACGTACTTTTATACCTTTGCGTACTTTCTTAACTAGGATATCTCCCTCTTTAAGTGCTCTGCTGTTTAGGAGCATACCAACGAAGTCCACAGTAATGTGTCCAGGTTGTAGATACTCCACAAAAATTTGTGCTAAAGCATCGCGGTCATCCTTAACGGATGCTAAAGCTTCCTTTAGTTGTTTTTCATCCATGTTCTAAAGTTTCCTCCGATAATTTTATAGTAAGCTCTTAACCGTTAGAGCACCAGTTGAGCTTTCGTAGCCCACTACTTGGAACTGAGTTGCTGACGCAGAGTGCTTTAACTTGCCTCTGTCTGCCCCTGCTGTATGTTCAGGAATTAAGTACTCGCCTAGCGTTACACCAGATGCAGAGTATACATAATGTCCACTTGGAATTTCATAAACTCCCCTGCTGTGCATAAGCATCAGGTAACCAGAAGGAATTGTCTGTCCAATTTGAACAGAGGGTGCTGTCATTCTCACTAGAGCATTAAATGGAACATTTGCTGTTTGGTCAAATGCACCATATCTCAGTGACCAAGAAATAGCAGGATACGGTTGATAGATTGGGGGTTCAGTATTATCTGGCGGCCATGCAGAAATATAAAAAGCTACAGCGGCTTCACCGGCAGATGTAGGCAATTTAGCTCCTGGCAGGTCTTCTCTACTACCAAAGTTATATGACCATGAGTTAGAAGTTAGCAATACACATCTACCTTCTACAACATCAGTTTGGGCCACAGCCCCCATTACCTCACGTAAAATATTAACTTTCATTTTATGTTAACCTCTCTTATTCTTTCTTCACGTGAAGACCTCGTAAGCCTTCTCCAATTTCTTTAGCAGTATATTCCTGCCCCGAGTCAGCTTTAAGATTTGGAATATCTACTCCAGAATCTTTCTTTTTGTCTTCATCTTTTTCCCTAGTTGCAAAAGCTACCATTTCCTGTAAAATAAATTCAAGTGCATTGTCATCTAGGGATAGAAGCATTTCAGCATTTTCTTCAAAATAGTCAGATTCTTTTTCTAGTCCAGCTTCCTCAAATTTAGCTTTGATTGCCGCAAGCTTTTCAGCTCTTTCTCTTTCAGCATCAATGCCAGCTTTAAATTCACGTAGAGTTTCTAACTCAGCAAGTTCTTCTTTATGCTTATTTTCTTTTTCCTGAGCTTCTTCCTCTAGTTCTTTAATCCTTGAAGTAGCATCGGCTAACTGACCGGTAGCCTCTTCTAGTTTGGACTCAAGTTTTTCTAGCTCGTCCAATTTTTCTTTCTCCTTTTCCGCAATTGCGGTAATTTGAGTTCTATCCTCATACGCAGGCTCACCTACGATAGCTAGTCCATTTAAAGACACTCCAGTTAAATCTTTAAATTTTCCATTTTCAATCTCATCTTTATAGGAAATTTCCCAAGAAACTTTGGGATTATTACCTTTGGCACTCATCTCTTCAAGAAGTTTAATATCTTCAGGACGCTCGTCAGGCCAAAGTGCTCCAAGAGCAATAACCTTGTCGTCTTCGCCCTTAAGTTTTGCGAGTACCCCAATAGGATTTCCCCACGCCTCGGCGTGGCCATCGGAGATTACTCCCCTAGCCATTTTAATGGGTGCGTTCACGCCAGACTTGATAAGATTAGAAAACTCCGTATTTGGAATTCTGTGATTATTGGCATTAGGCTTATCATCAGTAACAATAACTCTACACCATTTAAAATTAGGGTTTAGAGAAATAGAAGCCTCAGCCTCGTAGTCACTTCCGATAAACTCTAAATCGCCGTTTACCGTAAAAGTTTTCATAGAAGTCTCCTAAATATACCTAATTAGGTATATTACTACATTAATATTATACCACAAAATACCTTAAAACTGTCAAAATAAGAAAATTTTCTATTTTTCTTGCTGGTTTTTGTTGTCTTGTGGTGGTTTTTCTTGCTGATTTTGTCCAGGAATAGGACTATAAGGCTTAGGTGCAAATTCTTCAATACCCCTTTCTTTCATTTCTTTTTGCTCCTCTTCCCTTAAATCTAGCTCATCTTCCCAATTATACCCTAATTCTTTAGCATAACTTGTTCTACTTACATTGCCTGTATCATATAACTCTCTTAACGCGGCTGTCCATTCTGCAAATTCAGTTAAGTTAATTGGGTCAAATGCTAATTTGGTTTTTCCCCTTAGACTATTTAATCTAAACGTTTCAGCTAAGACATTATTAAGAATCTTTAGGATTTTTTCTCTCATGTGTATCATTGTTTTTTCTGGAGAAATGGATGAAATTTTAATATTACCAGCATTACTTCTTTCACTTTCTCCTACAATGAGTGAGCGAGGAAACCCAAGTCCTAACATAATGTCATCGTTTACATTTGCATATTTCTCTTCGTTTAGCAGTGCCTCTACAGGTGGAAATACCCACTCTATTTCTAGAGTATGGTTAGCAAATAATTGAAATACCCTTTCAATATCATTATTTTGACTATTCCTATAGTAAATTTGGTCTTTTAGGTCGTTTAGTTTATCCTCTTGGTCATCTGTTAGTGGGTATTCGTCATTACCAAGTCTAAACACCTGAATAGCCGTTATTACTCTACTGGCAATTGTATAATCCATCCTTCTTAAATTACGCTTGTGTTTAAGAGGTTCTAATACAGCGGTTAAATAAGGTGTAGGATAAGGGCTGTCCGTTACAACTTTACGTCTAATAATATTCTCTGTATTTTCAATTTTTATTGTAAGCTCTCCGTTTTCTACAGCTTTTACAAACTCTGGGTAATATTTTAACAGTTTTTTATAAAGCTCTATATCTTTAACTCCGCTTGCATACATTCCTTTGTTCTGAATAAAGGTAACAACCTCATCAGGAATCTTTGCATAGTACGAGGGAGAATCATCTATAATTGGAGATTCTATAATAATAGTAGCAGGGTCACGTACCCACATAGACACTGGAACATTCAAAGTTGTATATCTTTTAATTCCAAACTCCTGTAAGGTATCCTTTTCTACATCTCCGTATTTAACTTCAGGAATTACCAATCCTGAAATAAGATACTCCAATGCCATATTTTCAGCAAATTCTTGCAGAGGATTAATCATCCCATCTACAAGTTTTTCCTCGTTGGTATTTAAATCAGTTTTTGGATAATTTAAAGTATTAATCCCAATGTCTATCATTTTATTAAAAACTGACGATACTATTGCATCATGTCTGTAAAAAAATCTACAAGAACCTACAATTTTAGAAAAATTTCTGTCGTTGATTACCTCATCCATCTTGTCCACTTTCCGTGGAGTTACCCAAGGATTATATGAAGTAGTCATATAAACATTAGACGCAGTAGCCAGTGAAACAGTCGTTGTTTCTTGTTCTTCCATAGTTTACTCCTATAACCAAGACACTCTCATAAGGTTAGACACTCTTGGTCTTAGTTCTATTAATTCATTTTCTAAATAATACGCCAAACTACCACAAAGTAAAGCGGCAGTATAATGGTCTTCTCCCCTCTTACCGCCTCTGTAAGTAAGGGTTTTGTATGAAATATCTCCATTTGGATTTTTCATATATGTCATTCTTTCTAGTTCGGCTACGGTTTCTAGGTCTGTACTAGAATACACAATTTTATGTCCGTTTGAATATTCTTGTAAAACTGACACGGACAATGGCTTAGTTTTGGATTTAATCTCTTTTCCATCAGAATCGTATCCAATTATAATTGAACTAGAAAAGTTTATAGGTCTAAGCCTGGTTCTGAAGTTCTTATGTAAATATTCATCCCCCTCCATAAGTCTTTGGGTTAAGGCTTTTCCAGCAGACCCCTCATCAACTCCTATTAAAGAAGGTTTAAATCTTAAATCTAAGAAATCTATCAATTTCTCTTGTATACTATAAGACACTTTATTTAATTGTACTTTAGCGTGAAATTTTATAGTTCCTTTAGTTGTCAAGTATAGTATAAAAATAGCAGTTGGGTCTGTATACCCTAAGTCAATACCCATTAACACCCCGCTGTTATTTTTAGGTGGAAGTGGTAAAAGGGAAAGTTTATTATAATACTCATTTAGATTCTTTTCCAATTTTATACCATCAATTACTAGCTTGTAAACAGGATATTGCTCTATACTCATTAATCTTCTATCAAACACTGAGAATATAGGTGAGCCGTGCTCTCCGAGGAAGAAATGGATAAAATCTGGACTATCTTTTCCACCATATTGTTCAATAGCTCTGAGTTCGTCATCTTCCGTCATCCTTGGATTATCGTAAGATGATACTCTGTGCTTAGTATACATATCAAGCTCTTGGTCAGCTAGATAAAGAATGTTGTTTTCTCTTAGTCCTGTGGGTACTCCGCAAACTAACCACTGACATCCAGCCATCCATGTATTCATAATAGGTTGCATTTCTTGAAATGCTGGATGTGGAAAATATCCACCCTCATCTATAACTGCTATAGGAAGGTGAAGTCCTATAAAATTTCTACCATCTCCTGTTTGTCCAGCAATACGACTTTCGAAAATAGCCCCATTTAAAAGCTTAATTGTATTAGTCGAACTGTTAATTCCTTGGTTTTTTCGTAAAAAGTGTTTTAAGAAACTATGTTGTCTAAAATTTCTTACTAGTCCATCCCACACAGGTTGCATATGTACTTTTGAAGGTACTGCATATAACATAGTAAATGATGGAAATACATTAAAAATCATCCACCAGATAAACTTAGCTACTAAAGCAAAAGTTTTCCCAGTAGCTCTCGCTGTACATATGCTAACATGAGAATTAAAATCCCCTAAAATTTCTTGTTGATACCAATCCATTTTTAGAGGCTCATCATACTCTGTTATATCTAAATTATATATGAACTCTGCACAGAAAACTGGATTTTTTAAAACTTCGTAAAGAATTAAATCTTCTTGAGTGACTACTTCTTTCTTTTTTAACGCCATCTGTTTTTGAATTTTTCTATTTCCCAAGGCTCATAAAAATATTGGGCATAGGGAGTATTATATGTCTCCTCCAGATATTCTTCTGGAAGTTTTACGTATTCTAGGAAATCTAAATAAAATTTTCCTATTCTTTTTTTACGCATAAAGTTAGACTTGGGCATTTTTCCAACTTTATCCTCAATACCCAAGAAATCGGCTACGGGTCTAAAATTCAAATTTTCGAAATTTTCTACCCGCATAATTAAAATTTCTCGTTTCCTGTCCTTATATATTTGATAACCCTTTGATTTATTAAATCTTTTACTATCTAAAATAGGGCCATAAAAATACCCAAATTCATGTATCCACCAATTCATAATACTATAATGTTTATAATTATCTAAAAAAGCCTGTACAGTATCATCTCCAACTTCCATTCTCTTATAGGCTGGATAGTATTTGTGAAGTCCTTGAAAAAAAGCAGAGATATTTCTAGCTACAGGGTCTCTCGTTAAAGAGATAATTTTATATGGTGGCCCACCAGTTCGTAGACTTTTTTCTAAAGGTGGTTTAGTAGTAGCATACTCTGCTTCTGGTAATCCCCTTATATAATGTGCATGTAGACTTTTATACCCCGCCTGTTTAATACCCACTTGCACAGAAATAGACCCTACTTTGCCCATGTTATGGATTAAACATTGATTATCCCCGAATTTCTGCATTTACTTTTTCCCAATAAATGTCATTCCACTCTTTAGTACCGTCCATCATCTCTTCATCAAACCAATCCATATAGTCTCCAATTATTCCCTTTCTTCTCCAAAGGTCGTTTCTTTTCTCTGTTCCAACTTCTCTTCCAGATTTAGTCTTGAAGGAATGTTGATGAATAATATATCTAATTTTTCTATCAGCAATTCCAGCATTTAGGAAATTAGAGATTGCCTTTATCTCCCTTTCTGTATCTTCAACTAACCATTCATAGGTAGTCCAAATATAGGGAAGTTCTGATTTAATTTTATTTCTAGTAGAATATCCAAAAAGCATATTATCTTGATGCTGAAGTTCTTCGTTCTTAAAATTTACATCTTCAAGAATTGTATATTTTATAGCATCAAAGTCAGTCTCTTCTTTGCGTTGTTGATATCCCTTATTCTTATCGTGATATCTATGATGAAATGCGTAAGATACCGCCCTATCCCTAGGATTTCTTACTATAGCTAAAACTTTATAATCTACTGGAAGTACTTTTTCTAGAACATTGTCTACAGTACACCTGTGAAATTTTGGAATTTTATTTTCATCTAAGTATCCCCTGATTTTATTTCTCCAGTAGTAAAGTTTGTTTCTGTCAATTTCTGGGCTTACCTCTTTATCGTAGAGGTCTGCTAATAGATAATGAATCCATCTACTGCCAACCCTATGCCCACTAATTATAATAAAATTATCCATATTAAAATACCTCTCTAAAATCTATTTTTGGTAAATATTTTTCGTCTAAAACAGTTCTAGTACTAGCATTGTAAATTTTACGACCAGCCTCTTCATAAACTTCTCTAGCCATTTGGTAAGACTTAGCCATTCTTTCTACTTGCGGTATAAACCATTTAGTTCCTTCTGGATAGTAATCTTTTGTAAAATGATTTATATCCTCTCCTTTAGTTTCCACTAAAGGAAATCCTGCTTGAGCTATACCTGTTTCATTTACCTGTTTAAGCTGTTCATCTAATTTTTCATAATGGTCTAAACCTACACAATATAACTCTTGTATACCCATAAAGTACGCAAACTGCATAGCTAGAAAAGTACTAGTACCTCCACCGTGTACTCCATTATAGGGATTCTTACAAAACTCTACTTTAGGGTGTCCTCTAAAAGCATATATTGGACTTTTAGGATTAGTGAATAATTTCCTAATACCATTGGATACAAATAGACCTGCTATTCTGAGTTCTTCAAGTTCATCTAAATGCTGAATAGCTATATTTTTATCTCCAATAAAATGATAATATGGGGTAAAATGTTCTAACTTATAGACTAAACTAACCGAAAAAGTTAATTCTCTATTTAAAATATCTACTGGAATATCATTTAAACTGGGCCCGCCAGCTACAAGAATTGCTTTTTCGCCCTTCCATAAATTTGAAAATCTCCCGAAACTCATTTTTTCCACTCCAAGTTGTGTTTTCTTACTAGATACGTCATGTTATCTAGTCTGTGCTTCCTGTAATTATCAAATGTTTTTCTGATTCTCTCTTCCAAATGAACAAAGGGTAACTTACTTTGTTGTATATCATAACCCTTCCAAGCTCCTCTGAAACAATAATCAGCATCCTCAAAACCAGCTATTTTAAAATTCTCATCAAAAAACCCTATTTTCTCAACAGCCTCTACCGGTATTGCATATATCCACCCATCTATAAAAGGAACAGGATGTTTAAATTTAGGAAAGTTACTGTGTATTTTATTTCCGTATAGCGTGTTTTTGTCAAGAGTTTTCAAATAATTTATAAAGCTTCCAGTACAAAGTACATCATTATTAGTTATAATTACCCACTCAACATTTGAGGGAATTCCTGTTTCAGCAGGTCTTTCCTTAAAGTTCCATAGAACTTCTAATCCTTTGTTTATAGCTTTTGCGTAAGAGCACGGAAGTATATTCTCTGAGTTTTCGTCTAAAGAACATTTATTCCATAGCACATATCCCTTTCCTAACCACTCTGTTTTCTGAACTCCGGTATATTTATGACCATTATCTACACAAATTACTATCAAATCTCGTTCGTATTTTAAAATAGAATCAATAAGAGGTTCTGTATATTTTTCCCACTGACCTATCCCTACAATAATCACTGCCGCATTCATTTTTTTCTTTTTTTACCTCTCCCAAGTAGCTTAAAGTTTTCAAGTTTATCGTCTTGTTCATACTCTATATTATAAGTTTGCTTATCAAGTTTTCTACTTTTCCATGCACTGGGGTTAGTAGTTAATAATCCGTTCATTCCAATATTATATGCTCTAGCAACTAAAGGTTGGTATTTTCCTTCAGTATGTTTTCGGATAAGTTGAGTTACAATAGTATCATAATAAGGTGTTCTTCTATCAGGGTCATATCTAGTTTTCCACCCAGATTTCATAGAATTCCAGCTATCTCTGGTTAGGTAAAAGCCCCACAGTCTAGGTCTAGATGCTTTTTCCAATTTGTGTAAATCCTGTGGAATCCTTGGTTCTTTTATTCTAACCGTGTGAAAGCTAGCAGTAACATTTGGGTATTGTTCTGAGCATCTATCCAAAAGTCTCAAATAATTTCTACAGACAACTAGGTCATCTTCAAATATAAATAATCTCTCATATTCATTAAATAGATTAAAAACCTTGTTTATTTGATTATTTACGCCTTCATTTTTACTATTTATTGTTAAATTTGTTACGGGTAAGGTAGTACTCTTTATTCTAGCTATGTTTTTTTCTATGTCTTCTGACGTAGATAAAAAATAGGGTGTTTTACTTTCAGGATACCCCTCTAAATTATCTTGAAAAAAATGCCAATCAAATTTTTCAGCGCCTATACAATTTTCTAAACTTGATAAACACTTGTCCAAATATTTCCATCTACACATAGTTATTATAGCTACTGCTGTTTTCATATCTTGTTAAAATTAATTCTTGGTATTATTTCTTCGGAAAGTTTAGTCACACTACTTGCATTATAAAGTTCTCTCTGATTACTTTTATAAACTTTATATGCTTCTCTATATGAATTTTCTAATGCTTCTAAATTTTGAAATCTAAAAAAATAATTTGGAGGATAGTAATCTTTTGTAAAATGATTTATGTCTTTATCTTTATTTCTAAACTCCATTTTATGTTTAATAGATTTACTGTAATCCACAAAATGATTCATTCCTACAATATATACAGGATTTAACCCCATGTAAAATGCAATTTGTAAAGCTACTATTGTAACTGAATGTCCTAACTTCATACCCTTAGTGATATCAGTGGAAAATTTACCAGACCCAAGCCTATATCTAAAAACTCCAGCTACCTCTGGTACAAAGTCATGACAAAATTTTATACCCTGCTGTTTAATTAATTCTTGTGCAAATTCTTTTTCAACTCTTTTATCTGCTGTAATTAGGTATGAGTAATTCATATCTTGTTTTAAATATCCTCTATTTAAAGCTATAATTATTTTATCATTAATTTTAGAAAAATCAACGTCATTTAAACTGGGGCCGTTACAACAAATAATTCCAATTTCGTTTGAGTGAATATCTTTAAATCTTTCTAAATAGTTCATTTATCTCCAAAAACTCTAAACAAAGTATATGGACATTCTTTAGTAAAGTAGTCTATATACTGCTCATTTCCATCTAAGTCATCAAACAGATAATCAATAGAATATTCCCTTACCATTCTAGCTTTCCAAGTACCATTGTTCCCAGGTGTTTCTTTTAATTCCTTTTTTTCATCGTCCGTTTTACAGATATAAAAATCTGGCTCTGGAAAACCTCCTTGTTTCCATAGCTCCAAATCTTTTGTTTTTAAATTGCAATTATGTGAAGTTAGTATACCTATTTCGTGTCCAAAAAATTGCATTGCGTTTACAAAATCTTTAAAAAACTCTCTATGAAACCACGCTGTTCCGTCTAGGTCAATAGCTATTTTCACTGATATCTTCTTTCTTTTAGGAAGGAGTACTCGTCAGATTCAACTTCTGAGTATTCCTTAGAATGAACTAATTCTGTTTCTCTTATATCTCTAACCATCTGTTCAAACTCTGCTACTGTTAAAGATGCATCAATATGGTGGATTTTTAAATCCCTAGAGAGAGTTATATGTCTCTCTACAAAACTAACTCCTAATCTGATAGCCTCTAGTGTTGGCATCCAGCCTTCTTCGTGACCGGAATATCCAATGGTAACATCAGGCTCAAAGGTATCTCGTAGTTTTTTAATAAAACCTATATTGCATTGTTCCAGTGGAGTCGGATAAATTGAAACACAGTGATTCAAAATTAATTTTAGATTAGTAGACAATACTGTATCAACTACCTCTTGAATCTGTGTAAAATTTAAACCCCCAGTACTTACTATCAGTGGTTTGCCTATACCAGAAAATAGCCTCAGGAACTCTAACTCTGTAGCATCCATAGACGCTACCTTGTAAAATGGAGGATTAAATTTTGAAATAAACTCTAATCCTTTTTCATCATGAATAGTGGAAAACCAAGGAATTTGAATTTCTCTACAGTATTCATCCAAGACCTCAAAATCTTTTTTTGAAAGTTCCATAGATGCTCTATACATATTGAAGTCATAACCCCTGTATTTCTTTCCAGATACGTAATAATTATTTACATCTTTTATTTTAAACTTTACAAAGTTTGCCCCAACTTCTTTGCTTCTCAGGGCTAAAATCTTAGCAAACTTTATCATCCCTAAGTGGTTAATAGATATCTCAGATATTATATTTACCATCTTCCATATTTCCTATAAATCTCATCCAAGTTTTTTCCAGAGTTTATCTCTTTCCTTATAGAATTTTCTCTCCTGGTCTCATCATATACTCGTGCAAAAAAATCAGGGGCCCACTCATTTTTTATTAGTAAAATTCCATCATTATCCGCAAAAATATAATCTCCAGTGTTTATTTTTAAACTTTGATTGGGAAAATCTGCTGGTAACTCTATTTGTTCTCCATAGGAAGTTAACACCCACCTGTTTAAAGCATCAACGGGGGAAACATATTTGCAAAAACAGGGAAATTTCATATTGATTATTAAATTACTATCTCTAACACCCCCATCTGTGATAAAACCAGAGGCTCTAGCCTTTCTATAAATTTGTAAGGTTATATCTCCAGCGTGTGCTATTTGGTCAGTTGTGTCATTTGATTGTAAAAGAACAATATCTCCAAGATTTATTTCATTAACTATTTCCAACCTAATTTTGTCTAACTCTTCGTAGCTGTAAGACCCAGGCTTATACATCTGTCCTGTAGTTGTAAACACTTTACTAAAAATCACAGAGTCATTTCGTAATGGTCTTATTTCTCTGCTTATCAAACACTCATTATCTTTTATTCCCATTTTAGCTAGAGTATCATAAACAATTCCTGAATAAATCATAATAATGCCTCCGCTATAGCCAAATCCTCATAATCATTTATATCCAATCCCTCTCTCTTTGAGATAGGAATCACAAAAGGAATATTCCCAACTCTGCGCTTTAGTCTAAATAAAGTTTTTGTGTAAATCCCATATAATCCGTGTGTTTCCATATACTTAGGAGGTAGCTCAAAACTATTCGGAATATTATTTAAATCATACTCCGGAAGAAAATTCTTATCCCAAAAATATTCGTGAAGTTTATTTACAGTAAAGAAACTATCGTACTTTGAAGAACCTGTTAAAAATTTTTCTATACATGTGTCTATAGTTTGGGAAGTTAAAAATGGTGAGGTAGCAAAAGTCTGAATAAGTAAATCACAATAATCTACCGAATGTAATGCCCACATCATTAGTTCATTTGCTCCAATAAAATTAGTAGCTAACTCTTTGGGTCTCCGTATAATCTTTAGACCAGCATTCACTAAAGGCTCACATTCAGCTATGATTGAATCATCTTCCGTATCTAAATATACCTCATGAATCATTTTAGATTTTAAAGTTCTTTCACATGCCCTGTAAACTAAAGACATTCCTCCTAAAAGGTATTTGTTTTTATTTTTTAGTCTTACGCTTTTACCCTTAGCTGGAATTACTGCTGTTATTCTCATTCTGTAACCTTTTTATTAAATTTGTGTAATCATTCCATGAAGCTAAATCAAAGTAATAATCCATTTGAAAAGTATTTAGCCCAAAAGTACTTATGGCTAGATTTATAGCAGTGGTATAAGTATCTATATCTAAGTTTTTCCAAAACTCTGCTACTTCCTTAGACCACACGATAGTACCCCATGCATCATAAACTCCCTTTAAACTTTCATCTTTGTTTACAACACGCCCAGAATCTGCTATAACTCCAAATCTTTCTGGTTTATCTGTTTTAAAAATTCCTAAATAAAAATCTTTTGTAAACTCTCTCACAAAAGTATTATCTGGAATAAATGTATCTGGCATGGCAAATAAATTATATTCGCCAGCTAGGGGTAAACTTTCATATATAGCTCCATAAATATCTTTGTCTTCTCGTTGAATTGTATACCAAAGTCTATGAAACCCATATTTCTCTAAATGTTGAACATGGGTATGGATTTTTTCTTTGTTACTAACAACTAGAATATCTTCTGCCCCACCTAAAAACATGGTGGTAATTGTTTTATCAATCATCCATTTTTTATTACCCACAGGTAAAAGTTCTTTGTAATATCCACCCCATCTAGTACCTTTACCAGCGGCTGGAATAACTCCAAGTATACTCATTTTATAATTTAAATACCCCTTATTTTAAAGTATCCGGTAAAATTTCCGGTTTGTTTGTACCATCTTTAACAAGCTCTGAAAGTTGAACTGTAAACGTATATTCGCAGGGTTCGTCATTAGCTTGTTTTTTATTGCACCTTAAAGTTAATTCATTTTTTTCCTCATCGGCGTACATAGTCCAAACAGTAGAAAGTAATAAGTTACAGTTTGGGCAAAAAATATAAATCATTTTTTGCTTATAATATTCTTTAGCTTTTTCTTTTAGGGTTTCTATAGCCTCAATGAGAGATTCTGCTTTATCACTTTTTCTAGACTTGCGTACAATTTTTAAATCATCCTGTAATTTTGAAATATCACTACGAAGGTCTGACATCTGTCTATGTAATTCTCTAAGGACTGTCAAATTTTCATGTGTAATTCCATTCTCAGATGTACGCAGTTCATAGTAAGTATTCTCTAGGTCGTTAAGCGTAATGACCGCTTGGGCTAATGCCCTAAGCGTCATCATGTCATTTACCTTCAAGTCGTCTAAATCATAGTCTTCTGAAAAACTTCTAAGAGTAGCCTCGATTCTAGTTTCAAAATTTTGGTTATGGGAGGACTGAGTAAGCCTCATGTCCATAACTCTACTAAATTCTTCGTCAGATAAATCTCTATATTGAGGAAGGTTTCTTAAACTTTTAGGATTAACTGGCATTCACTTCTCCTATTATAATTATACCATATTTTGATATTTAACCGTCAAAATAAAGTATTTTATCTTTATTTTCAAGCAAAAATTCATATAGATTATCTCCTAACTCTAATAAACATCTTTTACAGAACCAGAGATTTTTATATGGTTTATCTACCGCTATCATCCTTTTTTTAATCTTGTCTAAATTCCTTTTGCATTTAAAACATTTTTTATCCTTCACGCTTCTGTGCATTCCTTAATGCTTTTTTAAGTCTTGTAACTGTACTTGGTATTAAATTCTCTTCGCTCTTTGTGTATATAAACGCGATTAAAGAATTCAGCTCTCCAACAGAAAGTTGAACATAAACTAAATTATGGTTCTCTCTGCAACTATCCGCTTTAACTTGGTCTTTGTAAACCTTATTGCAGTAAGAACATTTATACCTACCGTCTATTAGTTTAATAGCCATAGGTATCTTCTAGCATGTTTATTTCTTCGTCTACTCTATATAAATCTTCCATAACTTTTTGAG
>Ga0209742_10000456_pt1 | contig 21768 bp, 18 predicted proteins | sample DeeMarSeWOR38_10_FD_187462 | JGI IMG/M metagenome (GOLD analysis project Ga0209742, IMG submission 187462) | Marine sediment microbial communities from White Oak River estuary, North Carolina - WOR-3-8_10 (SPAdes) (version 2) | ecosystem: Environmental > Aquatic > Marine > Intertidal zone >... | reverse complement strand
CCCCCCGGAACGCCTCCGTTGCCACTATCTGGACAAACCCGTTGCCCTCATCGATAAAAAAACAGATACGATTCAGAGGGCTCGCATTTTTTTAAACGGCCCTGACACGACCTGTGAAGCGACCCGGGCACTGTGTGCCGTTGCGCGCCGGGATTTTTCTCCCAAGAGTGAATGCAGTCATCAATATGCCACATCAAAACTCGCTGAGTCTGTCAAAAATTCGTCTGCCGTTCTGGCCATGAAGTATTTCCCCAATCTGATCGAGCATCGCGACATCATCAATCTGGCATGCGAGGGGAAAATAAAGGCGCTTTATTTTTATGAGCCTTCCTGCGAGCATGGCCCGTTTCTTTCACAGCAGGACCATAACCGCCTGCAAGAATACGATGCTTTCGGAATCAAAGTATACTGGGTTTCCGGACTAAATCGCTGCCTGATGGTGCACACCATGCGCGATGGAATGGGCTATTTTGTGCTGCCGGAGCGGTTGGCTGATTTCCACAAATCGATGCTTTTCGCGTTTTATGGCTCCAATATACGGCTTTCGAAAAAGGGCGAATCACGGCTGGGCCAACTTATGGATGCGCTGATCGGGTTCTGGGGTAAAAACATCGGGATTGTCACCGGCGGCGGTAGCGGTGTTATGGAACAGGCCAATACGCTTGCAAGAAGCCGCGGCATTCTGTCCGGTGCGAATTTTCTTGACATCACCGACCAATCCATGACCACCGATGTCGATTTTTGCCAGGTTTTTCAATCCACCTGCCGGCATAGCAGGCAAAAATGGTTTGAGGTCGCATCCTTTCCGATATTTAATGTTGGCGGCCTGGGTTCCTTAGAAGAGCTGGGCATTACGCTATGCAATATGAAGCTATCCATCTTGGAACAGGTCCCGGTTATCTTGTTTGATACCGAAGGTCGCCCTGGCTTCTGGAGCGGGATTGATAACCAGATCAAGGAGATGATCACCCGCGGCAGGGCTCCCGACTGGATTCAGGATAATATTGTCATTACCGATGACCCTAAAGAGGTGATCGACGCATATCGAACGCGCCTGCAATTATTTTAAACGAAATAGGTTGAGCCCGCTGAGCCCGTTAGCCCGTTGCCCGTCACAAAACTAAATCAGACAATTTTCCATTGTTTAACCGGCTAAACGGGAAAACTGGCTCAACCGGCTCAACCAGACTGAAGCTTGTAGCGAATTCTGAGGACACCATTTTTGAAGGTGGCAGAGGTGATCAGAAATTCTCCGATTTCGGCCGTTGATTTGACATGCGGACCAATGCAGGGGGTGTGGTCGTAATCACCAATGCTGACGATACGGATGCGGTCTCCGACGTCATCCGGTAGTTTTAGGGTGTTGAAACGATTCATGGCCTCTGATTTTGACACGAATTGTTCAACGACCGGCAGATCTGATCGGATAATCCGGTTAACCCTTACTTGGATGTCTTCAATTTCATCTGCTGTCAGTGCTTTTGCCAGATGATAATCACATTTTGATATTTTGCGTTCGATATGTGCATTGAAGCAGCGACCGCATCGATAAGTACGGTCCATCGTCCGGTTAAGTATATGCTCGGCTGAATGCATCCTCGGATCATAATTTTTTTTCATTTGCACCCCCGGATTTGGATGGATTTCATACCGGCAAGAAACTTTTTGCTCAGTTCCAGATCGGTTTCATGCTCAAACACCTCGCCCTGCGGGCTTGCCCCTCTGATGATTCCATCATAGAGAAAATATTGCAGCAGTTGCCGGCCGAGTTCTTTGCGATCGCCTGCAGCTGTAGTGTATTTGACGGGCTGCGCAGGCTGCGGCAGCGACACGCCGCTGTCGATCAACGACTTCATAAAGTTAATGATTCGACTCAGTCGCAGCAGTGTGACCGATTCTTTACGCGTGGTGACATGGGATAGCGGCAGGGCGCTGGATCGCATACAACCAAAGTTTTCGGGCAGCAGCCCCAATGAGGCACAAAGCATGTAATCTTTGCTGCCCGGGGCCGGGTAGAACACAGACGTGCCCGCCAGAACCCTGCGCGCGGCCAGATAAAGGAGGTCCTCGAGTGAATCCGCCGCTTTCTGAAACGGTGCTCCCACGATGACATAACCGACGGCCTGCAGGTCATAGGCCTTCGCCAATTCCAGCGCGTGTTCGAATGCACGGCGCACATCGGGCCGGCAAAATCGCTGCAGCTGCGTTTTTACCGTGGTGCCCAGCGAAAGGTTCAATGTTTTGAATCCGGCCGCCTGCATGGCAGCGATAACCTGCTCATCCAGTGATGAAGGCAGCAACCCGTTCATCGCCCTGAATTCAGGCGGGTTCTCATCAAACCGCTTTCTGATTTCTGCGAGTAACCTGAGAAACCACTTTCGATCGAGCGATAAATTTTCGTCCTCAAAATCGATAAACCCCGCACGGTCTCGATCGACCGCCGTTTCAATTTCGCGGATCACCGATGTGACGCTTCTCTGACGATAAGGAATGTATGAGGATGTCCCGATCGAACAGTAAGTGCACTTCAGCGGGCACCCGCGGCTGGCAACCACTACCGCGCTGGCTTTTTTATTGCGGCTGTAATAGCGGCGGTCAATCAGCCGGGTGGCTGGCAGCGGCAAATCATCCGGACGGCCGACACTGACGGGTTCACCGACATGCAGGCTGCCATCCGTTTTACGAAAGACCAGGCCGGGAATTTGATCATAAGCTGCTTCTTTGTGAAGTGCTTTCGCAAACTGGACCATCGACACCTCCCCCTCGCCCCGCAAAACAAAATCCACTGCCGGAGATTCCATCATTCGCCGGGGCATGGCCGTGGCATGGTGGCCGCCGACCACAATTTTGCAATCCGGATGATAAGCTTTAACAATTTGGGCGGTTTGAACGGCTTCTTTGGCATAGGCGCTGAAAAGAGAGGAGATACCCACCAGAAAAGGTTGCGCTTCTTGAACGCGCCGACCGATCGTCTCGAAGCTGCAGCCGAAATGTTTGAAGTGATGAAACAGGGCAAAGGGCGATCGATCTGGCCGGCCGTAAAAGGGGCGCAAATAAGACATTTCTTGTGGCAGGCCGACAACGCGTGATTTTGCAGTTGCCAGCGCATCCAGTATCTGGACGGAAAATCCGGCTTCGATCAACCCGGCGGCGATACTGGCCAACCCGTATGGAATGGTGCGCTTGGCGGTAAGATAAAAATCGCGAACGGGAGGCTGTATTAGCAGGATATCGATTCTGTCCATCTATTTCGCCTCACTGCCGGTAGCATCCATTTTCATAAAAGGTTCAGGCACTGCATTGCCCGCGCTGCAACAATGGCATGAATTTACGGTTAGCCATGGGGAACGGGTATTTTTTGAACTCACTGAACCGGATCCAGCGGAAGGCCTCCGCCCCTTTCAATTTTACCCTGCCGGATTTATAATGACAGCAGAAAACTTCCATGACAATTTTAAAATGGGTATAGGCGTGTTTAACTGTTGATAGATGCCTCTCAATGCGCACTTCCAGATTGACTTCTTCTTTGATCTCTCTGATGCATGCGGCTTGCGCTGACTCGCCATCTTTGATTTTGCCACCCGGAAATTCCCACAATCCCCCTAACAATCCATCGGCTTTGCGACGGGTGATCAGAACCTGATCGTTTTTAAAAACGACGCCGACGGCAATATGATATTGCGGCGTCGATCTTGCTTTTTGCCGTTTCGGAAAATCGGCGACCTGCTGGCTCTGGTAAGCCAGACAATGGCGGCTTAAGGGACAGGCATCGCACAGCGGATTTCGAGGGTTGCAGATCAAGGCCCCGAGTTCCATCATTGCCTGGTTGAAAATACCCGGCTGACGGGAATCCAGCAGTTTGCCGGCGGCTTCTTCAAATTGGCGATGGGAGCCGGTCCGGTTGACCGGCACATGAATCTTATGCAGGCGGGCCAATACCCGCTTGACATTGCCGTCAACCACCGCATGGGCCTGGTTGAAGGCGATGCTCAGCACAGCCGCTGCGATATAATCACCAACGCCCGGCAGGTTGTGAAATGCTTCCCATTGATGCGGAATTCGGCCCCCGTGATCCTGTATGACCGCCTTTGCAGCCCGATGCAGATTTCGTGCCCGGGCATAATATCCCATACCCTCCCAGGCTTTCAGAACGGCCTCCAAATTGGCCGCCGCCAGCCGTTTAATGTCCGGGAATTTTTTTATAAATCGGCTGTAATAATTCAAAACCGTTTTGACCTGGGTTTGCTGCAGCATCACCTCGGAAACCCAAATATGATACGGATTATTTGAGTGTCGCCACGGCAAATCGCGATGATGTGCCTGATACCACTTCGTCAATCTTTTTCTTATAAATTTGAAATCGGTTGTGTTCATGTAAAACTGTTTCTCGGGCAATCGCGAGACTCCATATTTACCGCAGAATTTTTTTTAGGATCGGAAGCTTGTTTTTATAAGGCGGAAATCTCAAGGGGGGGTCAAAAGCAAATGATTTTTTCAGGACACTTTTTTTATTTGAAAAGACATCGAAGCTGGCGTGACCGTGATAGCGGCCGTTGCCGCTGCTTCCCACCCCGCCGAAGGGGAGGTGGGGATTGGCAAATTGGACGATGGTGTCATTGATACAGCCGGTGCCGAATGAAACTTCATCGATAACCCTGCGGCAGTTTTCCGACCGTCTCGAAAAGATGTAAAGCGCGAGTGGTTTTGGACGGGCATTAATGATGGATATCACCTCGGATAAATCCTCAAACTCAAAAACCGGCAGAATCGGGCCAAAGATTTCAGCCTGCATCACAGGATCATCCCAGGATAAATGGGTGATCACTGTCGGGGCAATGTAAAGATCCTGCGGGTCGCTTTGACCGCCGATGATGACTTCACCTTTCTCCAACAGCAGCCGCAGCCGATTGAAATGGCTTGCATTGATAATGCGCGCGTAGTCCGGACTTTTGTGGGGATCTGCTCCATAAAACCGGTTCACATATTTTCGGATCAAATCCAGCAGCTTCGATTTATTTGAGTGATGCACCAGAAGATAATCCGGCGCAATACAGGTCTGGCCGGCATTGACATATTTGCCGAAAACGATTCGACGGGCAGCCGGATCCAGATCGACGTCCTGATCCACAATGCAGGGGCTTTTGCCGCCTAACTCCAGGGTGACCGGTGTCAAAAATTTTGCCGCTGCTGACATCACCATTTTGCCGACGGTTTCACTGCCGGTAAAAAAAATATAATCAAACCGCTGTCTGAGGAGCGCTTCACCGGTCTGCGCATCACCCTCAATGACAGCAGCATAACCCCTGTCGAAATGCGCTTCTACGATCTCAGAAATGATGGCCGCGGTGTGGGGGGCATATTCTGAAGGTTTTAAAACACTGCAGTTGCCGGCTGCGATAGAGCCGATCAGCGGTGAAATCGAAAGCAGAAAAGGATAGTTCCAGGGCGCGATGATTAAAACCCTTCCGTAGGGCTCATAATGGATTCGGCTGGAAGCAGGCCACAGGAAGAACGGCGTTTTAACCCTGCGGGGCCGGTTCCATGATTTGAGACGGCGGCTCACCAGCCGGATTTCATCCCGTATAACGCCGACCTCTGTTAAAAAGCTTTCGTAGCTGGACTTGGCAAGATCTTTTTTCAACGCTTCAAAAATGGCGTTTTCATTTTGGATGATGCCTTTTTTTAGACGGCTCAGATTTTCCAGGCGAAAATCAAGGTCCCGGCTGCGTCCCGATTTGAAAAACTGTTCCTGAGCGTCCAGGATATCGTCGATTTCGGTCATACAACCACGTCTCCCTGTTCAGCTTCAATTTAGCGGAAACTAGAACCTATCTCAAATATGTGGATCAGGGTTCATGGCAAGGCGCGGGTTGGCGAAAAAAGCGCAGCATACACGTAAGTATGTGAGCATTTTGAGCCGATCCACAACGCAGCCATGGGCACTTAGACCCGTTTTTGAGATAGGTTCTATTTTTTGCCAATGATGTGCGCCAGCATGTCCTCGATATTCGAAGTGGGTTCCTTGCAGGCAAAACCCTTACACACATGGGCGGTGGCTTTGCCCTCAACGAGCTGCAAGCCGTCGGTATAGCCCGCAAATTTAGCCAGCCGCTGCGCGTTCTGGTCCGATTTGACCAGGGCGACTTTATGCGGTGCGAAATTCAGATTTAATGCTGCCAGCATCTGGCGGGCCTCTGTATTCTCGGGGTCTCCGGCAATGACCACCTCCTGGCCCGGCTGCAGGGTAAAGTCCACTCCCAGCAGAAAAAAGGAAAAGGCAGTCGGTTGGGATTTTACGGTTCCCGCAAAGGCCCTCAGCTGGTCATTGGCGAGGTTAGCCCATTTGGGGTCTCCGGTCAATCGGGATAACCACAACAGATTCAATAACGCCACCGAATTGGCTGAGGGAATCGCTCCGTCATAGAGTTCTTTGGGTCGTGCCGGAAGCCCTTCGCTTTCGTTGGCCGTGGAGAAAAAGCCACCGCGGTTCGGATCCCAGAAATGCTTCAACATTTTTTCCTGAAGATCCGCTGCCTGTTCAGCGTAAGCCAGATTAAAGGTCGCCTGGTATAAATGAAGCAGTCCGTAGATGAAAAAGGCGTAATCGGCCGCCTGGGCTTCAACGGCCAGTTCACCGTCTCTAAAGCGGTGAAACACGCGGCCGCGGTTATCGCGCATTTTCGCCAGTATGAACTGCACAGATTTTTCGGCCGCCCGGGTGTATTCCGGTTTATTGAGAATGCGGGCGCCCAGAGAAAATGCGGCCACCATCAGGCCGTTCCAATCCATGAGGATTTTATCGTCTTTTAGAGGATGTGTTCGTTTTTCCCGAAACCGGAACAATTTTTTTCGAATTTTTTCCCAGCGGGTGCTTAATTCCTCTGGCTCGAGGTTCAGCGCTTTTGACCATTCCTGAATCGGCCTGTCGAGGTGCAGAATGTTTGCGCCGGTTTTTTGGCCGCTGGCTTCTTCTGAAAAATTGCCCTCCGGATGTAGATTGAACATCTTTTCCCATATTTCTGACTGCTCGGCGTTCAACACGTTTTGAAACTCGTCGATGTGCCATACATAAAACCTGCCTTCCTCACCTTCGCTATCGGCATCTTCCGCCGAGAAAAATGCGCCGTCCGGTGATGTCATGTCCCGCAGGACATAGGTGAAAATCTCTTCAGCGGTCCGGGCATAGAACGAATTGCGCGTAACCTGGAAGGTTTCCAGATAGGTCTGGGCCAGCAGGGCCTGATCATACAGCATTTTTTCGAAATGAGGCAGTAACCATTGCGCGTCGGTCGAATATCGATGAAATCCGAAGCCGACATGGTCCCAGATTCCGCCCAGGCGCATGGCCGTTAGCGTTTTTTCGACCATCTTTAATGCTTTGGCATCACCGGTCCGGTGATGGCAGCGCAGTAAAAAAAGCAGACGGTGGGGCGAAGGAAATTTAGGGGCGCTTTCGAATCCACCCCGTTTGGAATCAAAGCTCTGCCAGATGAGGCTATAGGCATGATCCAGAAGGGATTCACCGGGCACATTGGCGGCCGAATAGCTGAAGGCCCTGCCCAGGGCTTCTGCAATACCGGCTGCCGAATGGTTCACCTTGTCGGTTTCGGTGGTCCACAGTTTGTTTACCTGCTGGCAGAGCTCGATGAGGCCGGCTTTGCCAAAACGGTTGTTTTTGGGAATATAGGTGGCTGCAAAAAAGGGCTTTTTATCGGGCGTCAAAAATAGATTTAACGGCCAGCCGCCGCTGCCGGTTAACATCTGACAGACGGCCATGTATACGGCATCGATATCCGGTCGTTCCTCCCGGTCCACCTTAATACTGACAAAGTTATCATTTAAATGCCGGGCAACCGTGGCGTCTTCAAAGGATTCTTTTTCCATAACATGGCACCAGTGGCAGGTGGCATAACCAATGGAAAGAAAGACCGGTTTGTTTTGATTGCGGGCAAGTTCAAAGGTCTCCTCGGACCAGCTATGCCAGTCCACCGGGTTGTGGGCATGCTGCAAAAGATAGGGACTTTTTTCATGTATGAGCTGGTTGGTTGGCATTTTATCCTCTTTCTGAGTTTTGGCTGTTGTTAAATTAAATCATTACCAATATAGGTATGATGATGATTACATGCAATGTTGAAAGGACCTGTGAACCGGTTTCGGAATCTCGGAATTCAAATCTGAGTTTCGCTGGGTCACTAGAGATAGCTCCTTCTATCATTGTTTAGCGTTCAACTGTCGCCAGAAAAAAAATGAAAATATTAAACCAGGTATAATTAGCGGATCGGGGAGTTTTTTTATTCCAGGCTTGTCATTCCCGCGAAGGCGGGAATCCAGAAATCCTTCTCTAAAGAGCCTGGATGCCCGCCGGAGCCTGTCCCTGCGAAGGCAGGGGCGGGCATGACGTATAAACTCAACGACCCCTCATATATTTGAGAAAAAAACTAAACTCGTTTCAAAAAAGTTAGATTTTGATTCAGGGCAAGGCGGGCAGTGTCGAGATGACGGAGCGTACTTTAAGTACGTGAGTAAATCTTGACACTGCCCAACACACCCTTGGACAAAAAGATAATTGTTTTGAAACGATTTTTTTAATCAGATTTGAGGTGGTAATAGGGCGGATAGGTGGTCAATCGCGGATCTTCAAGCGGTTTGCCGACGGTAAAATGGTAAAGACTCTGATAGTGATTGTCGTTAAAGCCCATGATTTCATGAACGGCGTCATCAAAAAAACAACCGATCCCCGTGCCTCTGACACCGCAGGCTTCGGCTTCCAGATACAGCACCTGGCCCACCATTCCGGTTTCCCAGAACAAATGGCGATAGCGATAGGGCGCGGCGCCGATAACGTCTTTAAATCTTGCAATCATTCCCAGCGAGAAGGCGCTGGATCCGGCAATGTCCTGATGACAGCTGACCATTGTGGCCTGCTGCCGGTAATTACCTTCTGCAAGGAGATATAGTGGAAATGCCTTTTCAACGGGCTTCCAGAGAAAATCGGGACGAGAGAGCCGCTTGATTTCATCAAAATCTTTTTCATTCCTCAGAAAAAAATAAAGCCCTGCTTCCACTTCGGCCACGTTATGAACAAAAAGCAATAGATGGGTTGAAGCCTCGATTAATTCGGTATCAAAAGGGGCGCACGCTTTCCGCGGCAGGGTTTTATCGAGTATGCTTAAAAACTGGCTTCTGGAGATCGAACCCTTGCGGTCAAAAGCAGTGGCACTTCTTCGATTTCGAATGATCTCCGCAGCGGACAATTGGCCGGGTTCATCTGCTGTTAATTTGCGATTATGCAATTGAACAGCGATTTCTGCGGTGATCGGTTTGCGGGTCAGGCGAGCCGTTTGATATATAATTTCCCAGTCGACACACTGTTGGCTCAAAGGTTCCGGTTCGCCGATAAAAAGCAAATCGGCAAATTCAGACAGGATTGAATCCGGCAAATTCCGGGGGATGTGAGATGATGTCAACGGGTGAATATAACATAAAAAATCGGCATGCTCCTCCTCTAATTTGCGGAAGCGGATTCGATCGAAACCCAGAAGCGTATGGATGGCGTCATCGGGCAGTGCGCTTAAATAGGTCGCTTTCCACCCGAACAGGTTGGCTGCAAAGCTGACACAGGCCAGAGCATGACCGGCATCGTGATTGCAGTAGCGAAAAGCGCGTTCGCCATATTTCCAGGATTCGCGCCAGAATATACTGCTGGTGGCAATAAAAAATCCGTCCACCGCAAAGTGGGCCAGCAGGCTTTGCCATAATCGGGCAGGAATATCGGCGCGCTTCTCCAGAACATGGCCCAGAGCATTGTAATGATAGGCACCGCCTTGTTTTGAATTCAAGGGCGGCAAAATCAGATGCGCCTCGGTGGGATGAAGATTTCCGCTTGAAGGGTTGATCCTCAGCGACCACTGTGACCCGGATGCCGCTTTCCAGGCGGATAGCCCCAGAGACAGCTCAAGAAAGCCGGCAATGGTCTCAATGGTTACCGGCTGCGGTCTATTGTTTTTTCGATTATATAGATCCCGGTGGGCGGCCGGTGGGTCATTTTCCATCAGCGGCATGGATAATGCGGGCGCGCCATTATAAGAGCGAAACGGATTCGGTTGATTTTGCCAGTCCATGTAACCCGGAGACCTGGCATACCGATCATAATGATGCTTCGTCGCTTCGTGATAATGGATAATGCCTTCTACAATTTTGGAGATCATAGCCCCCCAATGCGATCAAATAACCATTCTATCAAAAAATGTATTTTTACTAGAATTTAAAACAGGGTTTAGAATATTAGATTTTGCCTGTGGGCAAGACGTGATTCGAATCAAAAGCGCAGCATACACGACAGTATTCGAGCATTTTGAATCGGATCACAACACAGCCCACGGGCAAAAGATGAGGTTATAAATCCTGTTTTAGAAGGTGTTGTAGTGGATAAATTCATCGACCTCCCTGCGCTTGGGCGCGTTGGAGATTTTAGCAGGATACCCCATAGGGATTAAAACCACCTGTTCGTATCCTGGCGGTACGTTTAATACTTCTGCGGCTTTATTATGATCATATAAACCGACGATAACGGTACCCAGTCCATGGCTGTAAGCGGTCAGGCAAAGGTTCTGGCAGGCAATGCCCAGATCAAACATAAACCAGTCGCCAAATTTGGTGGATGCCTGGTCTTTATAAAATCCGGAATTTCTCATTTTAGCGCAAACAGCCAGAAGCACCGGTGCATCAACGATGGACTTTATGGCCGGATTTCCCTTTGGCGGGATGGTTTCCTGCAGCTTTGCTCTGATTGAGCTGTCCTTGACGATAATGATTTCCCAGCACTGGTTATTGGTCCAGGATGGCGCCCATTTTACGGCTTCAAGCACTTCGTTCAGTATTTCTGGCGGAACCTCCCGATCCTCGTATTTGCGAACGCTTCTTCTGCCCTTGATAATTTCCATAAAGTCCTGCATGCTTTCTCCTCCTATTCAGAATGGATGTACAAAATGAAAAAAAAAGGCGACACGCGTTGGGGTGTCGCCCTTTTTATTTCTCGGTCAGGATATTTAATCGCTACAGTGTCCCGCTGTGCTGCAGCCGCCGCAGGCTGAGTCGCCCGCGCTAAATTCAAGGCTGGAATCAATTTTAAACCCGTATCCTAAAAAATCCACCTTTACGGGCTGCGCTTTTTCATAGAACTCTTTTTCCATAATAAATTGGAAACCGTTGACATCGAAAACGCTATCGTTATCCTTAGGCTCATCCAGAGCCATGGCCAGGGAGGGGCCCCCTCAGCCACCGGCATTTAAAAAGATCCGAATCGGCGTGACCTCTTTGCCTTGAAAGTATTCCTGAATCTGTTTCGTCGCTTCCTCAGTTACTTCAACCATAATATTTTTACCCTCCTTGCGTGTTTTCAGCTCAGCTCGGGAGATCTGGCCGGACTTGTGTAAATTTGACTAAATGTTAACTATACCGAAAGGATTTGTCAAATTTAAAATGAATTCGCCCCTGTCCGCTAAAAACCTGAACGAAACCAATAGATTAATCGCGAAAACACGAAAGTAGGATTAGAAAAATTTCGTGGCTTCGTGGTGGCCGAAAATTAATTTTAGGATTAAACAAATTAGTCTTAATTTCTTAAGATATTGATTTTAAATAAGATTTATATACCGCACAGTCATTCTCCGAGAATAAGATGAAAATGATCTTTTGCAGGGACGGATGATGCTTTACAAACGCACAGCTGGTGTCCACCGCAATTTTGCAGGCATCTTCAATCGGATACCCGTATACCCCGCAGCTTATGGCCGGAAAAGCGATTGTCGTCAGGTTGTTTTCAACGGCCAGCTTTAAGCTGTTTGAATAACAGTTGGTTAGAAGCTGGCTGTCCTGTGGTTTTCCACCATAGACCGGCCCAACGGTATGGATCACATGGCGTGCCGGCAGATTGTATCCCCCCGTAATCCGGGCCTCGCCCGTTGGGCAACCGCCGATAGTCCGGCACTCCGCCAGCAACTGTGGCCCGGCAGCCCGATGAATGGCCCCATCCACGCCACCGCCCCCCAACAGCTTCGTATTGGCGGCATTGACAATTGCATCCACAGCCAGCCGGGTAATGTCACCCTGCCGGATTTCTATTTTTGCCAATATATCCTTATCCATGCTTTTCTCCCTGAATTGGTTTATAGAGCCCTGCTATTGAATTTCCTGCACTTGCATTAAATCTCTGTACCCTATGCCCTGTGCGCCATGCGCGATGCCCGATTTTCCTTGAAGAATACCGCCCAGTGGGAAAATAGCGATTTAGAAATAGAATTTAGAGGTCGTAAAGCTTCTCATCCCTCCTCGGGGCCGGCCTTTTTGTCGTTTTGGCGCCGCCTTTTTTTTCGGATAAAAGGAATGGCTCTTCCTCCTCTAGGAGATCTCCCATCTCAGCCTCGATGGCATCCGGGTCTTCTCCGGCCTCCATGCGCTTCAAAGCCTCATTCATGCCGGCGCCCAGTTCAAGGCCTGTCATATTTGAAAGTTTTCGCATCAGATTAGCGGCTTGACGGGGATCATCTTCGTTGATTTTATCTGCCTCGCCTGCCAGCATTTGCATGGCCTTTTCCATCTTATTTTCATCAAAGGGCAGTTCATCGGTTTCGCTATCCTCTTTTGCTTTGCCGGTAAAGGCAAAAGCCGACATTTGCCTCGAAAGGATCTTTGTTTTGCAACCGGGGCATTTGGGCTTTTTGGAGGTGTTGACCGATTTTGAGAAAAAATTGAAAATGGTGTTGCAGTCTTCGCAATAGAATTCGTAGATAGGCATGGCAGCTCCTCTGCAATTTAATCAACGCTGTTCGATTATCAAATAATAGAAAGTGGCGTTTTGCTTGTCAACCGCAATAAATCGCCGTTGACTTGCCCATAGCGGTTTGTTATGGCACCCCTAATTTGTCAGCATTTATCAGAGGCCTGTGATGCACCTTCGTGTAATAGAATCGATGCAAACCCCACTTCGCGGGGCAACGCAGCCATTGGAGCTCAAATGGGGTTTTTAAACCCGTTCTAATGATTGAAAGGAGATCGTATACACATCATGGAAAGAACACTTGCAATTATTAAACCCGACGGTGTTGCGCGCGCACTGATCGGAGATGTGATCAAGCGTCTGGAAAAAAAGGGTTTCCAAATTGTGGCCATGAAGATGGTTCGGCTGTCGAAAGACCAGGCCAGAGGCTTTTATGCGGTCCATGAGGGCAGGCCCTTTTTTGAAAGCCTGACCGATTTCATGAGTTCCGGCCCGGCGGTGGTGATGATTCTGGAAGGTGAAAATATCATTGCCCGCTACCGTGAACTGATGGGGGCCACCAACTACAAGGAAGCTGCCGAGGGGACCATACGCAGAGAATTTGCAAGCGATATTGAAAAAAATGTGGTCCATGGCTCGGATGCTCCGGATACCGCTGCTTTTGAGATAAACTATTTTTTCAACAACCTTGAAATGGTCGGCTGATGCCAGCAACCGTCAAGCTGGATAATGTTTTCGTTATTCTGAATCGGCCCCGCTACCCGGAAAATATTGGTGCGGCTGCCCGTGCCATGCGAAACATGGGATTTAAACAGCTGATTGTGGTCGATCCACAGAATTGCGACTTGACCCGGGTGTTAAAAATGGCGACGCATGCTGCTATTGATGTCGTCGAGGAAATGGAAATTTATGAGGATCTGCCGACCGCTCTGGGACCTTTAAACTATATCGTCGGCACCACTGCCCGTCTGGGAGGCCAGCGGCAGCTTGCGGGTTCGGCGGTCAGCCTGGCAACAAAACTGGCACCCATATGCGCGAATAATCGGGTGGGGCTTTTGTTTGGCCCAGAAGACCGCGGGCTGACCAACGAGGATATTCGTTTATGCCACGAGCTGGTCACCATCCCCACCGCTGAATTTTCATCATTGAACCTGGCCCAGGCTGTGATGATTCTTTGTTATGAGTTGCGGCGCTTCAATCAACCGATGGGTGAAACCTTTGTGCCGCGCCTCGCAAACCGGCATGAACTGGAAGGCATGTATTCTCAATTGAAAGATATTCTGGTCAGAATCAGCTATATTCAGCCGGACAATCCCGATTATTTTATGAATAATATTCGTCATTTTGGCACGCGCCTGAAGCTGCGGGCCAAAGAAGTAAGCATTATACGGGGCATCTGTCGACAAATCGATTGGTACAGCAGGAAGTGCTATGAGGATGGCCTAAAAAACAGTCGGGGTTGAGGTAATTAAATCACATATGGTTTCAGGTTTCAGGTATCAGGTATGGAAACATAGGGCTGAGGACTGAGTGCTGAGAACTGAGTGTTAAGCTATAGCGAAATAGAAAATGATAAAAACAGCTTTGCCAGGTCATGACGGAAAAGGACAACTCATGGTTTCAGGAGGACAATTCAGGCCGAAAAGCGACACGTCATGATGAATGAAGATAGGCTGTCTGGTAGTTTTTTTGGCTCAGTCCTCAGTCCTCAGCACTCATTACTTATTGATTGACCCTGAACCCTGAACCTCTGAACCTTGAGCCTGACACTAGAGTTTAAGCAGGGTGAATCCGGTTTCCGAATCGAATACGCGCCGGCCCTCTGATTCAAGCAGTTCAAAGAGAATGACTTCCATGGTGTGCCATACCTTCACGCCGCTGCGAATGCATCCGGTTAAGGTGGATGAATTTCGACCGCATGCCATGTGCATATGCAACACAGGACTGCCTTTCTCATCCGGAAAGAGTGTCCCCGCCCCAACAATTTCATGCACATTTTGCAGAACAACCGACATGGGCGATACGGGTGTTGCGGTTCGGGCCTCAGGCCCGACGATCAGTTTGCTGCCTTTATCGGCGCCGCCGATGATGATTAAAGAAGCGGCCTTTATGGATTGGTTGCGGGCAAATTGTTCTATCTCCTGATGAACAACATCCCCGTTTTCAAGGCAGATCACAAAGATCCTGCCGGGCTTGCACTCTGAATATTTCACGTTTAACCGCCTTGTCTCCTTTTGTGGCTGTCCAATGTTCGCGTCTCCATGGCCCTGCCGCCATCCATATTCAGCACATGGGTCGTGCAGTTGAGTCGCTCTTCATCCTGATTGGGCACATGGATGATATTCGTATGGGTGTGTTTTCCGATATATTCGAACACTTCGCCGATTTTTTTTCGGTTTGTGATATCCAGGCCCTGAAAGGGCTCATCTAAAATCATGATCTCAGGAGATTTCACCATCGCCCGGGCGATCAGTGTCAACTGTCGTTGGCCGTGGGAGAGGCGACCAAATTTCTGATCGGCCAATTCGGCTATATCCAAAAAATTGAGCCACTCTCTGGCAATTGCCAGCTCTTTTGAACTGCATTTTTTATACAGCCCATTTGAATCAAAAAACCCCGAACAGACAACATCGAAAGCATCGATATTTTTATGCTGGCGGACCTGTAGGTCGGATGAGATGAAGCCGATTCGTTTCTTTATGTCCCAGATGCTTTCACCGCTTCCTCTCTTTTTCCCGAAAAGATAAACGTCATTCGCGTAAGCTTGCAGGTTGTCTCCGAGGATCAAGGATAAGACGGTTGATTTGCCGGCTCCTCTTGGCCCCAGGATGATCCAGTTTTCCCCCTGTTTTACAGTCCAGCTGAATTGATCCAGAATCCTTTTCCGGCCGTATCTGATCGTTACATTTTTTAGCTCAATTAAAACCCCGGCCTTATCCTTTTTCTGATACAGAGAAGAGGTCGGCTTTCTTTGGTCAGCGCTTGAAATGGTCTTTCTTATTTTTTGCTGATAGTCTTTGATCGAACGGTTTTCAATTTCATAGAGCCGGTTGATGTTGTGCGGTGTAAAAACATCTTCTTTTCTGCCGCCCTTATAAATTTTTCCATATTTTAAAAGCAGCACATGGGTAATATTGGGAACGATTTCTGCAAATCTGTGAGTGATCAAAATGACATGCATGTTTTCACGCATTAAATCATTGATGATTTCAGCCACAGAGTTCCGTGACGGCCTATCCAGCCCTTCAAAAGGTTCATCCAGGATTAAAAGTTTCGGGCGCTTTACTAAGGCCCGTGCGATGAGGACCTTATTCATCTCCCCGACGGATAACGACTTGATATCTCTTTCAAGCAGAGCCTCGATCCCCATATTTTGGGAAATGCGATGCAAACTTTTTTTTAGTTGAGCCTCATCGGCTGAGTCAGCCGCTTTATTCAAAATGAGATGGCTTACCGTTGTCTTTTCATGAATGTGGCCACTGAAGTCACGAAATTCATCTTCCAGGTTTTCGCGCTCGATAATGTCGCAGTGCAGCTCTGGCGAAACATATCCAATGGCATTTGCAATTGAGGCTGGATTCTGACGTCCTTCTTTTGAGAAATGATAAATGATGTTGCCTCTGACAACGGGTACTTTGCCAAAAAGCGACTTGGCAAATGTTGTTTTGCCCGATCCATTTGGTCCCAGGATCGCCCAGTGTTCATTGGAACGAATTTGCCAGGAGGTATTTTGAAGGTACAGCCGGTCTCGCAAACGCACGGAAATATTATCCAATGTTATAAACGGTTCGCTCTTCATTTTCTCAATAGTTGGAATCGGCGTATTCCACCCAGCCTCCGGCTGTCACCAGTGCCCGGTCAAAGTCCGATAGCGAAAACTGGATTTCTTCTTTTTTGGGGCCGGCTTCAATGATGAGCGCCTGTTTTTTAAAATCGGTTGCTACGATGGTCTCCCGGTTTGCGTAGGTTTGAAAGAGATGATCGATGATAGATACCGGCAGCTCAACTGCCAGCATGCCGCAGTTATACATATTTTGCCTGAAAATACGGGCGAAACTTTCGGCAATGACCAGGTTGATTCCATTGGCCTCCAGTGCCCAGGGCGCATGCTCTCTGGATGACCCACAGCCGAAATTGGCCCGGCTGATGATAACATTTTTGCCGGGGATGTCGCGGCTGGCATCAAATCCATCCAGTTTAATATCTTCAAAAAGATGCGGCCCCAGAGCTTCCTTGGAGATTTCGGTCAGATATTTGGCGGCAATGATTTCATCGGTATTAATATCCGCGCGATCCAGAAACAGGGCTTTACCACTGAAGTTTTTCATTGTATCCATCCTTGTACGAATAACTTCCAACGAGAATTGCTATTTTGTTCTACCACGAAAACACGAGAAAAATTAAGACACGAAAGATTTCTATTTCGTGTTTTTAATCTTTCGTGCTTTCGTGGTTGTATTTTATTTGCTGCTCTCAGCATACAGGGGCGAATTGGCAATATGCCCGGCAATGGCGGAGGCCGCGGCGGTTGCCGGACTCATTAAATGGATCACACCGCCCTTTCCCATGCGTCCGCTGAAATTGCGATTGGTGGTCGATGCGCATACTTCGCCTTCTGCCAGTACGCCGGTGCTCATACCCAGGCAGGCACCGCAGGTCGGATTCGTTACGCAAAAGCCGGCGTCCATAAAGATGCCGATGATGCCCTCATCCAGCGCCTGCTGGAAAATTTTAGGTGTTGCCGGTGACACAATACCGCGGACCCGTTCATTGATTTTTTGACCCTTCAGTACCTTTGCGGCGATTCTGAGATCTTCAATGCGGCCGTTGGTGCAGGAGCCGATGTATATCTGATCAACTTCAGTGCCGGCCAGCTCCCTTACCGGGCGCACCTGGTCCGGTTTAAATCCATGGGTCACCTGGGGTTCCAATCGCGACACATCATGTTCGATCTCCGCGTCGTATGCGGCGTCTGCATCCGGCCATAATTTTTTAAATGCCTGAAGCGCAGTGCTTTTGTCGGAATATTCATCCTGAATGAACGGCCATAAATATTCAAGTGTCGTTTGATCCGGATAGCAGATGCCGCTGGTAGCGCCGGCTTCAACAGCCATGTTGCACAATGTCATACGGGCATCCATGCTCATCGCGGTGACCACCGCCCCGCTAAACTCAATAATCTTATTGGTGGCGCCGTTTACGCCCAGCCTGCTGATGATCGATAAAATAACATCTTTGGCAAACACGCCGGCCGGCAGGGCACCGCTGATATTAATTTTAATGGTTTGTGGATAATGAAAGGCGCAAATCCCTTTTAAAATACCGACTTCAAGGTCGGTTGTCCCGACGCCGGCGGCAAAGGCGCCGAAGGCGCCGTGAGTGCAGGTATGCGAGTCTCCCATAATGATGGTATGCCCCGGCCTGACAAAACCCTTTTCCGGAAAAAGAACATGGCAGATGCCATTTCTGCCGATATCAAAAAAATCATCAATACGGTGGCGTCGCGCCCAATCCCGTAAGATTTTTCCCTGGGTGGCGGTTTTTGAGTCTTTGGCCGGTGTGACATGGTCGATTACGGCTCTAATTTTTCGGGCGTCAAATACGCGGTCTTTGCCCCTGGCAATCAAATCGTTGATCGCCACCGGCGTTGTAATCTCGTGGCAAAATACGGCATCAAGGCGCAATACGTGAATATCACCTGAAGGGTTGTCGATGCGGTGTGAATCGAAAATTTTTTCAGCAACGGTTTTTCCCATAATATACCTCAAATATTAATTTTAGCGCCGAATGTGGTTTACACAAGCATTGATTTATATTCAAGCTCAATATAAGGCAAGCGGCTCACTGCGCAAGGCCCATCGCAGGGCGCATCGAGCAGAGCGCGTAGGGCAAAGCGCAAAGTGTTAAAAAAAGCACTGGTTCTAAATCAACTCGAATTCCGCACGCCATACTCCATGCGCATGGCCCAGTGCCTTACTTGACGCATTCCCCCTTCCTCATGCATTTTACCTCCCTTGCACAATCCGCAATCGAATTAGTCCGATTCGGACTTAAGTACAGCTAAAAACGCGGATTGGGGAATCATCACTTTTCCGACCATTTTCATCCGCTTTTTGCCTTTTTTTTGTTTTTCGAGCAGTTTGCGCTTGCGTGTGATGTCGCCGCCGTAGCATTTGGCCGTTACATCTTTTCTCAAGGGCGAAAGCGTTTCCCGCGCGATTATGTTTCCGCCGATTGCCCCCTGAATCGCAATCTTGAACATCTGTCTGGGAATTTCCTGTTTCAGTTTCTGACAGACCGCCCTCGCCCGGGCAACGGCATTGTCTTTGTGTACCAGTTGCGACAAGGCGTCCACCCGTTCGCCATTAATTAAAATGTCCAATTTTACCAGCTCGGTTTCCCGATAATCGATCAATTCATAATCAAAGGAGCCGTAACCCTGGGTTAAGGATTTGAGCCGGTCATAAAAGTCATAAATGACTTCTGCCAGCGGCATCTCAAAAATCATTTCGAGGCGATCACTGGTGAGATAATGATAGGTTTTGTTGGCTCCGCGCCGATCCAGGCACAGATTCATGATCGCACCCATGTAACGCTGCGGAATGATAATGGCCGCCCGTATATAAGGTTCTCTGGTTGTTTGAATCCGGGTCTGCTCAGGATAGTAGGCGGGGTTATCGATGGTCACTTCTGAGCCGTCGTTCATGACCAGCTGAAACCGAACCGATGGCGCGGTCAGAATAAGCGAAAGATCGTATTCCCGTTCCAGTCTTTCCTGCACGACTTCAAGATGCAAAAGGCCTAAAAATCCGCAACGAAAGCCGAAACCCAGCGCCACCGATGAGTCTTTTTCATATATCAGCGCAGCATCATTTAATTTTAGCTTTTCCATGGCGACTGCCAGTTCATCGTACTCATCCGATGCCGTGGGATAGATGGAAGAAAAAACCACCGGTTTGGCTATTTTAAATCCGGGCAGGGGAGAATTGCAGGGCTGATCTTTTTGGGTGATGGTATCCCCGCAGCGGGTATCGCTGATCGTCTTTATTCCGGCAACCATGTAACCCACCTGGCCGGCGGTCAGCGCTTTCATCGGGATCTGTGTGAGCTGAAAAATGCCGACCTCCTCGACCCGGTAGGTGGCCCGGTTGGACATGAAAATCACGTTATCTCCCGGTTTTATCTGTCCGTGGACGATGCGAAGATGGACAACCGTTCCGCGGTAAGGATCATAATGGGAATCAAAAATAAGCGCCTGCAGCGGTCCGTCAATGTTGCCACCCGGCGGGGGCAATTCCCTGACAATGGTTTCAAGAACCTGTTCAATTCCCAGCCCCTGCTTGGCTGAAACCTGAAGCGCCTTCTCCGGATCCAGTCCCAGATCCTCTTCGATCTGCATCAGAACACGGTCGATATCGGCAGATGGAAGGTCGATTTTATTGATAATGGGGATTATTTCAAGATTATGCTCCAGGGCCAGGTATAAATTGGCCAGGGTCTGGGCTTCAACACCCTGGCTGGCATCAATCAGCAGTAATGCCCCTTCGCAAGCTGCCAGAGCGCGCGAAACCTCGTAGGTAAAATCCACATGCCCGGGCGTGTCAATCAGGTTTAAAAAATAGGTGTGTTTATCATCGGCCAGGTACGGCAGGCAAATCGTCTGACTTTTTATGGTGATCCCCCGTTCGCGCTCAATATCCATCGTGTCGAGAATCTGGTCTTTAAAATCACGGTCTGAAATGATATCAACCGCCTGGATGAGCCGATCGGATAAGGTGGACTTGCCGTGATCAATATGGGCGATAATGCTGAAATTTCTAATATTTTGCATTTCAAACGTTGCTTTTGCCGGGCCCGGTTTTGCATCTCTATTTCGGTAGGCACCTGAAAGTGTTGAAGAATCTAAAAGTCAGTTGACACAAATTGCCTTTCTGGATATATTAGTAGCATAAATAAAATAAAAGCGCATACCTATCAAATTTTTTCAAATACTGTCAACCCCGGCCTATCGGACCGATCCTGGCAATCGATTTAATGACGCTGATGGAAAAAATGAATTCATATATTCATGTCTTAATTGTTGATGATGATTTAAGTGTCAGAAATACGATGCATGAATATATTGCCAATGCCGGCTTTAGCGCTCTGGCAGCCTCATCTGCCGAAGAAGCACTTGAATTAGTTGAAAAAAATGATTTTGCGGTTGTCATCACCGATATTCGGCTGCCGGGAATGGGCGGTCTTGAACTCACCAAAGTCATCAAGAAAAAAAACGGGGCCGATGTCATTGTGGTGACCGGATACAGCGATGACTATTCCTATGAGGAAGCCATCAATATCGGCGCCAGTGACTTTGTCATCAAACCGGTGCGGCTTGAAGAGTTGCTGCTCAGATTGAAGCGCGTGCTTAAAGAGCGCCAACTCAGTACTGAACGTACCCGGATGATGCAAAAGCTTCAAAAACTTGCCACCACGGACGGTCTCACCAAACTTTACAATTCGCGCTCATTTTACACCCAGCTTGAATTGGAGGTGGACCGCTACAATCGATACAAACACCCGCTTTCACTTCTACTGCTCGACATTGATAACTTCAAAGAATTCAACGACACTTTTGGTCACCTGGAAGGTGATAAGGTGCTGGTCCGATTCAGTCAAATCATCAAATCCTGTTTGAGAATAAATGACTCTGCCTATCGTTATGGTGGTGAAGAGTTTACGGTGATCCTTCCGGAGACCAATGGTGACGAGGCCAAAACGGTGGCCCAGCGCATTCGTTCCTCACTGGAATCCGAAAAATTTACGCCGATACCCGATAAGAATGCGAAAATTACCATCAGCATCGGAGTCACCCAGTACTTTCCTAAAGAAGAATTGTCTGCCTTTATCCGGCGAGCGGACAAGGCCATGTACCTTTCCAAGAAAAATGGGCGCAACCGCGTCTCCGTTCTGCTGGCCGAACCCCCACAAAAAACCGAATTGAAAGCCTA
>Ga0209742_10000455_pt1 | contig 21835 bp, 22 predicted proteins | sample DeeMarSeWOR38_10_FD_187462 | JGI IMG/M metagenome (GOLD analysis project Ga0209742, IMG submission 187462) | Marine sediment microbial communities from White Oak River estuary, North Carolina - WOR-3-8_10 (SPAdes) (version 2) | ecosystem: Environmental > Aquatic > Marine > Intertidal zone >... | reverse complement strand
CCCAGTTCTCGAATTAACTGGCGAATTTCGCGAATCTGAATGGGATCTAGTCCCACAGTAGGTTCGTCCAGAATGACCACAGCCGGCGAGTGAATAATCGCTTGTGCAATGCCCACCCGCTGTTGATAACCTTTGGAGAGGTTCGCGATTAAACGTGGGCCCACTTCCGTTAATCCACAACGTTGTTTGGCCGAGTCCAGCGCGTCAGCGATTTTTGCGGATCTAATTCGGTGCAGCTGCGCACAAAAACGTAAATATTCATCCACCGTCAAATCGCGATACAGGGGTGGTTGTTCGGGCAGGAAGCCAATATTGGCTTTAGCCTGCCTGGGTTTATCCAGGATATCGATACCGTTAATAATGATCTCGCCTTCCGACGGCGCCAGGTTGCCGGTGAGCATCATCATAGTGGTTGATTTTCCAGCACCGTTAGGTCCCAGAAATCCCAACACCTCACCGCGTTTTACATCGAAACTGATTTTATTGACCGCGCAGCTCGTGCCGTAAAAGCGGGATACGTCTTTTACTTGCACAAATGTGTTGTTTTGCATGGTTTTTGCTTTATTACAGTGTCAGTTTTCAGATATCTGAACAAATTCTCAGCAGATCATAAGGCTTGCTCTATGCTTGAGAAAGACTTCCCGTTTTGTAACTGGTGCGATCCCTCGCCTGGACAATGCGTGGTGAAGACGCGGACTAAAGTATAGGCAAATGTTAACAACAATCACAACTGTTTCGCAGACGCTAACAAGAAGTGCAGAATAATTAATGGATCTTCAATACTGTGAAAAATTTGGTTATGACAAAGCGCGCATAGAAGAACGCCTGGCGCTGGTAGGTTTGCTGGAACAAGATCATACCATTGCAGGTCGCTTGCAACAGGAAGTGATCGTGCCCAAGTTCAATGCCATTGTGGATCAGTTTTTTGGCCGACTGATGCAAAACCCGGAAGTAAAAAAAATCCTGCCCACCGCGGACGCAGTAAAAAGCGAACGCGTGAATCAATCCAAGTTTTTGCTCAGCCTGGGTATGGGTTTTGACAGTCTGGGTTATTTTGAAGATCGTTTGCGGGTGGGTGTCGCGCACAGTTCAGCGGGATTACCTATCAGTCTGTATATCTGCGCGTTTCAATTGTTAATCCAGACAGTGATTGATAACTTTCCCTCAGCCGTGCGCAATAACGTGGACGATTACCAGGCGTTCACGAGCTTTTTACTGAAAATCACTACGCTGGATATGTCGCTGGCAATCGATACCTGTTTCATCAATCAGCTGAAGTCCTTTGAACAATCGCTGGATGGTATGCAGGTGCTCGCTTCGCATCTGGAAAAGCATGCGGTCACAGATTCCCTCACCGGCATGATTAATCACGAGCACGTGTTTAATGAACTGCAGCAAGCGATCACCAAGGCGCATGCTGATGAATCGCCACTATGCGTGATCATGGCGGATATCGATCACTTTAAAAGCGTCAACGACACTTACGGTCACCTGGCAGGCGACGGCGTGTTAAAAGAAGTGGCCAAGCGCATTAAAAACTCGCTGCGTGGTTTTGATATTGTGGGCCGTTACGGTGGCGAGGAATTTATGTTGATTCTAAACCGCGCCGATCTGCAAACAGCGCGTATGGTTGCCGAACGTATTCGTTCACGCATTGCGGCGACACCCATCGATCTACCGGAAGGTTTGCTGGATGTCACCATCAGCATGGGTGTCGCCATGGTGCAGGCCGAGGAAGCGGTGAATTCTCTGGTAGAACGCGCCGACCGTGCCCTTTATAATGCCAAGGAGAATGGAAGAAACCAGGTTGCACTAGCCGAATAATGATACTACTGGGAATCGATACCGGGGGAACCTTTACCGACTTTGTTCTGGTAAAAGATGACCAGTTGACCATCCACAAAGTACTTTCCACTCCACACGCGCCGGAGCAGGCCATTCTGCAGGGTATCGATGACCTGGGTCTCGATGCACAGATCAACACTAATTTATATATCGTTCATGGTTCCACTGTTGCCACCAATGCGGTACTGGAAGGCAAAGGTGTGCGCACGGTTTATGTTACCAATCGCGGTATGCGCGACATTCTTACCCTCGGTCGCCAGGCGCGCCGGGAACTTTATAACCTGCAGCCTAAGCCCACACCGCCACCCGTCGCCAGGGAGCTGTGCCTGGAAACCGGGGGCCGCATCAGCGCCCGCGGGGAATTACTGGATCCACTTACAGATGCAGACCTGGAGCAGTTCAAACAACAACTCGAACAATTGAAACCACAGGCAGTAGCGATCAATTTCCTCTTTTCCTACCTTGATGATCAGTATGAAAAAAAGCTGGCCAGTGTAATCGATAATAATGTCTTTGTATCGCGCTCATCGGAAGTGCTACCGGAAATCAAGGAATACGAACGGGGTATTGCTACCTGGTTGAATGCTGCTATCGGCCCCATTATGCGGGGTTACCTGCAGCGACTGGCGCAAGGCGTGGAAGAACGTATCCCGGATCTTACTTCGCGCACTAGCCGTATTTCCGTGATGCAAAGTTCCGGCGGTACTATTGAAGCGCAACAGGCGGCGATGCAGGCCGTACAACTACTACTGTCCGGGCCAGCGGGTGGTATGGCCGGCGCGCAGTATGTTGCCGGTCGTTCCGGCAAATTACGTCTGTTAACGTTTGATATGGGCGGCACCTCCACCGACGTAGCAATGATCGATGGCGAATTGCAGCTCACCAATGAAGGCCATATTGGGCACTATCCTGTCGCGGTGCCCATGGTGGATATGCATACCATCGGCGCAGGTGGCGGATCCATTGCGAGCATTGATGAAGGTGGACTGCTGCAGGTTGGTCCGCAATCGGCTGGGGCGAATCCGGGTCCGGCCTGTTATGATCAGGGTGGCGCTCAGGCCACTGTGACGGATGCTAATCTGGTACTGGGGCGTTTACGCGCCGATGCATTTCTTGGTGGCCAGATGTCATTGAACATCGATGCTGCGCGTCAGGCGGTGCAAGCGCTGGCAAATCCTCTGGGCCTGACCGTGGAAGCGATGGCGGAGGGTATTATTCATCTGGCCAATGAACATATGGCCAGGGCATTGCGCGTCATGTCTGTGCAGCGCGGTATTGATCCACGCCAACTAACGTTGGTGTCTTTCGGTGGAGCAGGCGGCTTACATGTATGCGCCCTGGCCGATGCGCTGTCGATCCGAGAGGCTTTGGTGCCGGTCCATGCCGGTGTGCTATCGGCGCTGGGAATGCTGGTTGCGCCGAAAGCCAGACAGTTGTCGCAAGGCTATAGCGCTGTTATCAATGCGATCAACGATAAGGATTTGCTGGAGGTATTTGCAGAGCTCAGTCAGAAGGGAACCCAGGCGCTGTTAGCGGAAGGGCTTACAGAAAAACAGATCCAGGTAACGCCCAGCGTGGATGTGCGCTATCAGGGGCAGTCTTATACGTTGAACATTCCCTGGTTGGGTAAGGAAAAAACCGTGGACAGTTTTCATTTCAGTCATGAACAGCGCTATGGCCATCGTCTGGAATTGCCCGTTGAGATCGTCACAGCGCGCATCAATGTCCAGGGGCAAACAGAAGGTATGAAAGGATTTGATAAATTCCTGACAAACAATATTGCTGTTGAACCAACGCCACACACATCAACGCAATTGTATGGCATTGCGGAGGCGGTGCCGGTATTTCCGCGCGCGCAATTGCCGCCGAATTACAGGGTGCAAGGCCCGGCATTGATTACGGAAGCAGTATCGACGACATTTATTGAGTGTGGTTGGCAGTGCCACGCTGATGCCATTGGCAATTTGCTTTTAGAGAAGTACCTGGAATAAATCGCCGATTCATTTAACGTGTAAATTGGGGCGGTTACCGGTTGTTTTAAAACGGACGTAATCATCCAGTATTTGCTGGTGATCAAACGCCAGTGTGCCGGGTGGCTGGCTGGCGCTGCATACTTGCACATTGGCCGCATCATCCTGCGCTTTCGGTTCGCCGCTGGCTTGCGCGATGTAGACAATGCTCACTGTATGGCCGCGTTTGTCTCGCTCCGGGTCGGAGTAGATGCCCAGTAATTCCGTTAAAGTCACTTCCAGACTGGTTTCCTCCAGCGCTTCACGTACCGCTGCGGCTTCCACTGTTTCACCAATATCTACAAAACCGCCAGGGATTGCCCAGCCATGCGGTGGATGTTTGCGTTCGATGAGCACCACCGGGCAATCAACGCGATCGGTCAATTCAATAATGATATCGACCGTTAGTAGCGGTGTTGTGGGGCGAAAAGAGTTGGACATTGCTGTTATAGAATAGTGATCGGTTGCTCTTATCTCAGACAATAAGTAATGCGGCCAGGCCAAGAAACGCCAGGAATCCCACTACATCGGTGACAGTAGTCAATACCACGCCGCCGGCCAGGGCAGGGTCGATGCCCATTTTGTTCAGCAGCATGGGAATCGTCGCTCCAGCCAACGCGGCGACAATTAAGTTCAGTAACATCGCAATACCGATAATCATGCTCAGTTGCGTATCGTCAAACCATAACCAGGCAACCAGTGCCACTATTAACGCCCAGGTCATACCATTTAATACACCCACGGCAAATTCCTTGTTGAGCAAGCGTCGCGCGTTGGAACTTGCGACTTGTCCGGTGGCGATGCCACGAATGACTAATGTTAACGTCTGGCTGCCGGCAATACCGCCCATGCTGGCGACAATGGGCATCAATACTGCCAGGGCAACCAGTTTTTCGATGGTATCTTCAAAGTGGCCAATGACCCAGGATGCCAGTAGCGCTGTGAGCAAATTAATGCCTAACCATAAAGTGCGCCGGCGTGAACTGCGTACAACGGGGGCGAACATATCTGTCTCTTCGCTAAGTCCCGCCATACTCATCAGGGAATGATCGGCTTCATCGCGAATAACGTCCACCACATCGTCAATGGTAATGCGGCCCAGCAATTTGCTGTTTTCATCCACCACCGGTGCCGATACCAGGTCGCGTTGCGAAAACAGGCTGGCAACTTCACGCGCAGACATAGTGGCGGGAATTGCATCGGTATCGCGTGACATAATTTCGGATACAGTCAATGTCGCATTTTTGGTTAACAGGTCGGTTAACAGCATGGTGCCAAGGTAAATGCCGTCGCGATCGGTGACAATCAGGTTGTCGGTCATTTCCGGAATTTTTCCCAGGATACGCAGGTAGCGGATTACGACGTCGAGTGTCAGGTCTTCACGAACATTAATTGTATCGGTATTCATCAAGCCGCCGGCGGAATCCTCCGGGTAGGACATGGCGGCTTCGAGACGCAGGCGATGTTGCTCGTCCAGTGATTGTAAAACCTGTTGGGTGACGTCTTCGGGTAGATCAACAATTATATCGGCCAGGTCGTCAGTATCAAACGCCTGGGCAGCAGCAATCAACTGGTCATTGTCAGCATCCTTGATGAGCTGGGAACGGATTTCATCATTGACGTAAAGTAACACGTCACCGTTGTGTTCGAGATCGATGAGCGCCCAGACTTTATCACGGTCTTCACGCGGCAGGGATTCCAGTAAATGGGCAATTTCGGCAGGGTGCAGCTCTTCCAGGTTTTCAATTAACTGTTCTGCGTCACCTTCATGAATCAGCTCAAAAAAAGCCTGTAAACGCTCGGTACTTTGTTCCTGGCTGTTGGTTTCTGGCATGGAGGCACCCTTATTGCTCAGCAGGGAGTTTACCTTATCGAGTATGCAAAAGCATCGCTCAGGGGATTATTTGCCGCGATCTTGCGAGGAAAAGGTAATTGCAGTTTGTTCGGGAACGCAATTGGTCGTACTTTATTCTTCTTCGCCGAAGCGATCAGCGATTAGGTGCTGGATTTTCTCCAGCGCGAGCTTTTCGTCGTCGCCTTCAGCGCTTACAGTAATCTGGCTGTTCTGACTGGCCGCCAGCATCATTACACCCATAATGCTTTTGCCATTCACCGTTTTTCCATCCTTGGCCACCTGGATATTACTGTTGAATGATGATGCCAACGAAACAAATTTCGCTGCCGCCCTTGCATGTAATCCCAGTTTATTAACGATAGTGATTTGTTTACTGACCATGATTTATTGGTTGTTATTCATTTTTCTTTAACGTTACCACAACGCCTTCGCTACCACCGCGCGCCGCTTTGTCGACCAGTTGTTCCAGGCTCAGATTCGGATAATTAAGGACGCGCATTAGCATGGACAGGTTCAAACCTGTCACGATCGCCACCTTACCTTCCTCCACCAGCCGATGAGCGATGTTACTGGGTGTTGCGCCATAAAGATCTGTGAGTATCAGAACACCCTCACCGTGATTCAGCATCTCCACATAATGTTTAGCTTCCGCATAAATCGCGTCAGGATTGGCGTCAAATGGCACGCTCAGGGACTTGGTATCCAGGGGGCATACGCCAAGTATGGTTTTGATAATTTGCAGCGACAAATCACCATAATTTTCATGCGTGACCAAGAGTAATCCGACCGTCATTCCATATCCCGGTGTCGAATGTGAGTATTAGGATGTATCTGTTTTAGAGTCTGGGCCAGTTGATGGGCGAGATACACCGAACGATGTTGTCCACCGGTACAACCGATTGCTACAGTCAAATAGCTGCGATTCTCTGCCTCAAAACGCGGCATCCAGGTGAGAATAAAGTTTTTAATATCGTCGAACATTTCGTTAACGATGGTATGCTGTTCTAAGTAGTCGACGACCGGTTGATCGAGACCGGTGTATGGCCGCAATTCTGGTTCCCAATGCGGATTAGGCAGGCAACGGGCATCAAAAACAAAGTCCGCATCAGTGGGTGCGCCATATTTAAAGCCAAACGATTCAAATAACAGCGAGAGATCCTGGCTGGTGGAGCCGGTAATACGTTCCTTGATCAGGTCCCGTAACTGGTAAATATTGGTACGACTGGTGTCGATGTAGAGGTCGGCGCGTGACGCGATCGGCCCCAGCAATTCCCGCTCTTTCTGGATTGCTTCAATGAGGGGGATTTCGTCTTCCGTTAACGGGTGTTTACGGCGTGTTTCACTGAAGCGCTTTAACAGGATATTATCTTCCGCGTCCAGAAAGATAATTTCCACCACTACGCCTTTGTTTTTCAACTGCCCCAGGATATAGGAAAACCGGTGCAATTCATTGGGCAGATTACGTGCGTCAATGCCGATGGCGGCATGAGTAATGGATTCATTGGAGGCCGCGGCCTGTTCCGCAAACGCTGGTAATAAACCCACCGGCAGGTTGTCGATACAGTAATAGTCGAGGTCTTCCATGACATGCAGGGCATTACTTTTGCCTGAGCCGGAGACACCACTGATAACTACTAACTTCATTGATCTTGAGATTCCAGTAATTGTTTTTGTTTGTGCATGAAATCCAGCGATGCATTATAGCCGGACTGCAGCTGAATGTATTGTCGGGTGGCGGCTTCCACCAGCACCGCCAGGTTGCGGCCGGGTGCAACGGGGATCACTACTGCCTGCACTTCCACATCCAGCAGTGTCACAGTATCGTAGCTGCCACCAAGTCGGTCGAGAAAACCCATTTCTTCGTCTTCAATGGATTGCAGGCGTACAATCAGGCGCAGGTTCTTTGAGGGTTTAATCGCCGAATCGCCAAACATTTTCTGTACATTGATAATACCTAGCCCCCGAACCTCCAGAAAGCCCCGTAGTATCGCGGGGCAGTGACCACGAATAGTATCCGGCCCAATGCGTGCAAACTCCGGCGCGTCATCGGCAATTAGACGATGCCCACGATTAATCAGTTCCAGCGCCAGTTCGCTTTTCCCAATACCGCTTTTGCCGGTGAGTAGTACACCGAGACCATGCACTTCCATAAAAACACCGTGCATGATAGAAGATTCGGCCAATCTGTATTCCAGGAAATAATGCAAACGGTTGACAACCTTCTGGCTGTCCATTGGTGAATAGAAGAGCGGGGTATGGGTTTTGTCGGCTTTGGCAACAAAATCTTCATCGGCGGTCAGGTCATCGGCAATAACTACGGCGGCAGGCAGGTTGGCGAAAATCTGTTGAATTACATCGTGATAGGAGTTTTTACCCAGGCCTTTGAGGTATTTGAATTCCCATTGGCCCAGTACCTGAACCTGGTTGGGATGGATGGCATTCAAATGACCCACCAGTGATGCGCGCGCCAACGCGGTTTCTTCGCGTTTCAGAACACGGTCCTTGCCACTGCGACCTGCGATCCATTTTAGCGAAAGTTTATGGCGATGAAACTCAAATAATGTCTGAGTCGTGACTCTGTCTGGCATTAGCGTGCACGCATTAAAATGGCCGGTTAGCTAGCTTTTTTCTTCCAGTTACTTAATAGATTATAGATAGCTTGGCTGTCTTTAGTAGCACGTAATTGAGCGCGGAATTCCTCGTCACTGAACATTTCGGCCAATTGGGCCAGTAATTGCAGGTGTTCTTCGGTAGATTCCTCGGGAACCAGCAGCGCAAACAGTAAATCCACCGCCTGGTTGTCCGTGGCATCGAAATCAACGCCTTCGTGTAGCTGGACAAACGCGGCGATGGCATGGTCGGTGTTTTTCACCCGGCCATGAGGAATGGCAACGCCATAACCGATTCCAGTGCTGCCCAGACGTTCGCGGGCCAGCAGACTATCCACCACATCCTGTGATATTAGGGAAGCCGATGAATTGCTGGCAAGCATATCGCTGAGTTGTTCCAGGACGCGTTTTTTGCTGGAGACGTCGAGATCACAAACAACACGATCAGGAGAAATGATGTCAGAAATGTTCATAACTTACTTCTAAATAATACTGCACGACGCCTTGTTGGTATTGTCAAACTCATAGAACATGAGTTATAGACCATAATACTCAATAAACAAGTACGTTGTTACTCCTTTAAATTTATTATTTTTTTATAGGCACTTATAGCGCGCTTATAAAAACGAATTATTAATTGGGTAATAACGCTGGTAATTTATCTTAGATGCAGCGATCACTGGTGTTCAGCGCCTTGTTAACCAGTAGCTAGTAAACAATAGTTGCAACCGGTTTTCTAATTACAGTACGGGTTGTGCCTGGAGTTGCAAGGAGAGCAGGGTGGCCGCATCCCGTACTGCGTGCTATTTTCCCTTAAAATTGGCTGAGCGTAAATCTTTTTGGGCCACCCTGCTGATGTATTCATGGAATGGAATTTAACGGAGTAATCATTACACCAATAGTGCTTAGTATTAAATTTGTGCCCGTTTATTGGTGCCATCACCACGGTGGTGATTAGTTACTTTCTCTTTACGTTTAATGATTTGCCGATCCAGTTTGTCGACCAGGGCGTCAATCGCCGCATACATGTCCTGATCCTCGGCATAGGCAAACAGGTTCTGGCCATTCACCGGTACGGTTGCTTCTGCTTTTTGCACTAACTTTTCAATACTCAGGATAACATCGATATTGGAAACTTGGTCAAAATGACGCTCGAGTTTTTCTAACTTGGAGGTAACGTAATCGCGGAGAGCTTCAGTTACTTCTAAATGATGTCCAGCAATGTTCACTTGCATAGAAAGTCTCCTATCGCCTTCTGGCTTTTTGTTCAACGGAAAACAGTGAAGGACTACAATCACTGCGGATGGAAGATGGAAGTTCTGCGAATATTTTTATCATTTACTTTGGAACTTATCGAATTGGTTACAAAAGACGATGATCTGGGTCAACAATCATTCAGTTACAAACACAGTTGCTTGGTATTGTAGTAATTGATAGAGGGTAACTGTATTATATTTATCATCATGTTTTTATTATGATAATCATCACATCAAACGTTTGCGCTCATTGGATGGCGGAATCGCCATGGCTTCGCGGTATTTCGCCACCGTACGCCGCGCGACGTTGATACCCTGTTTGGCTAACAGACTGGCCAACTTGTTGTCGCTGAGTGGCTTACTAGCTTCTTCGGCGGCAATCAACTTTTTCAGCATGGCGCGAATTGCAGTAGCAGAGCATTCACCGCCGTTCGCGGTGCTAACATGGCTGGAGAAAAAGTATTTCAACTCATAAATTCCCCGTGGCGTGTGCATATATTTTTTCGTGGTGACCCGCGAGATCGTCGACTCATGCATGTCGACCACCTCTGCAACGTCATGCATTACCAGTGGTTTCATGGCTTCATCACCGTACTCCAGGAAAGCTCGCTGGCGTTCCACGATACACTTGGCGACCTTAAGCAAGGTTTCGTTGCGGCTTTTCAGGCTTTTCAGAAACCAGCGCGCTTCCTGTAAATGGTTTTTCAGGAATGACGTGTCGCTGCTGCTGTTATTGCTGCCCTGTGCCATACCGGCATACAGTGAATTGATTGACAGACGGGGAGTAACCTCCGGATTCAACTCTACGCGCCAGATACCTTTCACCTTGCGTACAAATACATCGGGAATAATATACTCCGGCTGGCTATCGGTGATTTGCGAACCGGGTCGAGGATTCAACGATTGAATCAACATGATAATTTGTTGCAATTGTTCTTCGCTGATGCGCATGCGGCGCATGATCAGCGTGTAGTCGCGATTAGCCAATAAATCAAAATAGTCGTTGACCACGGTTTTTGCTTCCGCCAGCCACGGCGTCGCGGGATCACAAACATTTAATTGTAACTGCATACATTCGCGAATATCCCGTGCGCCCACGCCCGGGGGATCAAAGTTCTGTATCCGTTTCAATACTGATTCGACTTCATCCAGCTCGACCTTGTCTTCCTCTGCGTCCGAATTTTCGTTAAGGCTGTCGCAAATGTCTTCCAGGCTCGTGGCGAGATATCCATTATGGTCGATGGAATCAATAATCGCTGTTGCAATAGCCTGGTCGGTTTCACTGAACGGCGTTAACAACAATTGCCATTCCAGGTGATGTGCCAGGCTTTCCCCAATGCTGGCGGGTTGTTCATAGTTGCGCTGGTCTGGATCATCACTACTGGCGCGACTCGGTTGATAGCTGTCATAAGTGTCTTCCCACGAGCTATCGACCGGCAGGTCGTCAGGAATATCCTCAGAACGATTATCGACATCCCGCTCACCGGCTTCCGCGCTAAGTTGGTTGTCATTAATCTCGTCCGCATTATTGGAATCAGTGCGATTTTCGTTTACCGCTTTATCGCTGTTATCCGAGCTTGCCGCGTTTTCTCCACTTGCATTGTCCCCACCATCATTGTTGTTGTCCTCAGTAATTTCCAACAGGGGATTGGATTCAAGGATTTCCTGGATTTCCGCCTGGAGTTCCAGTGATGACAATTGCAACAGGCGAATTGCCTGTTGTAACTGTGGGGTCATTGTCAGTGATTGACCCAGCTTAAGTTGCAACGTCTGTTTCATTTCGATAATTAGTGAGAGATTACTACCAGTTGTATGACCGCTTCAGGAAAAGGCGCGGATTATCATTTACAATAATTAAAACCTGTGTTGTTAGTGCATCTGTTTTTATGCAAGACCTTATTTAAACTTATATCGCCCGCACGATTCTTGCAAGCCCACATAAGTAGTATAGTGCGTAACATCACAAGCGAAAGCTTTCCCCCAGATATACTTGCTTTACCTGTTGATTTTGGAGGATTTCTTCTGGCGTACCCTGGGCGAGCAAGTGACCTTCACTCATTATGTAGGCGCGCTCGCAAACCCCTAGAGTCTCACGGACATTGTGGTCGGTAATCAGAATCCCGATGCCTTTATGAGTTAACTGGTTGATTATACGCTGTATATCAATCACGGAGATAGGATCAACGCCGGCAAAAGGCTCATCGAGCAAGATGAATTTGGGTTCTGTTGCCAGGGCGCGGGCGATTTCCACCCGGCGCCGCTCCCCACCCGACAGGCTCATGCCCAGGGAATCGCGAATATGTTGAATTTTAAACTCTTCCAGCAAATGTTCGAGTTGCTCTTTTTGCTGATCTTTACTTAACCCGGAGCGTGTCTGCAATACCGATAAAATATTGTCTTGTACGGACAACTTGCGAAATACCGATGCCTCTTGCGGTAAATAACCAATCCCCAAACGGGCACGGGCATGTAACGGTAGATTGGTTATTTTCTGGTCGTCGAGCTTGATCGATCCGTTATCGCATGGAATTAACCCCACTATCATATAAAAGCAGGTGGTTTTGCCGGCGCCATTGGGTCCCAGCAGCCCTACCACCTCGCTACTGTTCACTTCCAGTGACACCTGTTTGACGACGTCGCGGGACTGGTAACGTTTGGCGAGATCAGTGGCTACAAGTCGACTCATGGCGGAATTTAAGGAAGTGCTGGCAAGCCGGGCTTGCCGGATTTCTTTTCTGGGTGAATGATGACTTGAACGCGCTCTTTGCCGGTTTCCGACTGACTCGCAGTGACGACTTCCGTATTGGCATTGTATTCGATACGATTGCCGCTAAAAGCGGATCGACCTTGTGTTAGCTTTGCATTGTTCAACAACACAATGCGATTTTCCAGGGCAAAGTAATCCACCTTTTCGGCCTCGGCGTTGATATCTTCCGCTTCCGGTTGGTTGTCCTGATGATAGGTGACCGGTTTACCTTCCGCGGTAATGCGGGAAAGTTTACCCTGTTCGCTTAACACGGTAATCTTATCAGCAGTCAGACGTGTTTTTCCCTGAAGCAAAACCACATTGCCGGAATAGACGCTTTTACCTTCTTTCTCGAGAATTTTCGCGTTGTCTGCTTCGATATTTATCGGTTCAACGGGTAATTTGGTTTCGGCAACTGTTATTGCAGGCAAGGTAAACAACGCCAGTATCATCAGTATAGTAAATAACGCTTTTTGATATCTTGAACTATTGCACATACCAGCCCCTGACTTCTGATAGGAATTCAATGTTGCCAATGGCAAAGTGGGCCTGCATGCCGGTGGCAGTGATAGTATTTTGATCCTGTTGCAAAACAATATTTTTCTTCGTTTCAGCAAAATTCTTTTCCGGTACGATATGCAGGTCGTGAGTATTGATGGTTATTCTGGTTTCCGGCGTTCCCGGCCGAACGATATTAACATCGTCAACTAAATATACTTCCTTGCCATCGCCATAGATCTTGCCCGTGTTCGCGTTGGCTGTCCAGATGCTGCCATCTTCTTTGTAGAAGGTCATTAATGGCTTAACTACATCCGAATGTTTCTCATTGGGGTAATGTGTCAGGCGCACGGCGTGCAAACGGTGCAACGGTTTACCCGATATATTCAGCTTGGTAGTGGTAAAGTTTTCCATAAAAAAGTCCGGCCCTTCTTTGGAGGCGGTGAATGCGTCCAGATCAGGTTCTGATAGGGACAACGCCCACCAGCTAATCCCGGCACTGGTCAGGAGTATCAATAAAAAAATCGTTTGTCGGGATAATTTGAGCATGTCTGCTGTATTCTTAAGCGAGGTATTTCGCGATCAGCGCATCATAGGTTCCCTGAGCTTTCATGATCATTTCGCAGATATCCCTGGCCGCGCCAGCCCCAGCGGGCTTTGATGTTATCCAGTGCGCGTGCTGTTTCGCCAGGTCGTGTGCGCCGGGTACCGTAATCGCCAGCCCAACGCGAATCATAATGGGTAAATCCACGACATCATCGCCCACATAAGCGACGTGTTCTGGTGTAATACCCAGTTTGCCAATGAGCTCCTCGAAGGCGGGCAGTTTTTCCAGCCGGCCCTGATAGATGTGTTGCACCTTCAGGTTTTTCATGCGATGAAGTACGACTTCTGACGTGCGGCCGGTAATGATGCCGATTTGCACTCCGGTTTCCTGCAACATTTTCATGCCATGTCCATCACGGGAATTGAAAGCCTTGTATTCCTGGCCGTCGTCACCATAAAACAGGCTCCCATCTGTTAATACACCATCAACATCAAAGATGATGAGTTTTATGTGTTTTGCTCTATTTAATACTTCTTCCATCGCTATAACCTGATTTTCAGCCATTGAAGCCGGTGGTTAGTGTGTTAGTTCCGCGCCTTCTCATATTTTTACAGCACGCCGTTGCGTAACAAATCGTGCATGTTCATGGCGCCTACCAGTTTGTGGTTTTCATCCACTACTGGTAGCGAATTGATTTTATATTCCTGCATCATGGCCAGGGTTTCAGCCGCCAGGGTGTCAGCGCGCGTGAATCTGCAGTTCTTGATCATGACGTCGGCAATTTTAACCTTGTGGACATCCAGCTGGCCGTGATCCAGCAAGCGTCGTAAGTCGCCATCGGTAAAAACACCCACCAGCTTATCCTGTTCGTCGACCACGGCGGTCATGCCCAGGCCTTTTTTGGACATCTCAACCAGGGCCTCGTTCAAAGTGGCGCTTTGTAGTACCTTTGGCGCGTTTTCGCCACTATGCATGATGTCGAATATACGCAGCAGTAGGCGCTTACCGAGCGCGCCGCCGGGATGGGATAGGGCAAAATCGTCTTCGGTAAAACCACGTTGCTCCAGCAATGAAATGGCTAACGCATCCGCCATCGCTAGCGCCGCTGTGGAACTGGTGGTAGGCGCCAGCCCAAGGGGACAGGCCTCCTTTTCTACGCTCACATCAATATGCGCATCCGCGTTGCGGGCGAGAGTCGAGTTCGGGTTACCGGTCAAGGCGATTAACGGTACATCCAGTCGTTTAATCAGCGGCAACAGGGTTTTGATTTCTTCTGTTTCACCGGAGTTAGAGAAAGCCATCACCACGTCGCTGGGAATAATCATGCCCATGTCGCCATGACTCGCCTCCGCAGGGTGAACAAAAAATGCGGGTGTGCCCGTGCTGGCCAGGGTGGCTGCAACCTTGCCACCAATGTGCCCGGACTTGCCGATACCCATGACCACAATGCGGCCCTTGCAGTTGAGCATTAATTCACAGGCTTGATAAAAGCTGTAATCAATGCGCTCCGCCAGTTTAGTTATCGCATCCGCTTCATTGTGCAAGACTGCTTGTGCCAGTGTTTTAATCTTGTCTTTATTCATTTGCTAAATTTAAAACTGTTAGACGGGTTCGCTGCCCGGTTTTACCGCCGAATAATACAGCCACACCATATAGCCGACATAAGCTGCCAGTAAGAACACGGCCTCCAGCCGGCTAATATGGCCTTTATGATGTTTAAAACTATAAGCCATACCAAATAGAACAATCGTCAATACTAACATGGTAGCGTAATCGCGAAATATTACCTCTTCTGACAACGAGGCAGGATGAATCGCACTACCAACGCCCAGGACCGCCAGCAAATTAAACAGGTTGGAGCCGATGACATTGCCGATGGCGATATCATCTTCTCCCTTAAGCGCTCCGGTCACGGATACTGCGACTTCGGGCAGGCTGGTGCCAACGGCGACAATGGTCAGGCCAATGACCAGTTCACTGACACCAAAGGTGTGGGCGATATTCACCGATCCCCAGACCAATAGTTGCGCACTACCCACTAATACAATCAGGCCGACAACGGTCCAGAAACTGGCAACTTTTGTCGACATGTCACGAGGCAGCTCTGCCTCAAATTCACCTTCCAGCGGATCGCCAAAACTGCGTTCTTTTTGCGCCAGCCATAGCATCCAGCCGACCAGTACCAGGGTGCCTGCCAGTAATACCGCTCCATCGATCTGACTTAAGTCGCGGTCCCACATCAATCCCAACACGGCTACGGAGACCAGAATCAAGACCGGAAATTCGCGCTTAAGTGTTTGAGATTCCACTACTAATGGTGAAATCAAGGCACTAATACCCAGCACCAGGGCAATATTGGCGATGTTGGATCCAACCGCGTTACCGACTGCAACATTAGTATTACCACCAAGGGATGCAGCAGCCGCCACAAACATCTCCGGGGCCGATGTCCCAAAGCCCATGATCACCATGCCGATGATAATTGCCGAAACGCCTAAATTATGCGCAATCGCGGCAGCGCCGATCACAAACCTGTCAGCGCTCCACACCAGCAAAACCAAACCGCCAAAAATCGCCAGCCAAAAAAGCCACATAAGTCCCAGATTTCTCGTGATTTAAAATGGAATATGCATCATACACCATCCATTCCGGCAACATGAACATTCCGTGATTTGCCGAGATTGATAACTTTTACGCGGGCGTTTATGAGTAATCAGGCGCCCAGACTGGTAGCCAGCCCCATGCCGAGTGGCAGAGAAGTTATTGAGCACACGAAAACAGGAAAAAATGAGTTCCCAAAGAGCATGACAACAATGCTTTATCCAACACTACGTATTTTTTTGTGGGATCGACGTCTGGCTATTGATGCAGGTCATCGTGTGAAGCAGGTATTTTTGTTAGTTTTGTTTAAAACTAATCGCAACGTGAATGCGAGTTGTGGCGCAACCAGGCAAAATTACCAGGCAGAAATAACTTTCGGCGGTATTAATGAATCCAGCAAAGGGGGGATGTCATGCCGAAATGCCCATCCACCAAGGCGATATGTGTTGGCCTTGTCATTTTTTTCATCGGCGGAATTTCCTTCGGTGGCTTGACCGGTTTTTTCCACTATACCAACAGCACGGAATTCTGTACCTCGTGCCATTCGATGCAGACCAACTACGACGAGTACAAACAGACTTTGCATTTTAAAAATATCAGCGGTGTTCAGGCTGGCTGCGCCGATTGTCATGTGCCGCAGGAATTTGGCGCCATGTTCGTTTCCAAATTTGTTGCGGTGAAAGATGTGGTTCGTGAAATTACCGGTACCATTGATACACCAGAGAAATTTGAAGCACGGCGCTGGTTATTGGCAAATGTCGTGTGGGATAAAATGCGCGCCACGGATTCAAGAGAATGTCGATCCTGTCACACGTATGAAAGCATGGACTTAGTCGCACAGGATAAGCGCACGCGTAATAAACATACGCGGGCACCCAAGAAAGGCCAGACCTGTATCGATTGCCACTCGGGTATTGCCCATGATGAACCGTTGGAGCCTGATGAACAGGAGATAGTGGCACTAAAATAATACTCGTCGGTAAGCGTATAAGCTGGAAGTCCGTCACATCGGAGTCGCAGTAATTATGATCAGGATGATGCTTCAAAACCAATTGTCGGCGAACCGTTCTCTATGGTTTTTCGTTTTGCTTGTTCTATATATTCCGTGCGGCGTTGTTTATGCTGAGACACCCAGTGCGACCATGCTGGCCTATACCTGCGCGGGTTGCCACGGCACCAACGGCTCCAGTGTCGGTCCCGCCAGCCCTACGATTGCTGGCATGTCAGCGGATTATTTTGTGGAAACCATGCTGGCTTATAAAAATGCTACACGACCTTCCACTATCATGACGCGTATTGCCAAGGGTTACACTGACGAAGAAATTCAGTTGATGGCTGATTTTTTTTCGACGCAGCCTATCGTTCGCCAGGCGCAAGCACACGATAATAAAAAGGCTGAGCGCGGCAGGAAGCTGCATAAAAAGTACTGTCACAAATGTCATGAAGAAGGCGGAGCATTGCCCGAAGACGATGCCGGTATTCTGGCAGGCCAGTGGGCGCCATTCCTGGGATTTACGCTGACGGATTTCTTAACCGGCAACCGCCCGATGGGTGTCAAGAAAAAGCAGCAACTGGATAAACTCATTAAACAACAGGGTGATGCCGGTATTGAACAGCTCATTGAATTCTATGCCAGCCAACAATAGAGAGAAGCATATGGCAAACATCTCGCGTAGAAAATTTTTAACGATGAGTACGGCGGCGGTGGCGTTGACGGCGGTTAACTTTCCCATGCTCGCGTGGGGTGCGAACAAACGAGTGGTTATCGTTGGTGGCGGCATTGCCGGGGCGACCGTGGCCAAGTATCTGCGGCTTATGGATACGGCTGTGGACATTACGCTGATTGAACCTAAACGTCTCTACACCACCTGTTTCTTAAGCAATGAAGTGCTGTGGAATCATCGGAACATTGAATCCATTCAATTCAGTTATGAAACTCTGAAAAGCCGCGATATAAAAATCGTGCACGACATCGTGGTAAATATCGACCCGCAAAGCAAACAGGTGACCATTAAGGGCGGCGACAAATTTCAATACGATGCCTGTGTTGTAGCGCCGGGTATCAGTTTTAGCTGGGATGCTATTGAGGGCTACACACCTGAAGCCAGTCAGTTGATGCCGCACGCTTACCAGGCGGGACCACAAACCTTGTTGCTGCGCGATCAGATTACCGCAATGAAAAACGGGGGCACGTTTATTCTGGTGGCGCCGCAAAATCCGTTTCGTTGTCCACCAGGCCCCTATGAGCGCGCCAGCCAGATTGCCTGGTATTTTAAAAACCACAAGCCCCGCTCCAAAATCATTATTCTGGATCCCAAACCCAAATTCTCGAAACAGCCGCTGTTTACCGCGGCCTGGGAACAGTACTTTGGCTACAAGAGCAGTAACAGTATGATTGAGTGGGTTGGCGAGGCGGATGCCGGCGAAGTGACCCGGGTGGATGTGAAAAAGATGCAGGCTATTACTACATCTCCCTATAAGGGTGATGTGATCAACGTGATTCCGCCACAAAAGGCGGGGGCGATTGCCATTGAGGCTGAACTGGTCGACGACACCGGCTGGTGTCCGATCAATCATCGTACCTTTGAATCAACTATTCATAAAGACATCTATGTTGTCGGCGATGCGACTATTGCCGCTCCCATGCCAAAATCAGGCTATGCCGCCAATTCCCAGGCCAAGGTGTGCGCCGCCGCAATCGTTGCCAAATTCAATGGCGAGCCGGAGCCGTTTCCCTCTCTGGTGAACACCTGCTACAGCCTGGTCACGCCGGATCACGGTATTTCCGTTGCCATGGTTTATAACCTGGGGCCCAAAGGAAAAATACAGAAAGTGGCAGGTGCCGGTGGGTTAACACCCGTCGATGCCAGTGATGAAATGCGCAAAAGGGAAGTGGCGTATGCCTATTCCTGGTTCAAGAATATTACCCACGATATTTTCGGCTAGCAGAGTCAACCCACTTTCCCGAAGTACTAATGGATCTTCTGAGAGAAGATTTCCTCGGCTGCGCACTCGACAATCATGGTTGCGCGCTTAAACGACTGCTCGATCTCTATTTCTGCATAGTCGATAGTAAATCCATTTTCCGAATTGCTGCCTGACAGTTTGAGACCGATATTATTTACGCGCATGGAGTGTTTTTCCATCTTCAGGTATTGCTCGGGATGAGTAAGAACCTCGATCGTCTGTAAAAGATGCTGGTCAGGCGATTCCGATTTGATACGCAGCTCGGCGAGTTGTCGTTCAATGTCCAGTAACTCGGGCGAAGTATCAGAAAGGTGATCATTGCGTGAAAAGATACTGCTTTGCGGTCGGTACTTTGCGTCGTGCACCGTGTGCAACTGCTGGTGTAGTTGTCGTTTACGCTCAATTAATTGTTTTTGTTCGTTGCGTGAATCCAGGACCAGGTTATGTGCCTTATGTAGCAATCCTTCGAGAGCGCATTTTTTGAAGCCCAGCCTGGCGTCATCCATGGCGTATCCCGCCGACAGAATTTTCCGGTTCAAAAAAGTGACTTTGGTCTGCAAGACATCGCGCGTGATGATATCTCCCACCAGTTCTGTACCGAGAAAATTGTGTTCATTTTTTTCCATACAGAGCAACATGTGCACCCGCCGGGAAGTATCGGTGTTTGTGTTGTCATGCATCAGTGGCGGCACGCTATCGAGCAGTTGCTGGATGATACCTTGTGAATCAAAAATGAATTTCAGGCGTGGGTCATGAGAAAAACGTGCTCTATTGAGTACGACACCACCTGGAATGAGATTGGCCATGTCGTTGAGGTATTCCCATGTTTGTGAAACAGGCTGGTTCAGTTTCTGGGCATAACGTCCAATTACGCGTATTTTAGGGTCAATCACATCGACGACGTGCTCGACCATCTGCGCCATATCAGCTGTGATTTTTAATGCGCTTGGCTTGTGGGTATGCGCGCTAAAAAGTTCGAGCAGATTGCTTAAGGAATTGGAAAAGTAGTTGCCCATAAACGTAATTATAGTTCAGCGTAGGTCGGTAAGAGCAACTCCTGAATTCTGCCGTTGGAAAAAACGGCGAAAAGAACAATAACGCTTAGTCTAAGTCATGCATTGGCTTAATTGAGACCAATGCGCTGAAAATACATCAACCTGGTTGATACAACGAATTTTTCACCACATAAAAATATCTATGTGTAGGATCAGGTCGGGATAGAATCCTACATCGTGAGGGGTAAATTTCTCAAACTGATTTCCGGGTGTCAGCGTTTTGCGCCTGTTTAAACTTATCCCGGCGATTGACCAATTGTCGATTCTTTATATCGTATTGGGCGCGGCTGGTGCCTGTCATCGCAATTTTTTTAACCATACCACCTGTTTTCCTGTTAGCCATACATTTGTTACTGAATTTTTATTGATCATGGACAATTTCGCTGGATAAAACTCGAAGAATATTAGTATTTCTTAATGAATTTGACTGATATCAATGTGACGTGATCCGCAACAGGTCACACTTCCCCCTGGATCATTAGCAGTAGATCTGTTGGATGAGTCACCTACGGGAGGGTGAACTATGAGTAAGAAACGAGTGTGTTGTGTTTTTGCATCAATCGCACTGCTTATCCTTTCCTCAGCAGCGTATGCTGCGGGCGATGCCAATGCGGGAAAGGAAAAAGCAAACGCCTGCACCAGTTGCCACGGGGTTGATGGCCAGGGATCAGAGCCAAACACCAAAATTTCTGGTATGAGTGTTGGAAACTTCAAGGCAGCGATATTGGCATATAAAAATGGTGAAAGAAACCATGCCATGATGCAAATGTTTGCAAAAAAACTTAGCGATCAGGATATTGAAGATTTGGCGGCCTATTACGCGGCCAAGTAATTGCGCTAGTTCAGCAGGCCTGCGGATTTTACTGGCCTGCTGAAAATTAATCTGTACATGAACTTGCAACAAGATTAATAACGTAATCACGGGGCGGATAAAACAGAATTTAATCATGATAACCACTCGAGACACATCTAGTTATACAGTCACGGTGTATCGTCGGTCTGAAACAATGTCGCGTTGCTGACTAGATCAAACTGTAAGGCGGTTATATAAGTCGCGAGAGAGGTAAAGAATCAGATTTTTATCGGGCAATGGTCAGCACGGGAAACAGAATTTTTCAGAAAATGTACACATTAAGGGACGAATTCTCGGAATAACAATAAGGTTGGGAAAACAATGAATAGTTTGACATTGACGTTGGTGAATCGCTTTGTACTCCTGCTCATTCTACAGTTTGCCATTGTCAACGTGGCATTCTCCGAAGAAGAAGAGAAAAAGCAACCGGAAAATTCCACCTGTCTGGGTTGCCATGGCATGGAAGGTTTTGCCATGCCGGCTGACGATGGCAGCATGCGACAACTACAGGTGGACAAAGACAAATTTAATAAGAGTGTGCATGCCAAACGAGGTTGCGTTGAATGCCACCAGGATATCCAGCAAATCCCGCACCGTAAAAATGTTGATCGGAAAGTCGGTTGTGTTCAATGTCATCGCAGCCTTTGGGATAAGGCAAAACAGGAAGGCAAAGCCGAAGAGTTTGAGCGCCTGGGTGTTGTAGTCCAGCAAATTGATAGTTATATGGGTTCAGTACATGCGCGACCCAATTTGCAGGATCAGTCCCGAACCAACGCTACCTGCTACAACTGTCACAACGCTCACTATATTTTTCCGAAAGAAAGCATGGAGCGTGTGGAACGCCGGCTGGACATTCCCAATGTCTGTGGAGCCTGTCACACGGCGCAAAAAGAAGCCTATTTAACTTCCGTGCATGGCAATGAAGTTACACAAAACGAAAATATTAATGCGGCGGTCTGTATCGATTGTCACATGCCCACCATGCATGATATCG
>Ga0209742_10000454_pt1 | contig 21847 bp, 18 predicted proteins | sample DeeMarSeWOR38_10_FD_187462 | JGI IMG/M metagenome (GOLD analysis project Ga0209742, IMG submission 187462) | Marine sediment microbial communities from White Oak River estuary, North Carolina - WOR-3-8_10 (SPAdes) (version 2) | ecosystem: Environmental > Aquatic > Marine > Intertidal zone >... | reverse complement strand
AGATATATGGCCATCCCCCGGTCGCCAGAGGTCACAGAGCAGTTGGTGATCCGTACCTGGAATGGTCCAGAAGGGGACGTCACGCTCCCAGATGGGCTCCGGAGCGGCTTTCATCCTTAAATAAATTGACCAGCGCCTCTTGAGCATATGCCTGGCTTGTCTAGTGGTGATTTGGTCTTGCCAATTGGCACCAAAGGCATCTTCAAAACCTTTGTGATCCCGGGTGCACCGCCAGACATACCAGATCATCATTCCGGCACCAAGGATCCCCATCGGAACAGCCCAGTAAGCTTCATATACCCACCCAAGAAGGGCGCCAACCAAGCCCATGATCGCCCAAACCGGCGACAATGCTCCTGCGGTCAGTTTGGGAAACAATACAATCCATCCAAGTAGTGCCCGTAGGTGAATAAGGGATAGGAGACTCATTAGAAGCGATAAACCCGAGAGGATGGTTGCGAGAATTATCATGATTACCTCCAAATTTCTTTCAGAGAAACGCCCGTATTATCGTTCAAAGCGTTGCACGCCAACGCTGATATGGTCCTCAATCTTTGTTCAATAACAGCGCTAGAAACCGATCCACATCGTACAGTGCTGACTGAGCTGCTGGGTTTATCTGTGGTAATAGCAAGTCAAAACCATGGTCTGTCCACGGAAAAACGACGTTGATGGCCGGCACGCCTGCTTCAACCAATTTCATGAAAAATGCGCGGGTGGCATTCACGGGAACACTCCGGTCATGGTCACCTTGAATGAGCAGAGTAGGAGGACACCGAGGATGAACATGAGTGGTTGTTGAGGCCAGTTGATACATTTCTGGTACTTCCTCAGGATGACCGCCCAACAAGATATCCAACCGCCCAGCATTGCGAAGACTTTTGGGGGCATCCAAATCATTAGATACTGGTGGGAAGTATCCATCCCGATGTTGTTTTATTCGTTGTTGACCTGTGTTTTGATAAAAAGCCAGCAAGTCCGTGGGACCGTAGTAGGAGATAATGCCGCCCACAGATAGATCGGCGCTTTTGAGTTCCTGCGGTGTCAAATCAGGATGTCCAGGCGCATACCCTGCTAACATAGCAAGATGTCCACCTGCAGAACCGCCCCCTAAAACGATCTTTTCGGGGTTCACCCCATAACGGGACGCATTGGCCTTCATCCAGGCGATGGCACGTTTGACGTCTCCAATCATGCCGTAGATATCCACTTCAGGACAAAGACGATAAGAGACATCCATCACGGTATGTCCCTGTGCAACCAGGTGGCGAAGAAGAGGTCTTGTGCCCAAATCCTTATCACCAATATGCCAGCCGCTGCCATGAAAGTAGATGAATGCCAGACCGGAAACGTTACCATCGGTTGGACTCCAGATGTCACAGAGCAACTCCCGCTTCGTACCAGGAATAGTCCAGAAAGTAATATCGCGCTCAAAGGATGGCTCCTGAGAGAATTTCGTCTTCAAGAACCACGACCAGCGCTTTTGAAGCATACGCTTAGTTTGCTCAGGGGGTATTTGGTCTGACCAGCCAGCACCAAAGGCTTTTTCAAAACCCTTGTGATCCCGGGTACATTGCCAGACATACAAGATCATCATGCCAGCACCAGCAATCCCCATCGGAATAGCCCAAATAGCGCCATATACCCATCCAATTACCGCGCCAACTGCGCCAATGATCGCCCAATAGGGCGACAATACACCTGCGGATATTTTAAGGAACCATAAAATAAGTCCAGGTTTATTAACCTTTAATCGAATTAGGAGCAGGAGGCTCATCAGAAGTGATAAACCTGAGAGAACGGTTGCTAGAATGATCACGATAACCTCCGAATGGCGTCATACACCGCTTTTCTACACGCCACCTCACGGGGATCAGGAAACAGTTGAAAACCCATTTTGTTGGGCGCCCAGGCATACCCCAGCTCCAGGTCCGGGTCCGCAAACCCAAAAGAGACGCCGGCTCCTGGGGCACCAAAATCCTTTCCATTGGAGCCGAAGAGAAAACCCGGGAGCAACATTGCCCTTTACTATTGCCCTTTCCATAGTATTTCTCCTTCATACGTATTTAGTGAGCAATTCCAACTTGAAACATGGCTTCTTGGCCAAAACAGGGTGATCCCAGTCTTTTGCAAATTCATTTCTTATTCCTCATTTATTTGCCATGAGCGCCAGAAATCGATCCACATCGTGCAGCGCCGACAGAGCTGCCGGGTTTATCTGGGGGTGGTTGGTCTTTACGCAGCCATGCTTGCGTTGCTGCGCAGTAGGACAATACCCAGCCAGACGAACCAGATGAGTTGGCCTATTCCAAAAAGACCTGTCAGGTCCGTGAGCCCAGGGAAAAGGGAAAGGATTCCCACCACGCCAACCAACAAGCCGAGAAAATTGAGACCCTTGGGCAGTCCACCGGCCCGCAACGCGGCCCAACTGATTAGCAATGTCCATAAACCGCCCAAGATTTCGCCATTCCCATTTCCGATACCATTTGCCACGGTTTCAATTCCCAGCCAGGTCAGCGCAGCTTGTGATGGATCTTCAGCATAGAGCGCCACAACTGGAGCAATCCCCGCGTTGGCAATCATGCCGCTGGCAACTAGCGATCCAGCCCAGATCACACCGATCACGGTAGCCACCTGTACGAGGGCTGCTGCGCCAGATTTCAAGCGATCGTACAGCGCCAACGCCAGGATGACCAAAATGACACCAAAGAATACGTACATCACCAGGTTTGTCACAAAAGTAACCATCTGCATCTCAACAAGCAAGGCTACTTTTTGTGCTGGTTCCGTGATGCTGGGATAATCTAAAACGACGAGAAAGAGCACAATTCCCACCAGATAGGCTGCTGCCAAGTAGAGTGCAGCCAGGCCGCCAAATTTTTGTAAAGTTTTCATTTTTATTCTCCTTTTGATTGAAGACGCTCGTCTCTAGCATCCTGACAAGAGAGTCCCGTTGCTCCAACACGGTTGACGGAAATGAGATTCAAACCCAGGTCGCGAATCTTCGCTAAGGCACCATGCAAAGCAGCCTGATCGAGCATGCCGGAAAGCACCGTTTCCCCTTCCGGTTCGTGCCGCATGGACAGTCCCTCAAACCGTGCCGCCCAGTTGGCGCTCAGATGAGCTGCCACGCGGATCTCGTAGTATGCCGGTGCGTTAATCGTTGGTTGTGTTTTCATGGATAACTAATCCTTTGGATGCCGTATCTCAGCCTCACGAATTCAGGTTGGATTCCACTTCTAGGCCACAGTTGTCGATCACCAGCTTGCCGTCCATGAACAAAGCCGCCACCCGGCCCCCGATCAAGCGGAAATCCTCCAGGGGATCCCCTTCCAGGATCACCAGGTCGGCCGTTTTTCCGGTTTCTATAGATCCGAATTCCTTTTCCAGTCCCATAGAGCGGGCGCTGTTGATGGTTGCGATCTTGACCGCCTCGGCGCCATTGAACTGCACCCCTTCCGGATTACCCTTCAAGAGGTGATCAAACATGCGCAGTTCTAGCCCCATCATTGCTGGCGTACATGGAGGCTTGTTGTCGTTTCCAGTCGTCATAGGAACACCGTGTTCATACAGCAGGCGAAAGTTTTCGAACACTGTGGCTGTTTTTTCTGACCATGCCATACTTCCAGACATATCAACGAGACCCATCATTTTCGGTTCACCCAAAGCGCACTTTTTATAGCCGTTCATCACACTGGATCTTAATTCAGCGATATAGTACTCTTCTGCAATGGCAGCAAAGGAGTAGGTCCCATCCCTGAAGGCTGTCAACTTATTGAGATCCTCGTGGTTATTCGTAGGGGCTCCTGCAACCTTCCAGGAAAACATGGCGTACCAAACAGAGAGAGTAGGATCGATGAGACTCCCAGCTGCCTTGAACGCCTCAATATCTGATTGAGTGAGGAGGTCATTCTCCGGAACATGCGCTAAGGTTGGGACACCAGCTTTTATCCCTCGCCGGAAAGATTCAACCGTCGAGTGGTGCATTGTAGCCTGTACCCCGCGGCGGCTTGCCTGGTCCACCAGGAAATTGAGCTGTTCGAGAGTCATCACTGGTACGGGACTATTGGCAAAATAGCTAAAGGGCTCGTCGCCGATCTTGATCACATCCGCCCCGCGCTCATCTATGGCAATATCGACGGCATCCCTGACCTGTCCTTCCGTTGCGTCTATTGGGAATGCCACAGCACCTGCATCTTTATTTGAAGGATCGACCTGCGGCAAACCAACAACTTTTGTCACCAGTGATAGCTTTTCCTGCATGTAGGAACCCGTTGGGCCTACAACAACGGCCTGTAAGATGCGCGGTCCCGGTAATTCACCCTTTGAAATTCGTTCCATCAAGGCTCTGTTTTCGGTTAGGTACGGTCGCCAGGCGTCCCTGACAGAGGTGATACCATGAGCAAGACAATCGGCCAAATTTTTCGCCTTTTGCTTTTTCTCGTATCTCTTTGTTCGCCAGATGTCAGACAGACCAAAAACAAAAGTAGGTTCAAACTGTAATAAGTGACAGTGGGTGTTAAACAGACCGGGAAGTACGGTTTTGCCCTGCAGGTCAATCGAAAAATCTGGCTTGTCGGCAGTCTGCTCGCCTGAAAGGCCTGGCATAGACTCAATCTTGCCATTTCGCAGAATGACCCTCGTTCCCTGATCGTAGTAGCGACCATTGACCACGTCCAGGATGCGGCCATTTTTCAGTTCTACCCGGGCCTGTTTACCCGGCTCATATTGCTTGACGAAATTGGTTTTAGAAGTCTCCATCATGATCTTTTCTCCTCGATGTCAAATTGGCGCAAGTCGCCATGGTGACATACTGTCTCCGTTTTACGCTTTTCCATTGGCTTCCACCTGGAGGTCACAGTTGTTGATGACCAGCACCCCGTCCATGAACAGGGCGTCTACCCAGCTACCAATCAGGCTGAAATCCTCCAGCGGATTCCCATCCAGAATTACCAGGTCGGCTGTCTTTCCAGTGTCTATTGAGCCAAATTCATCCTCCAGTCCCAGGGATCGAGCACTGTTGATGGTGGCAATCTTGACTGCTTCGACGCCGCTCAGCTGCTTTCCGTCCGGTTTGCCTTTCAAGACATGGTCAAACATGCGCAATTCGAGGTTCATCATTGCTGCTGTACATGGGGGCAGGGAATCGTTTGCAGTCGTCATGGGAACACCATTCTCGTAGAACAGACACAAGTTCTCGAATGCATTAGCAGCTTTCGAATCCCACGCGTACATCCCAGACGCATCGATGATGCCCATCATTTTGGGTTTTCCGCTGGCGCAGCGCTTGTAGCCGTTCATCACATCGGCTCTCAATTCAGGGATAAAGTACTCGTCTGCGATGGAAGCAAATGTATAGGTCCTGTCCCTGAACGCTGTTAACCTGTCCAGCTCCGGATGGCTTTTCGACCGAGTTCCAGCCAACTTCCAAGAAAAAAATGTATAGAAAACAGAGATTGTAGGGTCATTGATGCACCCGGCGGCCTTGAAATCTTCCATATCTTCATTGGTTAGTAAGGCATCCATGGGTTCGTGCTCCAGTGATGACACCCCAGCCTTTACACCACGCCGGAAGGAATCAACCGACGAATGGTGCATCATAGATTGCACCCCACGACGGCGCGCCTGGTCTGCTACGGCGCTAAGCTGTTCGATGGTCATGATCGGGATAGGCTTACGAGTGATAACGCTCTTGGCCTGATCACCGATTTTGATCACGTCTGCCCCGCGCTCATCGATGGCTTTATCAACAGCATCCCTGACCAGCTGCTCACTGGCGTTTATAGGAATTGTCAAGGTTCCGCCATACTCTTTTGAGGTATCAATTGTTCCCATTATGATTCGGGACTTGAGAGATTTCTCTTGCAAATAAGACCCTGGCAGACCGATTGCGACAGCCTGCAGAATGCGCGGTCCAGGGATTTCTCTCTTTGAAATCCGCTCCTTCAGGATTCTGTTATCGCGCAGGTCTGCCTCATGTGCGTCCCTGATATGGGTGATGCCATGAGCAAGGCATTCGGCCATATCCTTTTCTTTCTGCTGCCCCATCAGTCTTTTAATGCGCTTCTGATCGCGCAGACCTTGAATCATTGTGGGTTGTGCCGACGCTAAATGACAGTGAGTGTTGTACAAACTGGGCATCACGGTCTTACCCTGCAGGTCAATGGTGAAATCAGGTTTGAAGCCGTTAGACTCGCCATCAATGGCGGGCATCGCTTCAATCTTCCCCTCGTGGAGGATGACGGTCGTTCCATCATCCAGGTAGCGACCGTTAACCACGTCCAGGATGCGGCCATTGACTAGCTCCACACGAGCCTGGTCACCCGGCTCGTACCGCTTAACGAAATTGGTTTTAGAAGTCTCCTTCATGGCCTAATCTCCTTAATACTGCTGATTTTGTTTTCTTCACCTAACCTAAAGTATAGATGTCCAGGGTAACTTTGTCGCCATGCGATTGAGTAATCTTCAGCAAGTCATAAAAATTTGGGTATTACTCAAAGGTAGTATACGGAGACATCATCGGTGTTAGCGTTTCATGTCATTGGAGGCTGCCCCACCGAGGGGGAGCTTTTCAGGCAGAAAGAAACATTCTTACTATCACTGCGAATATCTCCACAGCGCAACTACCTTTCATTCGAGAGGGAACTGTCTCTGCTATTTGGAGACGCAAAATGTTGCGTCTCTACAAGCTCGTTAATTGTGATAGTTTTAGGAGCGATTTGCGCGAAGCAGTCTCATCACATTTGGGGGAGATTGCTCCCGCACCGCTTGCGTGGTGTAAATTAGCGCGGAACAAGTTCAGCCCGGAAAAGCACCGCTTTGCATTGACATCCGTTTATATTGATGAAGTCTATTACTGATAGAAGGGGATTAGAGCAGGTTCAATTCTCGGGCACGGGCGATGGCCTGGGTACGGCTGCTGACCCCCAGCTTGCCGTAGATGTTGCTGGTGTGTTTCTTGATCGTGTTTATGGTAACCACCAGTTCGCTGGCTATCTCCGGGTTGGAGTAACCCTTGCCGATCAAACGCATGATCTCCAGTTCGCGCGGGGTGAGCGGATCGAGCAGCTCTCCCGGCTGAGGTTGTGTCGAACCCCAAATTGTGACCGAAAAGGCATCCAGTATAGAATCCAGGTAGGTTTGGGAAGCCTGGGACGTCTCGTCAAAGTCTCTCAGGTCGCGCAGCAGCGGCCCAATCCCAGGACCGGCATCCAGCCAGCGCCAGATGTAGCCTCCAGGTGCGCCCAGCACTAAGGCCTCCTGCAGGGCAGCGCGGGTAGACATACGTTCTCCCACCGCGTCCAGGGCCAGGGCCTGCAGCGCCAGCAGACGGATCAATTCGCCATCCCCGTTCACATCCCGGGCGCAGCGGATGGACTCATCGAGCGCGGTGAGTGTTTCCTCGTAGCGTCCCTCGGCATACAGCAGGCGTGGGGATAACCACCTGCGCCATAACAGCAGGTTGCCGTGCTGTGTTTCTGCGCTCTTCTCTTCGAGGACCTGCAGCTTCTCACGGGCGGCATCCAGGTCGCCTGCTTTGATGCACAGCATGCCCCATTCCCGGTTTAGCTCGCCGGTTATATAGGGATCATCCATGGCATTCACAATTTGCGCCGTATCTTGAAATATATCCGCCGCAGCGTCCAGATCTCCGCGTGCAGCGACCAGATTGGCACGAAGGTAGCGGCCCGTACGCACCGCTTCGCCGAATCCGCCGGGACGGGCGACGCGTAGGCCGGTGTTCAGATAAGCCCCCGCGTCGTCCAGGTGATTCTGCTCCAGCTCGATCCTTGCCATGGCAATGTGCAGCGATCCCGCGGCGGGGAAATCTCCGTGACCTTCGTTGACGGCACGATTGATAGTCGAACTGCAGAGCCCCTCAGCCTCTTTCATCCGCCCTTGGAGCAGCATGTACATGGCCTGTCCATAGATGCACCCATATGCGCCGATCAGGTTGCCCTCTGCATATGACAGCGAAATACCGCGCTCATACGCCTCGATGGCGCCCTCAAAATCACCAGCTCCTGCGCGGGCCGCGGCCAACATGTTCCACTGCGTACCGATACCTTCTAGCATTTCTGACGGAATTAGACGAGTGGCTTCCTCAGCGTGAGTCACAGACATGGCATGATCGCCCCGGCCGCGCGCCAGCACAGAACGCATCATCGCCAGCTGCGCAGCGATAAGGTCCTGTTGCGCGCGGCTCAAGGATTTTTCACTAAGCAGCTGCTCGTAGGCGTTATTCGCTTGTTCTAGCTGTGGTCCGATTGCCGAACTTTTCCCACTGAGAAAGTACACCCAGCATCTTGCCAGGGGCACGTATGGATCGAACCCATTTTTACCTTCAGGCAGCGCATCCAGCCAGTGCTGCACGGTAGCAACCTCGCCCCTATGCAAAACCGGTAGCCAGTACTTGAGGACCTGCTCCCTGGCCTGGGCCATATCCCCGGAGCGCAAGGCATGATCAACGGCTTCGCCAGGGTACCCCTGATTATCGAACCATGCGGCCGCCTTCAGATGGAGTGCACCTATCTCATCGGGATGATCGCGCTCCAGGAGGGCATACAGGACTTCGGCGAACAGATGATGGTAACGAAACCAGGTACCGCTGGTGTCGAGGGGGATCAGGAACAGGTTGCTCTTGCGGATCTCGTCAAGCACCTGGTGACTAGTTGGATCGCCCGTGACTGCACGGCATAACTTGTCACAGAACCTCTCCAGGATTGACGTGCGCAGCAGGAATTCACGCTGTTCATCTGGCAACGTAACGATCACTTCTTCGGTTAGGTAATCCAGGATGAATTTATGTCCCCCTGTGAACTCCTCTATGAATGTGTCGTAAGATGTTTGTCCTTTCAGGGACAAGGCTGCCAGCTGCAAACCAACAGCCCATCTATCAGTATGAGCATTCAATGCTTCAATATACTCGGGCTTAAGGTTCAAGCCCATCTTCTCGTTGAACAAAATCGCGGTTTCCTCTATGGAGAACTGGAGATCTTCAGCCCTGATCTCATTCATCTGGCTTTGTGCCCGTAAGCGAGCCAGAGATATCGAGGGATCTATGCGGGAGATCAAAATTAGGTGAAGGTTGGGGGGTTGGTGTTCGAAGAGATAGCTCAGACCTTCATGAACCCCTCCTGCCTCGATGAGATGATAGTCATCCAGGACCACGATCAGATCGTCGATAAGTTGGGAGATGTCATTGATCAGACTGATCGCCACAGGCTCGGTACTGCGCAATTGGGGTGCACTGATGATCTGGCGCGCTTCTGCCCCAATTTCCTGGTGGATGGTTTGAATGGCGGCGATCAGGTACGTCCAGAACCGGACCGGATCATTATCGCCCTGGTCAAGGGAAAGCCACGCTACAGGAAGATCTCTCTCGGAAAGCCAGCTTATCACGAGGGTGGATTTCCCAAATCCCGTTGGTGCAGAGATCAGGATCAACTTGCGGCTCAAACCTTCATCCAGGCGATCATAAAGGTGTGGCCGCGGGACAAGATCTGCGCGTAATTGAGGAATATAAAGCTTGGTGGTGAGCAGCTGTTCCAATTTTGACCTTGAAAAGCGTGGTTATCGATAGGTCGTCACTTAGGAGAATGAAATCTCATCTAGGGGATTCGCAGCCTTGTGGCGTTGAAATTTATCATCCTCAGGTTTTATCTCATTCATTATAGCATTCTGAATCCAAAGAACCAATTTCAATCGCCAAGCATTTGTACCCTGTTCAAGAATTTTCCCCGGCATAATAATGCTACAATTAGTTGTACTTGCATAATCATGCACGAACAACCAAAAAGATGATCGAAATCAGGAACCTGCAAAAGGTCAGCAGCGGCAACCCGGCCATCGATATCCCCGCCCTGGATGTGGAGGACGGCGAGATCGCCGCGCTGGTCGGGCCAACCGGCAGCGGCAAGATGCTGTTTCTTGACCTGTTGTCCGGCAAAACGCCTCCCACAGCCGGCACAATACGGTTAGCCGGGAGAGATCCTTTCGAGGAGCACCAGGAATTAAGCCAGGCAGCCGGGTTCCTTTTCGCCGAGGACGGGGTCTATAAGCACATTTCCCCATTGGCAAATCTGGAATTTCACTGCCAGCTGTATGGGCTGCCCAAATCACGCGCTGCCGAGGTGCTGTCGCAAGTCGGTTTGGCGGACCAGGCCAACAGCAAATCAGATCAGCTCTCCTCGAGCTTACTGCGCCGCCTGGGATTCGGCCGTGCTATTCTGCATTCGCCTGCTATCCTGCTGCTGTTTGAACCTTTCATGCGCTGCGATCAAACCACCATCCGCCTGCTGAGTGAGGTGATGCTTGCCCAGGCCGACGGTGGAAAAGCGATCTTGATCCTGGCGACCGAGCGGAGCAAGCTGGATTCTATAAGTGATGCGATCTATATTCTGAACCAGGGTCGCATCGCAGAAACGCACCATCCCAAGGAAGAACAGGAAGCGAGTTTCCCGTTCAAGATCCCCGCCAAGTTAGAGGATAAGAAAGTAGTGCTGCTCAATCCAGCGGATATTTTGTATGCCTTTGCTGGCGAGGGGCGCGCATTCCTGGTCACAGCAGAGGGGGAATTGCCATCCCAGTTCACCCTGTCCGAGTTGGAGGAACGCCTGAGCCGCAGCGGCTTCTTCCGCGCCCACCGCGGTTATCTGGTCAATTTGCAGCACGTCAAAGAGGTGATCCCGTTCACGCGCAACAGCTTCAGTCTACGCCTTAACGATCCCAATAGCACAGAAATCCCGCTCAGCAAATCGTCTGCCAGCGAGTTAAGCGACCTTTTAGGCTATTAAATCTCTTCCCATCTTGCTCCATTGGACAGCCCAAATGAGCCGTTCAACCCCCAAAAGCGCCTTTCGGCGCTTTTTTGTTGCATCCAGTTTCTTATTAATATATAGTATTCCCAGAGAGTAATCGAAGTGAAAACGAGGTATACGATGCAAACAGAGCAAGAAAATAACATTATTGAATCGATGATGGGTGAAACCAGGAGTATGACCATGAAAGCAATCGAAGTACACGAACTGACCCGTGACTACAATGGCTTGAGGGCGATAGATAGGATCACTTTTTCAGTTGAGCCCGGCGAAATTTTCGGTTTTCTAGGTCCCAACGGCGCCGGCAAAACCACGACGATCAAGATCCTGACCGGGCAGCTGCGTCCCACATCGGGAAGAGCTTGCGTGGCCGGCTACGACGTGGTCAGCGAAAGGGATCGCTTGAAACCGCAGATTGGCGTGGTGTTCGAACACCAGAACATCTACGAACGGCTCTCGGCGCGCGACAACCTGGTGTTTGCGGCCAGGTTATACGGCATCAACAAGGGAGTAGTCGATGATGCGCTAGCCCAGGTCGGCCTCTCCGACCGCTCGCGGGAGAAGACCGAGAACTTCTCCAACGGCATGAAACAGCGTTTACTGATCGCCCGGGCACTGCTCCACCGGCCAAAAGTACTTTTCTTGGATGAACCAACCCGCGGCCTGGACCCAAATGTTGCCCGAGACATCCGCGGCTTTATCGCCGCGATGGCCCAGCAGGGTGTGACCGTTTTTCTGACCACGCACTACATGGAAGAAGCCGACCGGCTCTGCGACCGGGTGGCGATAATCGACCAGGGTCAAATTGTCGCTCTGGACTCGCCGGAACGTTTGAAGGCTGAATTCCAGGTAGACCAACCAATCACTCTGGAGGACGTCTTTGTAGAATTAACTGGACGATCGCTTCACCGCGAGGCTGTTTAGACTCCACCCGCCTCATTCAGTGGAGCCTTGAGCCCGAAAATTGAAAGTACAAAGTACAATGAATATCTCTAATAAAGAAAAAATAGGTAATGAAATGAAAAACTCACCATACTCACCCAAAAATAACAGCAGCTTGCGCCAAACCATCCGCATCACCTGGGCGATCGCAGCCAAGGATATCCTGGAGGCGCTGAAGAACAAAAACACCATCGCCATAATCCTGACCTCCTTGCTGATGCTCGTCTTCTACTATTACATGCCCATTCTGGAATCTAGAGATGAGTCACCCAGGGTGCGGATTTACGACGCTGGTGAATCCATCCTGGTACCCCTCTTAGAAAACAGTGAGGCAGTCGATGTGCGAACCTATCCCAGCCAGGAAATTGTGTTTGAAGCCCTGAGGAACAACTCTGTTCCTGTGCTCGGTCTGGTTATTCCTGCAGGGTTCGATGCTGCCTTGGAGAGCGGCGGCGAAGCACAGTTGCAGGGCTACGTGATGAGCTGGGTCGACCACGACAACGCGTTGGAATTGCAGCGCCTTTTCGAGCAAGAGATCGCCAGCCTTACCGGGCAGCCCGTCCCTATCCAGATGGCGGGCAACCAGGTTAGCCTGGAACCCGACTCACACGGCGTTGGCAGCACAGCCGCGATCGCGATCGTATTCATGGTCGTCATGATCGGCTTGACGATGATCCCGCACCTGATGCTGGAAGAGAAGAGCTCGCGCACGATGGATGTATTGCTCGTATCTCCGGCCAGCGCTGGAAACCTGGTGGCTGGAAAGGCCATTGTCGGTCTGTTTTACTGCCTGTTGACAGCCGCCATCGCGCTGCTGGTCTTTAACTTCGTGGTCGTCCATTGGTGGTTGGCCCTCCTGGCGGTGGTATTCGGCGCTCTGCTGACCATTTCCCTAGGGTTGTGGTTGGGCACGATCATCGAGTCGCGCGCCCAATTGACCATGTGGGCCTGGGTTTTCATCCTGCCGCTGCTCCTGCCGGTGTTCTTAACATTGATGGGGGATCTGTTTCCAGAACCAGTGGTCAAGGTTTTGCAAATCTTACCTACTGCGGTGGTGTTAAACCTTTTGCGTATTTCATTCTCCTCTTCAATCCCCCTAAGCAATACCCTGCTCATGTTGGCCTGGCTGGCTGCCTGGGCAGGGGCGGGTCTCCTACTCGTCACCTGGATAGTTCGCCGCCAGGAGCGCCAGGAATCCGGCCCCTCTGCCGCACGCCAGCTCGCTGAGAATGGCATGAAACCTGTGGCAGAGGTTGGGGGACGCTGGTTTGGAGCTTTATTCAGCAGATTTTCCCGGCGCGCACCTCAGCCAATCGAACCACAAACCTTGGACGCATCTTTTGATCTGGGTTCTGAGCCCGCAGTTGACTTGCCAAGAAAGCGCAGCAGCCTGCGCATCATCTGGACCGTCGCCTCCAAAGACATCTATGCCACGTTAAGAAATAAGCTGGCGCTCTCGATCATGTTGGGATCCTTGTTTGTCGTCGCTTCGAGCACGATTCCGCGCATGCTCTTGATGAACAGTAGTGACCCAGCAGCCATTGTGTATGACCCTGGTCGTTCCACCATCTTGAGAGGGCTGGCTGCCAGTGATGACATCCGTTTAGGGGTCACCGACTCCCTGGAAGAGATGCAAGAGATCATCAGCGGATCTCCGGAGCTGCGCATCGGGTTGGTCGTCCCTGAGGATTTTGACAGCCTGGCCGGCAGCGGCGAGATTATCGAGTTAGAAGCGTATGTCGTTCACTGGGCAGATGTGGATAAGGTCGAGCAGTGGGTGACCTTCTTCCAGGAACAAATTGGCGGAGCAGCCTGGAGTAGCGTGCAGATCAATCTTTCAGAGACAAGACTGTATCCACCTGCTGACCTCCAGGGAGGGTCGATCATGTTCTCGTTGCTGGTGACGATCGTGCTCTTGACGATCGGCGTTGCGCTCGTTCCGCTCCTGCTGGTTGAAGAGAGGACAGCTCACACGCTGGAAGTGCTGTTGGTTTCCCCGGCCAGAGTTTACGAGGTGGTCATCGGCAAAGCGCTGGCGGGTGGATTCTACTGCCTGCTAGCTGTTATCGTGGTCTTCTTCTTGAACAGATTCCTGGTGGTCAACTGGGGGGTGGCCTTGCTGGCCATGCTGTTGGGCGGGATTTTCGCGGTATCGGTGGGGCTGCTGGTGGGTGTTCTCTCGGAAAATCCAACCACAGTCGGTTTGTGGAGCTCCATGCTGCTGCTCGGTTTGTTAGGTCTGACCATGTTGAACGCCTTCGCCGTGATCAACTGGCCTCCGCTCGTAGGTACACTGCTCGATTACTTGCCCACGAACGCCATCACCGAGCTGCTTGGTTTCTCAATGGCTGGTGAGTTCCCATTGTCACAATTGTGGTTGAATTCTGCCGCCCTGCTGATCGCCGCGCTGGTCGTCTTCGGGTTGCTGGCCTGGCGTTTGCGGGTCGCCGATCGATAAGCACCATGAATCTCAGGTATCTGCTTTTATGCCTCCTGATCGGCCTGACGGCGTGCGGGACAGGTGATACCGTACTGGAACCAACCTCTGAGCCTGCACGCCCCACCTCCCTTCCGGCCATCCTGACCGGCCCAGACACGCCCGGGGTATTACGCCCTGTGGCCTGCCCGTTCGTTCTCCCTGAAGATATCGTAGAAGGAGAAGATGTCGAATGCGGCTATCTACCCGTACTCGAGGATCGCACTGAGAAATCGTCAGAAGATCGTCTCATCCGCCTGGCGGTGGCTGTATTCCACCCCCCAGGAGGCGCAACAGAACCAGATCCGGTCATCTACCTCTCGGGCGGACCCGGGGCCAGCATCCTGAAGATGATTTACACCCAGTATGATCTCCTTTCGGAACCTGTTTTCGCAGCCGGGCGTTCTCTGATCGTATTCGACCAGCGCGGGATCGGCCGATCGCAGCCAGCATTGGATTGCCCAAAATTCAACGATTTATCCCTTGAATTACTCGACCGGCAAATCGATGGACATGCCGTTAGTAGCGAGGAGATGTCAGCTCTCGTCCTGGAGAGCCTGGGGGATTGCAGGCGGGATCTGGCTCAGATAGCCGATCTGACAGCTTATAACAGCGCCAGCAGCGCGGCGGACGTTCACGACCTCAGCCAGACCTTAGGCTACGAAAAAGTCAACCTGTGGGGCGGCTCATATGGAACCCGGCTTGCCCTCGAGGTCATGCGCCGTTATCCTGAGAATTTGCGCAGCGTCGTTCTCGATGCGGTTTATCCCCCAGATGTCGATCTGTACGTAGAAGCCCCGGCCAACTTTCAAAGGAGTCTGAGCAGGCTTTTCGAGAGCTGCGCAGCCAACCCGGTTTGCAATGATGCTCAGCCTGACCTGGAGAAAGTTCTATTTGATACTGTTGGAGAGCTCAACTCCGAGCCGGTCCTGCGCGAGATCACCAATCCGTACACTGGCGAAAGCTATGAGGCGCTCATTCGTGGGGATACCTTACTAGCGCTGACGTTCCAATTGCTCTATGACAGCAAGGTGCGCTACTTCATTCCACGTATCATCTATGATGTCAGCCAGGGAGATTTCACCTTTCTCGATAAGGTGTATGGTTCCCTGCTCAACCTGTCGAGCATATCCAGCCGGGGGATGATGCTCTCCGTCCAGTGTCGTGAAGAACTGCCTTTCAGCTCCAGAGCAGGTTTTGAAGCTGAATTTGAACGGCATGCGCATCTTGCGGGTATGTACCAGGGCTCGATTTTGGGGGATCTGATCTATCCCGCCTGTGAAGTGTGGTCCGTTGGGCAAGCTGAAACAAGCGCCAACCTGCCGGTAGAGAGCAAAATCCCTACCCTGATCCTGAGCGGGGAGTTCGATCCCATCACACCTCCTGCCTGGGGATTCCGTGCTGCGAAGACACTCGAGAATGCATTCGCTTTTGAATTTCCGGGTATCGGGCACGGGGCCAGCGTCGCCGATAAATGCCCCCTCAATATGATGATCGCTTTCCTGCAGAACCCCGACCAGGAACCAGAGGCGAGCTGCATTCAGGGAATGCAGTGATATCCTTTCCTATTTGCGATAAGCAGCTTCAAATTCTTCGTGGGGCGGTACCTCTTCACTTACCACCCAGAGGAAATAGTAGATACCCATCGGGCCCATGAATTTAAAGTCTTTGCGGATCATGGTGAGGGTGGCGTCGAAATCGTCCTGCGAGCGCAGATACTTCTGAAACGAACCGTATTCTTCTTCGAGAGCGAGCATCTGCTGGGCATTTCCCACGATGGCAGCCAGCTTGCGGTAGTTGCGGATCACGCGGGTGTCTTGCGATAACTCATCTAGATCTTTCTCATTGTACGCCGCGACCTTAGTGACATCAAAATTGTCAAACGCTTCCCGTGTCCCCTCCCATTTTGCTTCCACGACTTTCCAAGACATTCCGGACTGGAACACGGCCTTGCTCATCACCTCAAGATAATCATCCAAAGAGGTGGGTTGGATTTGTTCTGGGGGAGTGCCGGTGGGCATAAGTGCACTATCCTTTCATATAATTATTGGTTAGGAGTTCTTATCGAGAGCCACAATTATACCGGTTTTTGTTCTTTATTTCGGCTTGCTGGAAACTGACTTATAATAACAACCCCTATGATTTTACTATTTGCATGTTCTAGCAATTGGCCTCCTTCATTATCCGTTTGATCATATGGGAAGCAAAAACGATCTATCATTATTGGAGATAACTTCGCAGGCAAGCCAATCATGTCTTTTTTTGTTTACATTCTGAGATGTTCTGACGGAACGCTTTACACAGGTTACACCGGAGACCTCATCCGACGGGTGAAGCAGCACCAGTCCGGGTCAATCCCCAGGGCTTATACCAAGCCGCGCCGCCCGGTGGAACTGGTTTGGGCGGGAGAATTCGAAACAAAAGAAGAAGCGCGCGCCGAGGAAAAGAAAATTAAGCGTATGAGCACTACCAGAAAAGAGACGCTGATCAAAAACGATCGCCAGCTTAAAGATCAGATTATTAAGGGTGGGGGATTGTGAACAAAACAAAGGTGTGGCGTATTTAGATGTACGCCACACCTAATCAGTAATTTACTTCACTTTTATTATGCAAAAACTGTTTCTTTGGTGAATACCTCAAAATCCGGCGGATTCTCAAGATGCTTTTTCACCGCGCACAGCTCCGCTGAGCGAATCAATGAATCGCGATATTTCTCTGGGAAATCAGGCGGTACCTGAATTTCAAGGTCGATTTTGCCGATCATACGAGTAACCGGATCGGTATGGGCGCGCTGCACAATGCGGATCCCCTCTGTGGACAAACCACGCTGCTTGCAAAATCCCAGCACATAAATCCCGGCGCAGGTCCCGATCGAAGACAGGAACAGCGAGAAGGGAGTGGGCGCCGATCCTTCACCTCCCCCCATGGGCGGTTGATCTGTTTCGACTATATAAGATCCAAAATGTGCGTCAACTCGGGCTCCACCCGGGAAATCAATCATCATTTCCATATTGAATATTTACCTCCACGAACATTTGCGTAATGTCTCACAATCATTAGATGCAATTTCCCTCCAAAGGTTACATGCCTCTCCCCCAGTTTTGGGGTCCTAATCTCCTGGAACTGGCGCTGGCTCGCGTTCTTGCCTGCCGCGCAAGAAGAAAGCCCAATACAGGAGCGTTGAGATCGTGTACAAGATGATCGTCCCCAAGAAAGGTGGACCAAAACCATAGCGCACCTGCAAAATTCCACTGATGGTGGGGCTTAAAGTCCAGCCAAAATTCCAGGCCATGCTGACCAGGCTGGCCACCGTAGCCCGAGCGGATGGTTCGACATGCTCCATCACAAAAGTTTGATACACTGGAGTGCTCATATTCATCAAGGCTAAGCGGATGAAATAAGCCATTGTGCTCAGCCAAAAAATTGGAGAGAATCCCAATATGATCAAGAAGGGGATCGATAAGGCTTGTGTTGCCACCACCAGCTGAATTTTACCCATCCGGTTAGCCAGGGGAGGGGCAAGCAGCAGACCAATACCCATCGCAAGCGATCCCCAGGCGAAAAGCGAGCCGACCACTGGGTCTGGCTGGTGGTGCACCTGGCGGAAAAAAACATTCATGAAGGGCATGATCAAACCAGCGCCAATCGAGGTCACCAGAATAGGGAGAATTAATTTTCCTAGTAAGGACGGTTGTTTGGAGGCATAGGAAAGCGGGGCAAAAACTGATCGCTCTGAACGCTGTAACCGTGGTGTTCGCAGCATTGCCAGGGGGATCAACCCTATTGCAAAGGTGATTGAGACCACCAGCAATGCCCCTGCATATGCCTGGCTGCTGACTGCTGGTACGCCTCGTGTCAGTCCAATCCAGGATGGCAGGTAGCCGCCGATCCAGCTTCCCACGGAAGCCATAGCCATTTGTAAACCAGAACTAAAGCTGAACAGGTAGGTTCTTTCCTCCTCTCCGCTGTTCTCCATCATAAACGGTGCCATTGTCACCGCGGCCAGGCTCTGCGCCAGACCAGAAACCACGTTCATGGCGTAGAGCATGCCCTCTGAAGGCCAGATAACTATCGCCAAGACAGAAGCACTCAGCAACGCTCCTGAGAGGAGCAATGAATTTTTACGCCCCACTAAATCTGCCAGGTATCCCATCGGTAGGGCGGCCAACAGAGCGGTGAAGCTGCTCACGGTGATCAGACTCCCCACCAGCGCTTCGTTGTACCCCAGGCTGAGCACGTAAAAATTGAACAGCAATCGGAAGACCCCCATCGCCGCCCCAATGATCACCACATTAAGTAAATAAAGGCGCGCATTGCGACTAAACTTGCGCACCTGGGTAACGTACTCTCGCGCAGCGAGCCTAAAAGAATAGATTATTCTACCTGGCTGCAAGAGTTTCTCTATCCTATTCCGCGGTGCCTTCCTTCAAAAACTCATCAAAGTTAGCGAGGATGTCCTCAATCCCATCTGCGCGGGTAGCGTAATTCCTTACCCCCGGCTGCTCCAGGTTTAACAAAACCAAACCTGCCAGGCGTAATATTTGCAGGTGGTGGATCACAGTTGGTGGGCGTAGACGCAAGCGGCGCGCAAGCTCCGCCGGGGTAAGCGGTTCTTCTAAAAGGTAGCGGATGATCCTTAAGCGGGTCGGATCGGCCAGCGCCTTAAGCCCCCGTACCAAAGCGTCCGGAACAACTTCTCCGGGGACCAAAGAGGCATCTGCCGGTCGCGCCCCATAAAGCATTACCATGGTCTCTTTGTCAATCTGTTCGTACAAGATCAATGGCGTGATCCAATAAGAAGGCACAAAAATCATATCGCGCGTCTCGGGCCCAATGGAAAATTTAACGCCCTGAGAGAGCGACTCGATTAGTTCCGCCAGCTCCAATTTTTCTGCCATCTCTTGGCTTTGTTCGATTGAGCGCTGTAAATCTGGTCGTATGCGTCGCTCTTCTTCCGCAAAGAATTCCTGGAAATAAGATCGCAGAGCTTTCAGATATAGTTCACCGAATTCTTCAGCACGCGACCACCAATCCAAAACCTTGGTCGCCTCTTTCTGGGAAAATTTCTTCTTCTTATGCTCTTTATAGGAGTTTTTCAAGAATTCAAGGTCACTATCATCCCATGCTTGACGAGCGTGAACATCGAGCAGGATTTGATAGTAGTCAGATGACATATCGCCATGACTTGCCAGCGCCGGTAGCCGTTCAGCAGGCGGCATCTGGCTCAACGCCCATATCGCGGTGGAGCTATCTTTGGGTTCAGGGAGGCTGTGCAGCCAGACTAACGGCATATAGAATAGTTTCAGCCCGTCCTCCAACACACTGCGCTCTGCAGCCGGCACGCGCGAACGCACCCCGGCAGCCCATGAGGGTCGCAGCCCAAATTCCTCCGGATTGTGGAGCACCTCTATGCTCATCATAAAATCGTATACGGTTGCAAACTTCCATGTTAGCCGGGGACGCGTCTCTTGTTCGATTTTGTTTGCGATTGCGCTCATAATAGATCAACAACCTTCTGTATTTATCTCAAGTGTACCATCGTGCACATGCACCTGGAACTGTGCCGGCCGTATGCGCTGACCGAGATTTAGCAGGAGATCGCTTAGCAAAAGCAAGGAACGATTGTGCAGGGGAGTTTTCCTTGGTGGTAAATTTTGTAATTGTCTTTGGATTTGAGATATCCTATATTGCTGCCTGTTTAAATCACTGATGTAATCATAATAAATCTGGTCCATGACAACCTCCTAAAAGATTTCCTTGTGGGATTCATCTCATTAGACATTTATCTATTAGGCATATATCTCATTAGATATATATCTAATGAGATAATAATCTAATTAACCACCTTTGTCAAGAGGCAATTTCCGCTTTCACCCACATTTAGGGGCATCACTAAGGCGGTTTTCTTTCAAGATTGAAAGGTTTCTGTGGATAACTTGGTGAAAACTGTGGATAACCTGCGCGAATTGGGGAAAAGTCGCCCGGTTGTTCGGTCTTATCTAATAAACCATGATCCCATATCTGGGGTCATTTCTCAACAACTCTCCATATAACGTATTTCGAATTTTGGGTTAATCAGGAACAATGAACTCTACAAATTTGCCCCCACTCTTATGTGGATGAAATTTAGATTTTTTTTACCCTTCATGCTCTGCACCTACATTACAAACACCCCACATATAAGGCTGTTACATACCCAAACCTTCTTTTTTCCACTTTTCCCCAACCCCTACTACGACTACGATCTATATATTAACTATGAAGATAAAGATCTATAAACAGGTCAAAGTTCCATAAAAGATTACCACAATATGCTCAGCGATGCTGAAAATATCTTTCTAATAGAGGCGTGATATCCTGCTCAGTAAAATCATCAAGAAGATCGAAAAATCTATCCGCTGTAACGATCTGGTGTGTATATTTGGTGGTGTAGGCGCTCAGAAAATGGAAGAAAGGATCATCACCTACTAGATCCCTCAAATCCTCCAGGAAGAGCGCGCCATTTAAATAGATCGCATCCCGATAGGCTCGAAACCCTTCCGGATTATATATACTGCCATCTACCCAACCGCCTGGCTGATAATAGTGCACACGGTATGTCCACCACCAATCGAGCCCCTGAGGGTGAATGTTCTCATAGTACAGTCGTTCGCTGTAGGTACTCAGGGCCTCATCGAGCCAGGGCTCAAGGGCCTGGTCGTTGGCCACCGCGCTGTACCACCATTGGTGAGCTGTTTCGTGAGCTGCGATTGCCGTCAGGTAATCAGCAGGACCTCCAGAGTATAGATTGTAGAAGCCCTTACTGAGAAAGAAAAGCCCGTCATATTCCATCCCGTCCAGGAAGTCAGCCTCGACGACAGACAGGGATCGGCGCGGGTAGGGTCCAAATAGATCATTGTACAGGTCTAATGCCTCGGCGGTTGTCTGCAGGGCAGCCTCGCCTGCCCTGGCATTGGCCGCGAAGTAGTAACCCAATACAGCAACGGAGTCTACAGTTGTCGTAGTCAATACATATTGGTCGCTGACCGACCAGGCGAAGTTTCGCGCCGCCTTCAGCTGGTAGTGGTGCCAATCGCCTTCGATCTCAGCCGGAGAACTGGCCGCGATCACTAATTCGGATCCCGTATCGCTCAAGCGTATGTGTACTTCAAAATCTGCGCTCTCATAAACCAAATGTTCCCCGAAGTATCCAGCCTCATTCACCCACCAACCTTGACCGGGCACATAAGGAGGGATGAAAGGGTACCAATCCACCAGGTTGGTTTGGCGAGAGGAGTAACCGAAAGGGACTGGGCGACCGTAATAAGAGGGTCCGGGTGAAGGCAAGAGCAGATCATAAGAAAGTTGCAATTCCACAGAATCATTTGGTTGTAAATCCGGCTCTAATGGTATGCGCAGATAAGCTATATCCCGGGTGTAATCCAGAATAGGTTCGCCGTCTCCCCAAGCGATGCGGTTGAGGAGGAATACATTCGGATAACGCGCCGGCTCGATGATGAGCATTAAATCCGGTAAAGGTTCAGAGGTGTTGTTGGTGTAAGCGATCTGTTCTTCCACGGAGAGGCGATGCTGGTAATAATCCAATTCAGCGCTGATCTCGTATTGAGTA
>Ga0209742_10000453_pt1 | contig 21910 bp, 22 predicted proteins | sample DeeMarSeWOR38_10_FD_187462 | JGI IMG/M metagenome (GOLD analysis project Ga0209742, IMG submission 187462) | Marine sediment microbial communities from White Oak River estuary, North Carolina - WOR-3-8_10 (SPAdes) (version 2) | ecosystem: Environmental > Aquatic > Marine > Intertidal zone >... | reverse complement strand
CCGTGATTTCCCCGTGGCTGGGCCGGTCGAGCCCGCCGATCATGTTAAGCAGGGTTGTCTTGCCTGAACCGGACGGTCCGGAGAGGCAGACAAAGCCGCCGCCGGCGATCTCCAGGTCGATGCCGGACAGGGCATGTACAGCAAGTTCACCCTGCTGGAATATCTTGTCAACCCTGTGACAGATGACTGCTTTTGACTTCATTATTGCCAGATCCTCGTAATTGCTTCGACAGGTACCTTGCGCGAGGCACGCCAGGCGGGAAACAGGCTTGCCGCGATGCCGAGTAGCAGCACGATGGCGTTCGCCAGCAGCACATCGGAGGACTTCACGGCCGGCAGCAGCGTGCTGCTCATTCCTGCCCACTCGAGTCCGGCAGCGACGGCGGAGATGTCGATGCCGTCGAAGTCACCCGGGTCCTCGTCCTCGGCCACCAGCACGTAGAACTTGGCCTCGAACTTGTCCCCGTCCTGGATCTCGCCGGAGCCGCCGGGGTAGTTGGTGGGGACGATTATTTCCTTCACCTTGTTGCCGTTCTTGTCGGCTACCTCGATTGTCCCCTGAGTGGCGTTCGTCTTGATCGTCTGCGCCGGGTTCGCGTTGTCCGTGATCTCTATCGAGCCATCCGACGTGATCTTGATAGACGCACTGCCACCGCCCTGCGTGTTGCTCCCTGTGCCGGCCGTCTTGCTCCTATCCGTCCTGGCCTCGTCTGACGAGTTGGGCTTGTTCCACACGATCTCGACGCGCTCGCCGCCGTCCTCGTCGCTGAAGATGAGTTTGTGCCCCCACCTCGTGACCATGCCTCGGATGTCCGGGTAGTCGCCTGAGTACCCGAGAGCGTCCGGAACATCGGAGGAGCCGCCTCGGTACCCGAACCACCCACCGATGTAGCACTCCGGTCGGCTGGGCTGACCTTCCGCGAACGACACGAACACCGGGTCGCCCACCTCTGGGGGCCAGAAGAAGCCACGACCCTTCCCGGCGCCAGGCATCGCTGCCTTGATCCACACCGGCATGGCCTCTTCCTGTATGGACGGCACATGAGCTTGCACTCGGCCCTTCCCCTTCGGGTCGTCATTCGCCGTGACGATTGCCCGGTAGAGCCCTGGGTACACCCGGTAGAATTCGATCCCGTAGCGCGTGATGTTGTCGAGGATCTCTTCGGCGGAAATGGCCATCAGATGTCCTCCACGCTATAGGGGTCCAGGTCACTGCTCGCCGTGTAGTCGTCACCTCCACCAGCCTCACGATCGGCATCGACAGGCTGCCCGGTCGGGGTGCGCCCTTCCACCACAGAGTCGGCGTTCGATTGGATGACGAGGTTCGTGGAGTACCCGCTCAACCCGGCCGAATGCGTCACCTCAAAGACCATGTAGACCCGGTTGTCGAATCTCCGGCCGACGCCTGCGATGGACACGATATCGCCCGGGGACACTCCGGGGTCTCCGACCGTTTCGATCTCGCAGCGCGTTGGGATGGGGCCGCTGTCTGCCACCTCGTTTCCGGCCCTGCGTACAGCATCCGGATTGTCTGGAGAGCCTGGAAGCGATGGCGCCGATTCAGGTAGCTCGTCGTTCGGCTCCGTCGTCTGCACGCCTTCGCCAGTGTGGACAGGGGGAGCTTCCCCTTCCACCGTCACCGTCGTTGACTCCGCCTCTACCTCGTCCTCGTTCACGCCGTCCATTCGAGCGCCGTGGTTGAAGTAGTCCTGATAGGTAAGGGCTCCCCAGACAGCCTCCGTGTTGCAGGAGAACGAAAGGATAGGCAACTCGGCCAGCGAATCCCCGTCCTGAAACTCCGGGCTCGTGATCTCGCCCCGAAGCTGTCCTCCCGGAAAGTGGAAAAGGCGATACCGGCGCGTTGGAGGGCCTGTGAAGCGCTCACTGCGCCGAGGCACCCACTGAAGCTGGGCGGGGCCACCATCCTCTCGTGGTGCTCCCATGACCATGATGCACCGGGTGAGATCGGCCATCTCCCACAGAGCGAGCCAATCGGTCCGTCCCCCTTGGGCGTACCCGGCCGCTGACTCGTCGCACAGTCGATACGGCTCGGAGTCGCGGCCAGCGTCATACACGGCCGAGAAGTCCACCTCCAGCGTGCGCCGGCTCCCGTCTCCACGTGCGAGTCGTTGAATGATGTGCCACCGCTTGGACGTCTCCGTTCCCACAACGCGCCCGCCTTGAAGCCGCGCGCTGTTCCCGAGCCCGGTCCCTTTCAGGGTGATCTGAATGTCCACATCGATCGACACCTCGGGAGCTTGCAGCGCGGCCACGAACGGCGGTGAGAGAAGCGGGCCAGCGTCCGTGCCTCCAGCGTAGCCGAGTTGCACTTCGATCCTGTTCTGCAAGCGTGGGTCGGCCAGCGGCGAGTCCAGGAACCTCTTTCCGTCCTCGAACGGGGGGCTCAGTTGCACGGATATCTGCGGGAGGCCCGACAGGTTCAACTGCACCTGGACCTCTTGCACGAACGCCAGCGCTCGAATCTCTTCTGTGCCTGGCACTACCGGGCGAGTCGTCTCCGCGCCGCCCACGTTCGTCCACAACGGGAACGTGTCTCCTGACGGGAGCACGATCCGGGCGGCCACGAATGGGGCTGAGAAGTCATAGTATGGCACGTTACCGCCTCTGGACCGATGCCTTCTTGAAAAGCACCTGCAAGACGTAGCGAGGAGACGGGATGCGAATCTCGTCCCCGACGTTCAACGCCGTAGGTAGCTCCTCCATGCCGTTGGCGACCGCGATGACCCACCACAGCCGCGCGTCCTGGTAGAACCGATAAGCGAGCAGGTCGATCCTGTCCGGACCTTCTACGCGGTGGATGAGGTCGTCCCGTTGGGGAGGTATGTCCGGGATGTCCAGCACCTCCCAAAACTCCACCCCGTCAACGACCACGACCTCACCGAACCGCAGCCGACTCCCTTTCTGCACGCTGATCGGCATTGGCTATCCCCTTGCCGGCCCACCGGGTGTGCCCGGATGCCCGCCGACACGAGAGCCGGCTGTTTCTACGCCACCACGAGCCTCGCGGATGAGTTGGCGCCGTCTCTCCAGCGCCCCCTGGTCGGCTCCGATACCAAGACCTCGAATCGCGGCCGAAAGCTCGTCCATCTTGCGGACGAACAGGCTGCGGTAGCCACCACGACCCTGCGCGCCCTCTCCCATGTACCAGGCCGGGGCGTGGATCGCTCGTAGTACCTCGCTCCCTCGGATCTGAGCGAGCCGTCGCCGCAGAGCCGCCTCGTCTTCCGGGCGCGACAGCGCGGCCAGCGCCGACCCGCGCGCCTCGGCCAACTGAGCCTGCGCGGCGGTGATGGTACGCAGCCGACCGATGATCCCCTCCACGGCCGTCTCCGTCCCGAGCATGGTCATCTCGGCCTGGGAGAGAACCGTGGTGAAGAGGGTGGTCATGATCTCGGAGATTCCCTCGGCCATCTCGGTGAACGAGTCCACCATCGAGGACGAGAATTCCCCCATGTTCTCTACGACCGTTGCGAAGCCCATCTGGAAGCCGGACACGATCGCCTGCACGGTCGCGTCGTGTAGGACCGTCTGCATGATCTCGGAGACCTGGTTCGCCATGGACGTCATGACCTCAACGACCTGCTCCAAGTCCGCCCCGATGATCGTATGGAGCGAGTGGCCGTGCCTCTCTTCGGCCCGCTGTGTGATGAAGTCAAGCGCGCGTGCTCCGATATCACCCACGTCACGGAAAAACTGCCCTACCTGCGCCAAGTCCTCGCCAACCACCTCCCGGATGCTGTTGAACATCGTCCGGAAGAAGTCCACCATCCCCTGCCATCCCTCACGAATGCGGTCCGGGAGCCCTGTCAGAGCCGTCCAGAATTCTTCCCCTCGTTCGAGGAATGTCGTCCAGCCTTCGGAGAGCCCCTCCCAGATACCAGAGAGCCCCTCTCGGAACGTGTTCCACCGATCCTGTATGAAGGCGATGGCGGCGCCCACCGTCTCCCGGATGCCGGTCCCGATGCCGGTGAAGAATTCCCCGATCGCTGCGAAGACAGTTTGCCAGTCCTCAACCGCCTGATTGAAGACACCTGTAAGGTGCTCCCACACCCGCTCGAATGAGTTTGTGATCCCGTCCCACAAGGACTCGAACCACCGCGCCATCCCGCGCCACGCTCGACGGAAGCTGGCATCCCATTCGAGCAGCATGTCATCGAAGTCCTCACCGAATTCTTCGATCCAGTCGGTGAAGTCGATCCACATGGCGTGGAAAAACTGCCCGATCTCGTCCCCCCATACGGCTAGCTCAACCCCGACCGTAATGAACGGCGACATGACGACCGCCACGATTAGGCCGGCAAGAGCCACGACCGCTGCGATCAGGGCCGCTACTCCGAGAACGATGAGCGCAGCCATGGCGACCGTCAGGGCGATGGCCCCGTACATGACGATCTCCATCCAATGGTCCGAAAGCCACTGGCCGATCATGTCCCCGAGCGTCGAGAGAGCGGGCTGTATGGCCTCCCACAAACCACCAGCGAGATCCCCTATCGCGCTGAATACGGCTGACCAATCGATCGCACTCCACCACTCTCCGAGGCGATCCCAGACCACCTCTCGGAGCATGACCATCTTCTCTTCCAGCCACGGACGCACACGCTCAAAGAGCCGATCCAGACCAGTGCTTATACCCGCCCAGATGCGAGCCCAATCCACCTGCTCTAGTCGCTGAAGCACACGACCGAGCGGACCCCCTTCTCCATCCTCTCCCGCGCGGCCGAAGAGGGCATCCCAATCGAACGTGGCGAACCCCTCGGCAAACTGCACAAGGAATCGCTCCGCCTCATCGAGCCATTCAACGAACATCCCGGCAAAGCGGTCTGCCGTGCGGTCGATGGCCTCACCCCACGAACCTACTTCCTCCCGGGCCATGATGACTTCGGTGGCGAACAGGGCGATGTACGCGCCGACAGTCTCCACGAGCCCGCCCCACGTCCCGAACGCTTGGATGAGGGGCGTCACCATGCCCTGTAGCTCGTCGGCAGCGATGGCCGTACCCCGTAGCTCCTCGGGCAGGAGCGCTAGGCCGCCGATCTGCGAGGCGAGCGACAGTTGCTCCATGACGGTGCCGAGAGCGCCAGAGTCCGCTGCCGCTGCGTTCATGGACCGTCGCAGCCGGCGAAGCTGGCGCCCCGTGTCGCGGACGAAATCCCGCACGGCCGGACGCGCGATGCGTCGGAAGGCAGTTTGGAAGCCCGCTCGCATGCGCTCGAACACCTCGTCCAGCGTCCGGCCTGTCGTGTGGGCCTCCCGGCCCATCTCTCCGAGGTCCACTGAGGCACCGCGAATCGCTTGCATAGCCCCAACGGTCTCGGAGTCCATCGTCCGCCAGAAGTTGACCAGCGTGCCCGTCATCTCGGGACCGAAGACCTGTTGCAACCGGCCTCGCATGAACCCCATGAGCCGCTCGAACCGCTCGCCCTGGCCTCCGGTCTGCTGGACAAGCTCCCCGATACCTTGGATGAGGCCGCCAGGCCCCTCCCGCATCATTTGGAACGACCGCTGGACGTCGCCGGTCGTGATCGCTAGCTCGGTCGCCAACTGCGGAAGCTGGTCCTCTGTGCCAGCGAACATATTCTGGAATGCCTCGCGGCTCTCCGTGACTGTTCCCGCCAACTCAGACGCCATCTGCCGGGCGCGCTCGGAGTCCTGCGTGAATTCAAAGAGGCCCCGCGCAGCCGCCGCCGTGTCCGCAGCGAAGGCCGCCATCTGCTCCGGGGTGTCCCCCAGCGCCCGGCGGCGTTCGAGCATCTGCAAGACCTGGGGTAGCTCGTTCAAGGCCCCGGACACGTCGCCGGTCTCCCGACCCATCTGAGCCAGGGCTGACGTGACGAGGTGTATCTGCTCGTCCTCGGCACCGAGATTTCTCAATTCGAGGGTTGAGTTGCGGAGGACGTCGGCGTTGATGCCCAACGCGGCCGTGAGCCGAGCTACGTCCTGTGCGCTACTCAGCCCTGTCGCTCCAAGCGTCTCGGCCGACTCATCCCACGCGCGGATGGCGCGGGCCGCCTCGTCGGCGCCGATGTTGAGCCCCATCGCCATGCCGGTCGCCTGCCCGATGAAGCGGCGCAGGTTGGCCCCGGTGTAGCCCATGTTGACGCCGACCGACCTGGCCGTCTGCCCGAGCGCTACGGCCTCCCCCTCCAGGCTGTTGGTCAGGTTGATGCCGTCGTTGGCGAGCCGGTGTATCTGGTCCGAGACGCGGCCTGGAATGCCGGCCACAGTGTCGATCATGTTGCCGGCCGTCTCGGCCGCCTGCCCGAACCCTGAGATGACCGGGCCGATGGCCATGCCGACCCAGCCCAGCGCTCCGGTGATCTTGCCAGCCCCGCCGAGAACGGAGTTTGCCATACGCCCGAATTTCGTCCCTCCGAGCGCCGCCCCCTCCGCCATACTTCCCATGGCGTTGGAGAGGTCGTCTACCTGGTCTTTCGGGTCGGTCGGGAGGTCCAAGTCGAGGTCTTTGAACGACCACTTGTCCTCCCCCACCATCAGATCGTCTAGCTGATCGGTGATGTCCTCGAACATCCCCTCGGCCGGGGAGAGGCCCTCGGCGGCGTTGACCTGGAAGTCCTTGATCGAATCATTCAGTTGCTTGAATTTGTCGTTGACGCCCCCAAGGGCATCGTCAAGGCCGGCGTCTTTCGCACCGAACGAGAAGCCAAGCCCCATGAAATTCAAAGCCACTGCCGCCTCCTACCGCCGTCGTCTCGCACGAGCTTTCGCGCGGGCCATGGCCGACTTCTGGTCCTCATGTCGCTTCCGCTCCAGGCTGCTCTTTTCGAGCATGAGGCGGTGGCGACGAGTGACCGGCATCGCCATGATCGACTCGTAGGGCAGACCCGACCAGCACTCCATAAGGAAGAAGATTTCCTTCTCTAGGGCCTCCGCCGACCCCCAGGGAAGAAAAAATTGGCCGCGCTCAGGTCGAGGTCTTTCTCCCACTCGTTCCCACACGCCGGGCACTCCAATTCCAGCGTGGTGTCTACGCCTCCCTCCACTTCCTGAAACTGCTCCCGGAGGAAGTTACGATCACGCATTCCAAGAGACTTTACCATCTTGAGCGTGGGCTTTTCATCCCCAAGCATCTCCAGCCGCATGAGGATGGCCTGAGAGAGGCTGTCCGACTTGTGTTTCTGGCGCCGAACCAGCTTCGCCAGGTTGGCCTCGTCCTGTCCTGTCGAGACCCGGAACCGTGCCCCCGTGCCAGACGGAAGCGTGACGTCGAAAACCCGCTTCCGAGGATCGGGCATCGGCTTGGGCGAGAGGTCTTCTGCCAGGTCCACCATGAACAGCGTCTTGACGCCGCACTCGGGGCACTTCTCCCGGACGGGTAGCTCGTCCCCCAGCGTCACACGACGGATGGAGAAGATGAGGAAGACACGATCGCCCACCGTGAGGTTCTGCACCATGCCGGCGATGAGCCCCTTGTCCGTGACCGTTCCGATCCGCGTGACGCAGCCGGACAGAAGTTGAGAAATCTTCTGGGCCGAGGGGATCTGCTGCGAAGCCAGCATGTCTTCCTCGTTCCCCGTGATCTCTCGAATCTGGACCTCCGTGAATAGCTCTTGCGTGTGAGGGTCCAGGTACCCGCACGGCAACTCGAACACACCGTTCGAGCCCTTCGGGGTCTCCATCTGCCGGACGGTGTGCATCTGCTCGAATGCGCCGCCGACCGGGGCCTCGTTGGTTCCGCCGCCTACCTCGTCCTGAAGAGTTTCGTCGCCGCTCATGTCCTCGTCCTCCCTGCGATCCTGTGAGCCTCTGCCTCGTACATGCAGATGAGGCCCTTCAGGGTGTCTGTCACCGTCGTCCCGTTTCTGTCCGTGATCGCCTTGAACCGGGCGTAGACGTCCCGCCCGACCCAGACGTTGACCTTCACGTCCGAGCCCCCCGTCTGGTAGAGGGACAGGTCATCGAATTCGTCCGCGCCGGCCACGAATTTCGACATGAGGAAGCGCACCAGCGCCGACACGCTCCGGAACCCGTAGTCCGTGGCCAGACCGTTCTGGAGTTTGGTGTGTAGCTCTTGGCTCACGAAGAAGTTGATCGGCCTCGTGCGCTCCCCTGACGCGGGTTGCGGCTTCTTGAGGTTGATCTCGCGAGCCAACTCACAGGTCCGGCAGAGGAGCGTGCCGTTGCTCACGACACGCTTCCCTCCCGATGCTTCCGGCACGATCATCCTCACCTTCAGACGATCCTTGGAGCCGCAGTTGGAGCACTTGCCGCCGCACGCATCGAATACGCGCGTGGTCCATGCGTCCTTTCGGTCGTCCGTGGTCGCCTTCAGGATCTCTGCTCTATCGTCCATCATGCGCTCCTTTTACTGCATTTCTGATGTAAAGCCAACCGCACCAAGCTCCCGGCGCAGGGCGCTCCTCTCCTACTTCTTCTTCGGCTTCTTCTTCGGCTTCTCGACTGGCTGGTAGGGCGGGGTTGGCGGTCGGAGCGGGCCTCCGAGAGGCACCTCATACCCGCCGACGCCTCCGGAAGTGGTCTGCTCGTGCTGGTCCTGCCGCTGGCGAAGTAGCTTCTCCGTGTCGAGGTCTTCCCAATCCTTGCCCATGACCTACTCCGCTCTTGGTGTCCGCACCGCGTCCGCGATGGCGATACCGTAGGCCGCGACACCGGCCGTCGTGCCCAGCGACAACTCATCCCAGGATTCGATGGCGATCTCTAGCTCTTGGATAGAGATGGCCCCGTCCGACGCATCGAAGTCCCCTGCCGGCTTGTACCTGGCCGGGATGCACCCGTAGAGCACCCACGCCTTGGCGGGCAGTCGAGGCGCAAACTCGAATGGACCGAGGGGTGCCCCTGCCGCCGAAGAAGCGATAGACGCCGCTGTGGCCGCTCCGCCGCCTATGAAGGCCCCGGAAGCCAGGGTGGACGTACCCCCTACCAGAGCCGTTGCCGTGCCCTGAAGGGCCAATACGCCCGCCGCAGCGACCGCTCCTGCCGCAGCCCCCGCCGGAAGGGGGTTCCGAGACATGAAATGGACCAGGAGCAGGTCTCTCCTCGGGGTGGCACCGCCGGTCGAGAGAGCGTGGAGCCGGCCTCTGCCTCCGGTGTTCCCTGCCAGGGCCGCCAGCGTCCACTTGTAGAAGTCGCTGTCGTACCACTTTGAGGCCCGCATGAGGGTCATGTTGCCGACGTCGCCGCCCCGAACGACCTTGCGCTTGAAGAACCAGTTTGCCTCTGTGATGTCCTGGATTTCGAGGGTGATCTCAGGCGCCGAGATCGAAGAGAAGCCGAGCAGGGGCGTGAAGAGGGGGATCGCCAAGGGTTCGATCGGCGCGATGTCCATGAGCCAGAACGGGTAATTCTGGAGGTAGTCAGTGAGCGACGATCGCATCTTTCAACTCTTAGGTAAAGCCCCTCGCAGCAAGGCCGCGCCCGGACCGAGGCCCGCGTGCGGCTGGCTGCTACGTGTTGATGATCAGGTTGAAATACTCGTACTCCAGGTCCAATTCCATGATGGAGATTTCGGACGCTGTAGCATCGAGATCGCCGGCCACCTTGTGCCGGGCTGGGAAGGCGTTGAACACCTCGTAGGTGCGCGCCGCCGGGACGCTCGTGGGGATGGCCGTCAGGTTCGCCGTCACGTCACCGCTCCCGGGGAGAGCCTCTTCCCGGTGGTAGTGCTTGATCCGGATGTCCTGCCGGTACTCCCCCGCGCCTTCGATGACGATCTTCATCCACTGCCAGAAGGCAGAGTCCGTGATCGCCACGCCACGCGAGAGCGAGATGGCCGCGAACGTGGTGTTCCCCGGCTGCTTCCGCGTGTAGATGTACGTGCCTTCCTTGTACTCGACCGCCTCGGTCGTTGGCTCAGGGACCGAGCACATGGAGAACCCGGCCTCTGGTGGGCCGAAATTCGGCCCGTCACCACTGATCACCTCGACGTGAAAGCGCATCGAGTGGAGAAAGTCTTCTGCTACTGGCCTGGCCATGTGCAGCCTCCCTTACCTCAAACCTACAGTACGATCCCCGAGCCCGTCCAGTCGAGTTTTCTCGAACAGGGGGCAAGGGCGCCCAAGGTCTCCTCACCTATCAGGTGATGACCCCGGCCGCATCGCGCCAGTTGGTCCCGTCGGTCCAGTTGAGCGCGTTGTCGTCCGTGTTCCAGATCGCCCCGAACAGCGGCCAGTCGGCGGCCAGTGGCCGCGTGATGTCCGTGAAGGGTGGCCACGGCTCGGTTCCCAGAGCCGCGTCGTCGCCGTCCTCGACCGCGAACGAGAGCACGATGTCTCCGGCCTGGACCAGCGCCTTGAGAGGCTGCTCCATGTCCAACTCGGAGCGGGACTTGGAGACCGTGACCGAAGCGCCCGGAGCCAGCGTCTTGTAGAGCAGGCTCAGGAAGATGTCTTCCGTAGAAGCGTTCGTGAATGTGACCTGCATGGCCTACCTCCCTATGAGTCCAGCGTCTTCTGCTGGAAGCGGAACCGGACAAACTCGGCGGGCTTGTTCGGCGCGATCCCGACGTCGATGATCACCTGGCCGGCGTCGATGGACGCCTGGTCGTTGTTGCTCTCGTCGCAGGTGACGAAAAACGCCTGTGCCGGCGTCGTCCCCGCGAAGAGGCCGTCGTTGAAGAGATTGGTGAGGAAGCCCTGAATCTGGGCCTTGATCCTCGCCCACAGGCCCGGACCGTTGTTCTCGAACACGATCCAGTGCGTGGCGTTGTAGACCGACTTCTCCACGAACATGAAGAGGCGCCGCGCGTTGATGTAGCGCCACTCGCTCTGGAGAGAGATGGTCCGAGCGCCCCACACGGCCAGCCCGGTCTGCGGACCGGCTACCAGCGGGTTGATCCGCGCCGGGTACACGACGTCGCGCTCCCCCTGGCTGATGGAGTCGATCTCCAGGCCGACGAGGAAGCTGAGAGCGCCGTCCACGGTGCCCGCCGGCACCTTGCCCACGTTGCGGGTCGAGTCCGTCCGGGCGTAGATGCCCGCGATGTGCCCGAGCGGCGGGAACACCACCGGCCGGTTGTCCGCGAGCGGGTCCGCGATCTTGACCCACGGCCAGTACATCGCGGCAAACTTGGAGTATTGCCCGACGTCGATGCGGAGGAAGTCCACGGCCTCTTGCGCGTTGGAGCCTTGCGGGACCATGAGGATGGCGAAGCGGTCGCCGCCGGACGGCAGCACCTCGCGGCTGTCCACGTAGTCGAGCATGTCCTTGGTGATCTGAATGTCCCCGGCGAAGTCGGGGATGATCACCTGCATAAGCTCCTCGATCTTGTTGAGCGCGTAGAGCCCCTGGAAGTTGGGCTCCAGGGTGATCGCCGTGAATTGGCTCCGCCCGTAGTTGGTCGCATCGAACGTGCCGTCCGACCCGCCAGCGAACCCGTCGAGGTGGCTGTCCTCTTCGGAGACCGAGCGGTAGACGGCCGGGACCAGTTGGTCCTGGTCGATGGCGTACCCGAGCAGCACGTCCACGGCGCCGGTCGTGTAGTCGATGGTGTTGTTGCCAGCGACGTCCACGTCCCCGATGAGATTGCCCGCACCATCGTCCGTGATGGTGTAGGCGGTCCCGGTCGGGTCGGTCCACGACAGGCTGAAAGTCCTCGGCACGACCGGCGCGTCGAGCAGCGTGGTCGTGATCTGCCGGTTTCCGGCCAACTCGTCGCCGGCCGCGACGATGAGGCTCCGAGCCTCCCCGTTGAGGTGCTGTGGTCCCTCGGCGTTGAGGGCCGGCTCCACGACGTTCACCAGATCGGAGAGGTCGTTGATCACGTCGGGGAAATACTGCGCCGACGTGGTGTCCGTGAAGGTGATCTCCTCGTAGGTCTCCACGATGTCGTAGAGGCCAGTCGAGGAGTTGAGCAGCCGGACGTTGATGTTGAACCGGGAGTACGTGTCCGTCGTCACGTCGTAGTAGTCGTCGTTGCCGATGACCTCCACGAGCATGTCGTTGGCCCACGAGCCGACCGAGATGGGGTCGAGATCCCACGCCTGGACGTCGTAGTCGCAGAGCACCGGGCAGTCCGTCCCCGGCTCGTAGCCGGCCGCCGTGGTGAAGGCGTAGTCGCCAGCCGTGGCACCCACGTAGTCCACCGACCCGGCTGCCGTGAGGATCGGCCCCACGTCCGGGATGGCTCCGCTGCCGTCGTCGGAGATTGACCGCACGTCGGTCCCCGGCGTGAAGTCGAGGGTGATCGCCGTGCCATCGCCTGCGAGCACCGGAACCTCGACGCCTGCGAAGGTGATGACGAGGATGCCGGTGATGAGGTCAAGCTCGGCCGTGGTGCCGGCGCCGGACGTCCCGGTCGCCCGCATGGTCGTGCCAACCTGCGTCAGGTTGAGGGTCGTCGGGGTCGCCCCGTCCGGATCCCAATTCAGGGTGATCGTTCCACCGGGCATGACACTCGGCAGCGCGGAGTCCACCCCATCGCTCGGGATCGACGTGACGATGCGGCCCTCGTAGTGGTGGAGCGGGTGCCCCACCGTGTCCTGCACGAGGGCGGTCACGCCGTCGCGCTCGTAGAGAGCCTCGGCCACGACCGGCGTGTCGTCAGAGCGCCACCGGAAGGTGACTCCTGCCACGCCGGGCTCCGCCACGAGGTCGGTGATGAGCGCGGTCGGGGTGAGAACCGACTCCGTGACGGCAGCCGTAACACCATCCCCGATGTTGCACTGGAAATCTCTCCGAGCGCTCGTCAGTTGGCCCTTGTCGTAGGCCGAAGGTGCGCCGGACTGATCCGTCCCCGCCTCGACAGCATCGCCTGGCATGACGCGGACCACATAGGCCCGCCTCCCGCCGTTGGCGAAGTACGCGGCCATGGTGAGGCCGGTACGCGAATCGGAGATCAACTCTCCGAAGATGCGCGTGAATTGCGCGAACGACGTGACCAGCGTTGCCTCGTTCGTGGGGCCTCGCTTGGTCGCGCCGACGATGCCCATGTTCGACGTGGAGACCGGCTGCACGACCTGGACGGCGCTCGGCACCTCCTCGATGAACACGCCTGGCGACAGAATTTCGGCCATGGCCTAGTCCCTCCTCTGTTGGCGACCGTTGCGCCGTGAAGTTTTCATGATCGCGATCGTCATTCGCCTGCCTCCGTGATCGCCTCCAGGATCTCCACCTTAGTCCAACTCGACGGAACCTCCAAGCCCTGAGACTCGGCGTGCTCCGTCAGCCGGCTTTTCGTCCACTCCATGGAAGGTACTTCCGCCGGCTCCTCGGCGGGGACAGGCTCGGGCGCGGGGGCTGGCTCCGGAGCGGGCTCCGGGGCTGCCTTGGGCGCCTTGTCTTTGAGCGGGATGAGCAGGCCCTTGCGGACCCGCGAGAGAAGGCTAGCCGATCGGTCCTGCTCGGGCGTCACGGTGAGCACCTTCTTCGGGCCGACGAGCGCTGATTCGCCGGTCCTCAGAGACACTGTGACCGGACCACGAGTTTTGTTGAAATAGCTAGCCATATTCCACCATCCTTTACAGCACTTCGGACCTTATCGTCAATCCCGTCGCGGCCCGCTGCACTACAGGATCGGACAGATCAAGCTCCGCTTCAACCCGCAGCGTTACGGCGAATCCTAGCACACGCTCCGTGACTTCGGGAACCTCATCCAAATGAGAAACAGCTTCCATGAAGGCCGAATACTTGCGCCGATCACCAAGGCTGTCCTCCACGAACACCTGGCAGTAGGGAGCGTAGCGGCGCAGAACGAAGTCCAGGACCGAGTTGACCTGGTTCCGAGGAGAGCCCGCCGCGTAGGAACCCGGCGAGTCCTCAAAGCCTGTCGGCGTCCCCTTCTTCGGGAGCGGGCCTCGGCCCCTGTGCCTGGCGAAGATTTGAATCGAGTAGGTGATATCGAACGGAACCCCGGTGTCCTTTGTCTCGTAGCGGTCATACCCGTGAAGCTGGACCTCCCCAAACGTGCCCGGATAGATGGTCACGGTGACGGGGTTCGCTTCCTGCGCCGGGGCCTTCCAGGACTTGTGCCCGGGGTGCCAGCGGTTCATGGCCGGCGAGATGTCATCGCGCCGCACGACGATCACAGGCTGCCTGTACCGGGCGTAGATGTCTTCCGGGTGAGAGAATGTGACCGGCACTCCAGGTAGGCCAGGAGCCGGCTCTATGGGGAGGATTTTCGTTCCGATGTAGTAGTTGGAGTGCGGTCCCTTGCCAGTGTCCACCTCGTGGACCTCGGCGCCGAGAGTTTCCACCACACCTGCGTCGAAATTCCGCAGTCCGACGATTCCGGCTGGGGATGTCCCTGCCTCTCGCGACTCGACGTCGCCGGTCGGTGTCTGCGGGTCGTGGGTCATTCTTGGATGGCCTCCACCATGAAGTCAGCGAGCCCGAAGTCGGCCGCAGCGACGAGCCACTGGCCCATCGTCTGGTAGCTCACGTTGCCTTCAGGGAACACCGGCAAGACGCCCTCATCCCCGAGGTACTTCACTGTCTGGAAGATGGCTTCGATCGCCATGGGCTCGTCCGCCCCGAGGTCGGTGAGCCTGCCCAACGTGTGGTCCAGGTAGCTGTCGAACGCCTCTTGAACACGGTTCGCGCGTTGGCGCTCCTCGCGCGCCCGCTTCCGACCCCTCATTGTCTCCCCACCCGGAGCCCCAGCTTCTTCTGGAAGGGGACGTACTTCTTCGCCGTCGCAACGGTGGCGAATTTCGTGGTTCGTCTCGGCCACCGCTCCCAAGCGTTGAAAGACAAGTTGGTCATCGCTCTTGTAAACTCTCGTTTCCGGGCGATCATACCAGCCCCACCACGCAAAGCCAACTTGAGGATCGCTCTGCGCCAGTGTGGCTTCGCCGGTTCTCCCCCGAGCCCAAATTCCAGCCGAAGCGACTCGAACGCGGTGTCTGGAATGGCCTCCATCCCACGAGGTCGTGGCGCGAGGCCGGCGCCCGCCACCTTGACACCGGCCTTTATTGCTCGACGCTTCCACTCCGGCTTGTCGCGCTTCCGCATTCGTCGGACACGCCCCACCTCTCGTGGGCTCACTCGCCTGGAGATGACGTCCGTGGTCTTCGGGTCAGGGGCGTAGGGGAGAGTTTCCATGGTCCACGGGCTGTAGTCCTCCAGAATGATCATCGACTCCGGAGGGGCCTTCATGAGGTTGTCTTTCACCGACACGTAGATGACGGTGGACTCCTCTTCGGCCTTGGAGATGCCCCGGCCCTTCGGTACCGAGTGGATGAGGTAGCCGTCGAGTGAATCAGGCAACCCGCGTATCCGGTCCATCCGGAGCGACCCGCGAAGCTCTTTCCTGTCCGATGGGATGAGACCGAGGAGATCGTCGTATGCCTTGCTGACGGCCCTGAAGAGGAATTGGCGCCGAACGGCCCGAGCCCTGGCCTGCCACTCTCTCACGAGGGCATACGCCTGCTCGAATTCTGTCGTCTGGACCTCCAGCTTCACCGGCTCTCCTCGTCAGCGATTCCGGCCTCGTGCTCTGCGATGGCCTGGAAGAGAGATTTCTTCTCCGGTCCGATGAAGCGCTCCTTCGCCACCCTCCCCATCTCTCGGTCGATGATATCGGTCAGGTTCTCCCCGTTGAGCTTCAAGCCAACCGGCTCCACCTTCCCGAGCCAGGGGATGTGAGTGTCGCACATTCCGACCACGCGGGGCTCCTCCCGGACCTTCACGCCCTTGGTGGCCTTCGCCCCGCACACGAAACACCAGCGGGTGAAGTCGGTCATCGGACCGTCGTACTCCGGAAACGTCATCGAAGCGAGCGGCGACCCACACGGTCTCTCCGCAGTGCACTTCGGCTCTGGAAGTTGCTTCTCTCGGCCCTCCCAATACCGCTTGCACGTCGCGCACACGATGGACACGCCACTCGCAATGGCCTGCCCTACTCTCACCATGTCCATGTCCTCACCCTTGTCCGTTATCCGTCGAGACGCCGCTCAGGCGTAAACTCCGTGCGGCGCAGGACCGTGATCGTCAGGCCGACGAATTGGTCCGAATCCTGGACGTGGCCGTCGTCATCCACGTTGATCACATCGAAGTAGTACCCGCCCTCGACACCTTCTTCCGCGTTGACGCCGTGCTCCGTGAAGAATTTGTTGTCCCAATAGCGGATCACGTCGCCTTCCAGCGGGGCCGGTGTTCCGGTGTCCTCCAAGGTCTTCCTGGCAACCCAGATGGAGCCCTGCCACCGGACCGTCATGCCCTCTTCGCGCATCATGGGAGAGCCAGCGATGTACTCCACCCACCCCTTGAATTTGAATGGGCCGAGCCACTCCCGATCGATCGGCTCGTCGTAGAGCGGATCGCGGAGCGAGTGTTCGAGGTCTTGGTGCCACAGAAGCAGGTCTGTCCCGCTGGCCTCTACGTGCTCCTGAGCGAAGTGATCGAACATGGCCGAATCGCGCCCGTCCAGGGCGAACGGGCCACAAGTCTGGGGGCCGCTCTTTCTGAGCTTGGCAAACTCACAACTGACGATGCCGGAGCACTTCTTCGTGATGGGCACTTCGCACCTCCATTCAGCCGGTGACGAACCCCATGGGGTAGCCAGCGCCCATGATCTCCTCTTCCAGCTTTTCGATCTCAGTCTGAGCCGTGTCGAGCAGGCGGTCCCAATTCAGGGTCGTCGTGCCCTGCGCGCTCGGGTACTCGCCATACTTGCCTCGAATCCACGCAAGGTCGATCTGTGCCTTGGCGAGCGCGTAGCGCTTGACCAACTCGTGGTCGCGCTCCTCCAACTCTTCGATCTGCGTGAAGTTGATCTTGGCCCAGACGACGAGGTTCCTGGCATCCACCGGAGGCGGCGCGATGAAGAGTTTGTCGTTGATCTCGGTCCACTCGAATTCCGCGCTCAGAACCCGCTTCGCCTGTTCGATGTACTGGAGGGTCTGCACGTAGCTGGAGTAGAGGCCGCCCGAGCCGCCCGACGCGAAAACGTCGTAGGGGATCTTCTCCTCCAAGAGCGTGAACGGCGAGAAGATGAGGGAGAGGTCCAGCTTGTGCGTCTCGTAGGCGACGTCGATCACGCGGTCGATCTCTGAGTCAAGCTGGTACTCGACCACGGCTGGCTGTACCCGGATCGTGAATAGCTTGGAGACGCCCTTCTTCGCAGCGAACCAGCGGACGGCCATTTCCACAGCGTCCCTGACGTGCTGCTGACACAACTCGATATCCCAGAACGGGGCGCCGAGTCGTCTGAGAATCCACTCATACAACTCGTCCCGGTTCATCAGCTTGTTGCCGGGCGGACGGGCCATGCTCACCTCTCACTGATCAGGATAGCAGGACGTCGCCGCTCCCTACAGTGTCGAGGAGAAGTTTTCGCCCCTTGCTGTCACGCACCTCGTCCAGGCCGCACTTCGGGCACTTGACGTGCACGTCGCCGTTCGGCTTGCTCTCGACCAAGGCTTCCGGGTGGCCGCACTTCGGGCACTTCATGGCGCTACCCCTCTTCCTCTTCGATGGCCTCCAGGATTTGGGCCTTGGTCATGCCGTCCACGTTGAGGCCGAGACCTTCGGCGTACTCGACCAACTCGGACTTGAGCCAGTCCATGCTCGGGGGCTCACCCTCGTCGTCCTCGTCGTCCTCGGGCTCCTCATCTTCGGGCTCGGGCGGGGGAGGTGGTGGCGCTGGCTTCTTCGCCGCCGGCTTCTTCGCCGCCGGCTTGGCCGGAGCCTCATCGAAGACCTCTTCCAGGACCGCCGGGCAGAACCGGGCGTACTCGTCGCCCTCTACGATCGTGTCGTTCCCGAGGCCGGGCAGACCAGGGAGACTCAGCGCTCCGGGGATACTTGCCTTCTTCTTGAATCGACGTGCCATCCTCATCCCTCCGCTGGAAAACTCGGCTTGATCGTGCCGACCGTGCCGATCGTGATTTCTTCGGGCTCCTGCCCCGGAGGGAGTGCCCGCACCTGCCCCACGAACGGGGCGCTGTCCTCTTCCTCGGCCGCTGCCCGCTGCTCCGGAGTCATGTCCTCTCCGAGGATCTTCCTCCGAGCCAACTCGCGGACGCGGGCGATTTCTTCTGGTGTGACCTCTCTTGGCTCCTGGGAGCCCTCTGAGGGCTCCGCAGACGTCTGGGAGGTGGAAGGCGCTTCCGGAGGCTCCGGCCCGCTCAGGACCGTCTCAGGCGTCTCCACGGGCACGTCCAGGGGCTCCTCGGCCGAATCGACCGGCTCCCAGACCCTTCGGAGGTACACGAGGGCCTCTCTCGTAGCCTCCAACCCTCTCACCGCCTCGTCAATGCCCTCCAAGGCGGCGTCGATGGCCTCGACAGCCCGGCCACCTCGGAGGTCGCGCACGGAAACGCTCGGAGGCCCCTGTTCGATTTCGACCTCCGTGACCACCGACTCCGAAATGTCTGGAGTTTTTGTGGGACCGCCCACAGCGCCGACGCTCTTGAGGTCGGCCAACACATCGTCCGCGTTCGTCTTCGCCATCGTCTGTACCCTACCATGCGACCAGTGGTCGCAGCCTCACCGTGAGTGCGATCTGGCCCATCCTACTCTGAGAGACGTGGGCAGAGCAAGCCTGTCCGCTGGAGGGACTACGAGCGTATGGGTGTGAAATCGAAGGGGGACGACGCAGCGACGGCTACAGGTTCGTGACCGTCATCTGGCCGTAGAAGTCCGGGCGAAGCAGCTTCTTCGCGTAGCGGGTCCGGAGGCCCTTGCGGAAGCTGAAGTCGCTCGGGTCGAGGAAGGTCGGCGTGACCTGGAGGGGCACGTAGGGCGCCCAGCAGTAGCCGGACTCCAGGAAGCTCCCGCCCTTCAGACCGATCATCATCTTGTTGGTCGTGAAGAAGGGGTCTTCGTAGACGACCCACTTGTTCATGAGCGTCCCGGTCTTGTAGATCGAGAATTGCCCATGAGCCGTGCGCGGCCTCATCGTGTCCATCGGGCTGTTGGGGTTCATGTCCCCGGACCAGATGGGCTTGAAGTCGCCGTGGGTGGTCAACTGCGTCAGGAGCGCCGAAATCTCGGGGCTCGTGACGATCCAGTTGGCCGGCGCACGGAGCGTCTTCTTGTGGATGAGGTTCGAGACCGTGCTGATCTGCGTCAGCATGGCCCGCAGGTGGTCGATCTCCGCGATGCCACCGGGCGGGATGCGGTCGAACGTGGCCGTCGTGCCCGTCGAGGACAGGAACAGGTCTTGGATGATCTCACGGTCGATCTCCAGCGCGATCTCCTGCGCGATGATCGACACGATCTCGGTCTCGGCGTCGAGGCCGTGGAACGCCCGGAGGTCTTCGGCGGCCTCGGAGGACCACAGAGCCTTGAGCCGGCGCGGAACGGCTTCCACGGGAGCTTTCTTGACGTCGAGCTTCACCTCGGGAACCTTGGTGTTCAACTCGCCGTCGAAGTAGTAGTACGCCTTGACCTGGTTCCCCAGGGCCGGCGCGGCGGTGAACAGGAGCCCGGTGATCGAGCCGTTCGAGTAGTTGATCGAGCCAGCCGCACCGCCTGTGAAGCCGCCCGCTCCATCGTCGGTCATGATCTGGCCAGCCACGGGCTCGCCCGTCGCCGCGTCGATCTCCTGCACGATGACCGAGAAGCCGCGCTGCGCGTCGAGCGGCCGAACCGGGGTCCACGCCATCACGGCGTCGAGCGGGGTGCCGACGCCACCGAAGTTGACGCCATCGCCCGTGACGAGGGGCTCCCCGTTGACGTACTCCGAGGAGTAGTCCCGATCGAAGTCGCGGGGGAACACCGCGCCCTCGGTCGTCCCGCCCTTGGTCGAGCCGTACACGTAGTCCAGGAAGAAGACCGCGCCGATGGGCGCCGTCATCGGCTGGACCGAGACGATCTCGTTCGCGATCAAGTTGGGGAAAACTCGACGCAGAACGGGGAAAATGAACTTGGTGAACGAGCCGACGTTGACGGTCCGAGTCTCCTCCGTGAGGGACTGGAGCCACAGGGACTCGTTCTCCATGAGCATGGCGGTGCACCCGAGGATGTACCTGTCCTGCTCGGAATGGTCTGCCAGGCCCTCCAGGAAGTCTCCCCACTTCCGAATGAGAGCCCCGACATAGCTCTGGTCGGCGATCGTTCGACGACCCTCTTCCTGAAGCATCTGTCGAGCTTCCACGGCTTGCCTCCTTAGTTTCTCCTACCACGGCGGATCGTCGTCGCCCGCCAGAATCCTTTTCAGTCCATCCCAGAGAGGTGCTTTAGCTCCGCCAGGGATGCTCCGAGCCCGTTGTAGTTGCCCGCCCCGGCCCCCCGGCCGCGTGCGGGTTGAACGTCCTCTTCCAGGTACTCCCGCCCGCCATGCAGCCGTGCGCGAACCCTGGCTCGAACCGCTTCCAGGTCTTCTGCGTCACGTTCTGGCTCTCGGAAGTCCTCGATCATCGCGTCCACTTGCTCGCGCGACTGGATTCCAGATCGCTTGAGCATGCGGAGGATCTTCGCACCTTGTGGGTGAGTTTGCAACCTCTCGGATGCGTACACCTGGAGAGCGAGGTCACGATTGGCCACGAGCGCCTTCTCCAGGCCCTCGGCCAACTCGCGGTTCTTGCCGCGCAGACGATCGGATTCCGCCGTGCGCTGTTGTTGCACGCGCTCCTCTTCCAGACGGAACGCTTGCATCTCTCCGTAGGCTTCCTCGACCCGCTCGCGGAGCGCATCCGGGCTGTCGTACTGCGAGACGTCCCCGACGATCGCTCTCAGGCGTTCGATGTCCGCGTCGTCCTCGTGAAGCAGGCACTCCAGGTGGTACTTGTAGCCGGCTTCCTTGGCCGCCTCCGCCAGCGTTTCGATCAGCGTCTCGTGCTGTTCGATGGTCTGCTCGGCCTCGGCCAGTTGGGACCGCAGGACGCGGATTTCGTCGTCGCGCTCCGCGATGAGCGCGTTGGCATCCTCTGTCAGGGCGAAGGGGAGTAAGGCACGCTGTACCTGCTCCAAAGCAGCCCGCGCGCCCGCGACAGCCGGGTCCGATGCCATCTCAGCCCGGACCTGCTTCTCCACGTCGGCACGGAGGGCCGCGATGCGGGACACGATCTGATCCGCAAACTCCTGACGGAGCGCCTCCACATCGACCGAGTTGCCTTCCGCATCGGCAATGACGCGCTCCGCGAAGCGCTGGGCCATCTCCGCTTCTCCGGGCGGGGCAGAGCCGACGTTCGGAGCCACGCTCTCGTCGGCCTCTTCCTCCCCTTCGGACGGCTCATCACCTTCGGGTTCGGGCTCGGGCTCGGGCTCGGAAGCTGGTTCCGCCTCGGCCGTCTCGAAAGCCACGCCCTCGAACATCATGGCCACACCCTGCTCGGCGTTCTCGAACACCGCTTCCGGGTAGGCCGTTGGGTCCGCCGGCTCCGCGACGAAATCGAAGGTGACGAGTTTGTAGTCCTCTTGGACTTCCTCCACACCTTCGCTGTTCGGCTTGGTGCTTCCGAAACCGCGCGACGAGATGCCCACCGGGACGCCCGCTGCGAGGATGGCCTTCAGGTCACGCCCCTTGGCCGTGTCCAGGATCTCCGCCTCGCCCAACACCTGATCGCCTTCCAGGCGAAGATCGGTGATGACGTGGGAGGCACGCTGGAGGGCCGTCCGCCCGTCAGTCGGATGGTCCAACTCGCCCAGAACCTTCCTCGACTCCAGGTTGGGCCGCAGGCGGGCGATGTTGCTCTCCCAGATGTTGTGCCGGTAGAAGCGGCCGTTCGCGGTCGGCTTGGCCGCGTGGCCGAATTCGCCGCGTGCGTACACGCGACCCTTCTTCTCGCCTTCCCCCTCGACCAGTGTGAGCTTGCAGTGATGAACCTGCTCATCGATCAACTGGTTCTCAGGGGCCGGGGTAGTCTGCGCGCCCATCACGACCTCTTCCATCGAGGTGTTGCCGGCGCGCTCGCCGATCCCGTTCACCGTGCACTCCACCTGTCGCGCGCCGGCCCGCACGGCGGCGAGGCTGTTCGCGACGGCGAGCCCGAGGTCGTTGTGGCAGTGCACCGCGAAGACGGCCCGCTCC
>Ga0209742_10000452_pt1 | contig 21923 bp, 16 predicted proteins | sample DeeMarSeWOR38_10_FD_187462 | JGI IMG/M metagenome (GOLD analysis project Ga0209742, IMG submission 187462) | Marine sediment microbial communities from White Oak River estuary, North Carolina - WOR-3-8_10 (SPAdes) (version 2) | ecosystem: Environmental > Aquatic > Marine > Intertidal zone >... | reverse complement strand
ACCGAGGATGTCATGTGGACCTGCAAGTTTCGAAACGGGACCATCAAACGCTTTAAGTTCCCCATCCGGACCACTCCCGAAGGACAGGCCAATGCGTACAAGGATTTGAAAGGCAAAGACCTGGCAAGCGGCTTGCTTTCAACAGAAGAGGCCGACGGCTATGCGCTTCCCAAGCCCCAGGCAACCGTGTAAATACGCAGGGTCTGTTTACTTAAAGTGAAGAACAATCAGAAATATAATTCAAGGAGGATATAACATGGCATTACCGAATAAACCTGCTGGGGAACTCAAAGCTGTCAGGGACCCGGAAGTCGAAGAACGTGAAGTCGATATTTTGATCGTCGGCGGCGGCATGGCTGCCAGCGGCGCGGCATTTGAGGTCAAAAAATGGATGTCCGACGACCAGAGTGTTCTGCTGGTGGATAAGGCTGCTCTGGAAAGAAGCGGCGCGGTTGCTCAGGGCCTTTCAGCGATCAACACCTATATCGGCGAAAACTCCCCGGACGATTATGTGCGCATGGTCCGCAACGACCTGATGGGCATTGTGCGTGAAGACCTGATCTTTGATCTGGGCTGCCACGTGGATGATTCCGTGCACCTGTTTGAAGAATGGGGCCTGCCGGTCTGGAAGAAAAGCGAAGAGGGCAAAAACCTCGATGGCAAAAAAGGCCAAAAAATGGGCACGCTGAAAGCCGGTGCCCAACCGGTGCGCACAGGCAAATGGCAGATCATGATCAACGGCGAATCCTACAAGCGCATCGTGGCCGAAGCCGCCAAGCTGGCCATCGGCGAAGAAAATGTGTTGGAAAGAGTTTTCATCGTCGAACTGCTGCTGGATGCCAACAAGGAAAACCAGATTGCCGGTGCGGTGGGTTTCTCCGTGCGTGAAAACAAAGTATTCATTATCAAATGCAAGACCATGCTGGTTGCCTGCGGCGGTGCGGTCAATATCTATCAGCCCCGCTCGGTGGGTGAAGGCAAGGGTCGTGCCTGGTATCCGGTTTGGAACTCCGGTTCCACCTATACCCTGTGTATGAAGGTCGGTGCCGAGCTCTCGATGATGGAAAACCGATTCACCCCGGCCCGTTTTAAAGACGGCTATGGCCCGGTAGGGGCCTGGTTCCTGCTGTTCAAGGCCAAAACCCTCAACGGTCTGGGTGAGAATTTTGCGGGCGGCGACGCGGCCAAGGCCGAGCTGGAAAAATATGCGCCTTACGGGACTGCAGCCGTCACCCCGACCTGCCTGCGAAACCACCTGATGCTCTTTGAAATGAAAGAAGGCCGCGGGCCCATTATGATGGATACGGTTACTGCTCTGGCCGAGCTCGGCAAGACCATGGACAAAAAAGAGCTCAAGCATCTTGAATCCGAAGCCTGGGAAGACTTTCTGGATATGACCTGCGGCCAGGCCAACCTGTGGTGCGCTACCGATACCGAGCCTGAAAAGAAAAATTCCGAAGTCATGCCCACCGAGCCGTATCTTCTCGGATCCCACTCCGGCTGCTGCGGTCTGTGGACCTCCGGTCCGGATTATGACTGGGTGCCGGATGCCTACAAGATCAAGGCCGATAACGGCAAAGTTTACAACCGCATGACCACGGTCAACGGTCTGTTCACCGCCGGTGACGGCGTGGGTTGCTCCGGGCATAAATTCTCTTCAGGATCCCATGCCGAAGGCCGTATTGCGGTCAAAGAAATGGTCCGCTACGCCAAGGATCATGCCGACTACAAACCGGCCATCAGCCAGTCGACTCAAGAACTGGTCGACATTGTCTATAAACCGGTTCGCACCTATCTGGATCATTGCGCCTACACCACGGCCGATGACATCAACCCCAACTACATCAAGCCCAATGGCATGATGTATCGCATGATGAAGGCGACCCATGAATACGGTGCCGGTACGGCCACGTTCTATCAGACGACCTCCAAGAACCTGGAGATCGTCATGGATCTGCTGGCAACGATGCGCGAAGATAATGAAAAACTGGCTGCCGGGGATCTGCACGAACTGATGAGGTCCTGGGAGATTCAGCACCGCATCTGGACGGTTGAATCCCATCTGCGCCACATTCAGTTCCGTAAAGAGACCCGTTATCCCGGATTTTACTATCAAGCCGATTATCCGGGCCAGGATGACGAGAACTGGTTCTGCTTTGTCAACTCCAAGTATGATCCCAAAGAGCAAAAATGGGATGTCTTTAAGAAAGATTACATCAAGATCATTCCGGATGCCTGATGGATCAGCCAAGGAGAAGAAGAGTCGACCCTGATTAACCAACAGATACCTCCAGGTGTCGGAAGACGCCTGGAGGTTTTTGTTAATATGGAGGCAAGTATGACTGAAGAAAAAGCAGCTCCTGTAAGCGGAAGCATATTAGTCGTTGGCGGTGGGATCAGCGGTCTGACCACAGCGATTGAAGCTGCCGAAGTGGGGTACGAAGTCTTCCTGGTCGAGAAAAACCCGTATCTGGGCGGAAGGGTCGCACAGCTGAATCAATATTTCCCCAAGCTGTGCCCACCGACCTGCGGCCTGGAAATCAACTTCAGACGCATAAAGGACAACCCCCGAATCAAAATCCTGACGCTGGCAGAAGTCGAATCGGTGAGCGGCGGTCCGGGCAACTATGCGGTGGCGGTAAAAGTTAGCCCCAGATATGTGAACGAAAACTGCACCTGCTGCAACGCCTGTGCCGAAGCCTGTCAGGCTGAAATCGACAGCAGCTTTGATTTCGGGATGAAACGCATCAAGGCCGCGTATTTGCCCTTTGCCATGGCATTTCCGGCTCGCTACTTGATTGCGCCCGAGATCATTGGCACGCCGGACGCCGCCCGGGCCAAAGAAGCCTGTAAGTACGATGCGGTTGATCTTGAAATGGAAGCCAAAACCCTGAATTTGAATGTGGGTGCCATTGTGTGGTCGACGGGCTGGCAGCCCTATGATGCCGCCAAGATCGATAATCTGGGCTTCGGTCAGTATCCCAACATCATTACCAATATGATGATGGAACGACTGGCATCTCCCAATGGTCCGACCGAAGGTAAGATTCTGCGCCCATCAGACAACAAAGAGCCGCAGCGTGTGGCCTTTGTCCAGTGTGCGGGTTCCCGCGATGAAAACCACCTGCCGTATTGTTCCTACATCTGCTGCATGGCATCTTTAAAGCAGGCGACCTACCTGCGCGAGCGTTACCCCGATGCCAAGATTTACGTTTTCTATATCGACCTCAGGACGCCGGGGTACCGCTATGAACGGTTCTACCAGACGATCAAAGAGGATGAGAACATCTTTCTGATTAAAGGTAAAGTGGCCGAGGTGAGCGAGGATCCCGGAACCCACAATGTCACCGTGGTTGCCGAAAATGCCGTGACGGGTGAAAAAATCCATCAGGAAGTGGAAATGGTGGTTCTGGCAACCGGGATGCAGCCCACGGCGGCGATCGACAAACTTCCGGCGGATTTGCAGTACAATGCTGACGGGTTTATCGTCAACGACTTTGAAAAAGGCGGAATGTTTGCAGCCGGATGCGCCAACAAACCGGCCGACGTGGTCTCATCCAATCAAAATGCTACCGGAATGGCCCTTAAGGCGATTCAAACCATGGTGAGCAGGTAGGAGGATATTCATGGATAAAAAATATGGTGTATACATCTGCGAAGGTTGCGGGATCGGGGAAGCCGTCGATATCGAAAAACTGAGCGCAGTTGCCAAAGAAGAAGGGTTTCCGGTCAAAACCTGCCCGATCCTTTGCGGCAAAGCGGGTGTTGAGCTCTTGAAAAAAGATATCGCCGATGAAAGTGTCAACACCCTGGTCATTGCCGCCTGTTCTCGCCGGGTCCTTTATGATGTCTTCCGCTTTGACGGCTGCATCGTGGATCGGGTGAACTTAAGGGAAGGGGTGGTCTGGACCCATCCACGCACAAAGTATCCGGCTCCCACCGAAGAACAAAAAGATGACGAAACCTTTCTCGACCATGTTCAGATGATGGCTGAAGATTATATGAAAATGGGCATGGCGCGGGTCGAAAAAGTCAACCTGCCCGAGCCCTATCTGCTGGAAACGCTGAACAAAAAGATCCTGGTAATCGGTGGTGGCATGAGCGGGATTTCGGCGGCCATTGATGCAGCCAAAACCGGATACGAGGTGACCATCCTCGAAAAAGAAGCCTATTTAGGCGGCAATGCCAGAAAGTGGCGCAAACAGCTGCCCGGAGCCTACCCCTATGACGGTCTGATCCCGCCGGCAATCGAATCTAAAATAAGTGAACTTGAGAACTATTCAAACATCGCCGTGAAAACCGGAACGGTGGTCGCACGCATCGCCGGGGAACCGGGCAATTTTACGGTCACCCTGAAAAAACCCGGTGAAAAAACCGAATTCGATGTTCCGTATCCGTTGCCCGATGAGATGAAAGTCGATGACAAGGGCAAAGAGCTGGATGCCGAAGCGCTGCACGCCAAATTCATGGAGTACAATGAAGGCAAGAAGGACATCTTGTCCTTTGACCCCGGCGGCGAAAAATTCGGTGCTGTGATTCTGGCAGCCGGATGGCGGCCATACAAGCCCAAGGACGGCGAATTTGCCCACCTGGGTTTCGGCGAGATCGCCGATGTGGTCACCAATCATCAGTTTGAAGAGATTGCCGCTGCCGGAAAAATCATACGGCCTTCAGACGGCAAGGCGGCCAAATCCGTTGTTTTCATCCAGAGCCCCGGTCAGGGGGATGACAAAGATTTTTCCTATGCCGGTGCGGTCACCAGCCTGGTGGCGCTCAAACAGGCCAAGTATCTGCGCGAAGATTATGATGACGGCAAATCTTATGTCTTCTACCAGCACATGCGGACCGTCGGTCTGACGGAAAACTTCTACAAGAACATCCAGCAGGATCCCGGCATCTTCTTAACCAAAGGCGAGGTCACCCGGGTTTCTCAAAACGGCGACGGTTTGATCGTCGAAGCCGACAATACGCTTCTGGGTGAAAAGGTCCAGGTCAAAGCCGATATGGTGGTGCTGGCGACCGGAATGGTGCCGGTTACCAAAGACGATCCGGTAATCAATCTGGCCTACCGGCAAGGTCCCGGATTCCGCGACAATGCGTTGTTTGATGATTATGCCGATTCCAACTTTATCTGCTTTCCCTATGAAACCCAGCGAACCGGCATTTATGCCGCCGGTGCCATCCGGCGCAGCATGACCGTCGAAGAGGCGGTGGAGGATGCCAGCGGTGCGGCTTTAAAAGCGATTCAATGTCTGGAGTCGGTCAACCGCGGCGTATCGGTACATCCGCGGTCCGGCGACATGACCTTTCCAGACTTTTTCTTCCAGCGCTGCACCCAGTGCAAACGCTGCACCGAGGAATGCCCTTTCGGCGCTATCGATGATGACGAAAAGGGTACCCCCAAGCCCAATCCGGCCCGCTGCCGACGTTGCGGGACCTGCATGGGCTGCTGCCCGGAGCGCATTATCAACTTCGCCGATTACAGCATTGACAGCATCGGTTCCATGGTCAAGGCCATCGGAGTGCCCTCCCCAGACGATTATGACGAGCCGCCGCTGCGAATTCTGGGGCTGGTATGTGAAAATGACGCTTACCCGGCCCTGGATATTGCGGCCCTCAACCGACTTTCGTATTCGGCCGAGGTGCGCCTCATTCCGGTCAGGTGTTTGGGTTCGGTCAATGTCATCTGGATTAAAGACGCCCTGGCCCAGGGGATGGATGGTGTGTTCCTGCTGGGTTGCAAACACGGCGACGACTACCAGTGTCATTTCGTCAAGGGCAGTGAGCTGGCCGACATCCGCATGAAAAAAATCGGCGATGCCCTGTCGAGCCTGGCGCTTGAAGAAGAACGCGTGGCGCAATTCCAGGTGGCCATCGATGAATATGATAAACTTCCGCAAATCATCGATGATTTCGTGGCCAGCGTCGAGGAAATGGGTCCGAACCCCTTTAAGGGATTCTGATTTCTACTATCGAGGAGGAATTTAACATGGCGGATACATATGTAATTGAGCCTGATTTAGATTTTATCAAACAAGTCGGTGCCCTGGGGGGTGAAGACCTGAAGAAGTGTTATCAATGCGCCACCTGTTCGGTCGCCTGCCCCATTTCACCGGACACCCGACCATTTCCGCGCAAGGAAATGATCGCGGCTTCCTGGGGGCTGAAGGACAAGCTGGTGGCCAACGCCGACATCTGGTTGTGCCATAATTGTGGAGATTGTTCCACCCGTTGTCCGCGGGAAGCCAAGCCGGCGGATGTCCTGGCAGCGGTGCGATCCTATACGATCGAGGACTACGCCCAACCGAAAGTGCTGGCCAGGGCCATGAAAGATCCCAAAAAACTGCCGATCCTGCTGGCCATTCCCGCCGTTCTTTTTCTGATCGTGGGAACCATCACCGGCCTGCTGGATTTCACGCCGGATCTCAGCGAAGGCATCAGGCATTTTAAATTTTTCTCGACCTGGCTGGTGGACATGATGATGCTCTCGGCGGCCATTTTTGCAGCGGCTGTTTTCGCCCTGAGCCTCAAACGCTTTCTGGGTGCTATCCATCAGAATGCACTGATTGAGGGCAAAACCAACAAAGAAACCATCGAGATCCCCGGATTTATCCTGGCCCTGATCAAGGTCATTCCGACGATCCTTTTGCACCGCAAGTTTTCGGAGTGTACTGAAAACAAGGATCGCCAAATTGCGCATCTGTTGACATTGTATGGCTTTATCGGGCTGTTCATCGTGACCAGTATTTTATTTCTGGTCATGTATGGATCCTATTTGCTTCCCAGCGGGCCATTGCATGGCCCCTGGTCCCAGTTGAATCCGGTCAAGTGGCTGGCGAACATCAGCGGCGTGGCGTTGATCGTCGGAACCAGCCTGATGATCAAAAATCGCCTCTCCAAAAAAGATCAGGCGTCCAGATACTTTGATTGGTACCTGATCTACCTGGCCTTCGGGCTGGGTGTGACCGGCATGGGCGCTCAGCTGACCCGGCTGGCAGGCTGGGCGTTTGTTTCCTTTGCCACTTACTATGTTCACCTGATGCTGGTGTTCGCATTGTTTGCCTATCTGCCATTCTCAAAGCTGGCCCATCTGGTTTACCGGACAGTGGCGATGGCATACAACGAGTACGCCGGCCGAAATTTTTAATTGGAAAAGGCCCTTTTTCCGCTGAGCTGCGTTCTCCGCGGGTTTTAGCCTTCACCGTACTTAAATTACGCCTCAGGCTAAAACCCCTGTGCGGCCTTGCTCAACGAAAAAATTACACAATCCCAATTAAAAATTTATTAATTAAAAAATAAAGGGGGTTGCAGCAATGCGCCCCCTTTTTTTTGCGCACAAAACAGAATACCCAATGTCGAACAAGGTTGAGTGAATTTCGAAGGTGCGAGGATTGAAAACTTCATCATTCGAAATTCCTTGTTGGATATTCGATATTCAATACCCTTTTAACCTGGGCAGGCTGAATAAATTAGAAACTCAATCCCAAATTGGACACCATTGACATAAAAAAAGGGAGCGCCTTGCGGCGGCTCCCTTTGAATGCCTGCGTGACTTTTAGTCGATCAAATCATTCTCCAGTAGCAGCTCCGTGCAGCTTGATCTCAACTTTTTCAGTCAGTCCCTCGTAGTATTCACGCAGGATTGCAACGACTTCATCGCGGCCGAAATGATCCGGCATCTCACCGCCCTCTGAGAGCAGTTTTCGCAGCATGGTTCCGCTGAGCAGCACCCGGTCGTCTTTGCCATGCGGGCAGGTTCGCAGCGATGCCATGCCGTCGCATTTGTAACAGTAAAAGGTCCAGTCGATTTTCAGGGGCGTGCACAGCAATGCTTTGCCTTCTTCTTCCGGATGCGGAATTTTATCAAAAATGGTCTGGGCTTCGAACATGCCGTAAAAATCACCGACACCGGCATGGTCGCGACCGATGATCATGCGCGAGCACCCGTAGTTTTGCCGGAACGTGGCATGCAGCAGGCCTTCGCGGGGCCCGGCGTAACGCATGTCCAGTGGATACCCGCCCTGGACGACTTTGTCCTCAACGAAATAATTTTTTACCAGCACATCGATGCATTTCACCCGGACCTTGGCCGGAATATCGCCCGGCTTCAGGTTGCCGACCAGCGAATGAATAAAAACGCCGTCGCAAACCTCTACGGCAATTTTGCAAAGATATTCATGGGAACGGTGCATCGGATTTCTGAGTTGAAGGGCAGCCACCTCACTCCATCCGCGATCTTCAAATATTTTGCGGGACTCTTCGGGACGCATGTAAACCCCGGCATAACGGGTGGGGTATCCGCCTTCGCTGAGCACCTTGACCGGTCCGGCCAGATTGACCGCTTTTTGGGCCATGACCATCTGAACACCCGGATGATCCTCTTTGGCGATTTTCCAAAACTCCTCAGCAGTAGAAGTGCCCTCGCCCATGTAAACCTTTTCGCATTCAAACTTCTTGTCGGCATCGGTCATTTCATATTTTTCAGTGACTTTCATGGTGGCCATGATCTCATCGCCTTCCGGATCATAAAGTGCGATTTCATCACCCTTCTTGATACCTGCGGCATCTTCTTTTGAAGCCGACAGGGTCACAGGAATGGGCCAGAAGGTGCCGTCGGCCATCAGAAAGTTGTCACAAACGCCTTTCCAATCTGCCCGGGTCATGAAGCCGGTCAGCGGGCTGAATCCGCCAATGCCCATCATAATCAAATCACCCTTTTCCCGCGGGGAAATCGGAATCTTCTTCAGACCCTCAGCTTTTTTCTTTTCAGCTTCCAGCTTGGCGCCCTCAAGCAGGCAGCAGGTCAGTCCTTTTCCGCCATGAGGTGGAATTAAATTAGCCATTTGTTTTCCTCTCCTTTCAATCGGATTTTCTATGTTTTAGTCGTCTGAATCGTCGCCTAATACAGCCATTATATTTTCAATATAAAAGGGTACTGATTAATAAGGAAAACCGGTTTTGTCAAGCGGAATTCCACCCCTGGCGCTGATTTTAAATTTTTGCTTGATTTGCACACCGCTTTCGGGCTAATCACAACGCGAACATTAGAACCCGGCTCAAATTTTTAAGATGGGCTCTGGTTCCGCCGTCCCTATTTGTTAAAAAAGCAATGATTTAGCGCACATTTGAATTTCTGATCTCTCAGTAAATGGAGGCTGCATGATGCCGGATATGCCGGTGCAAGATGAACGGCGGCAGCAAAAGCGGTTCAAGGCCGAAGAAGGTGCATTCGCGGCCCTGGTCGATCAAGCGAGCAGACTGGGTCAAATTAAGGATATCAGTTTGCATGGCCTTTCCTTCCGTTACATCGACAGCCATGAGAAACTCGAGAACGCCAGCGAGCTAAAAATCATTCTGGGAAATCAGGGTCTTTTTTTGGATAAAGTGCCTTTTAAGATTATTTTCGATTTTCAGATCGAAAGCGAGTTTGGTTTTAGCACGGTCAATATGCGTCAAATCGGACTGGAGTTCGGGGAATTGTCAACCGGACAACGGTACCAATTGGACCAATTTATCAGGCATCACACCATCGGAGAGGTTTAACCTTTCCGCCGACTTTCCGGTATTCTTCTTATCAAGTCTAAAGTTTCGGGAATCCACAGGTGTCAGGTTTGAAAAGATAGGACTGAGGACTGAGTGCTGAGGTCTGAGTATATTGAAAAAGATAAGGGGCGAAAATGGCCATGCCAGCTCATGACGGAAAACGACAACTTATGGTCCCAGAAGGACGATTCATGACGGAAACCGACACGTCATGTTGAAATGGTCAGCCGCCAAGCAGGCTTTTTTACTCAGTCTCCAGTCCTCAGCACGCAGTCCTTATTTTTCCTGAAACCTGACACCTTTAGGAACTACCGGTAGGTATTCAATCCCACAAAGGTTCCGCCGTTTTTCTGGCACAAGATACGCATTAGAGTGGCAAAACGCTCGCCGGTGTTGCCGCGCATATTGGTCTTTGCCATCACCACGGGAAAACCGACTGCATGAATGCGGACCCGCCGCGACCCGTCCTTTGCTTGCCTGTTGATGTGATCCACGGTGTCGATGACCGGCTGAATCCGCTGCCCGCTGAATTCATCACCAAAAACATACAGGCTTATTTTCTTATCGGCTGAATAAAAGGTTCGGATGGCAGCTGTGATGCCCTCAACAGGGCTGCTATTGCTGAATGCGCGCCAGGTGCTGAGTCTGGTAATAATGGCCCGGCGACGAGCCGGGGTGTCGGGTATCCACTTGCCCTGATACTGTGAAAACATGTATTCGCCCATGTCGTTCATGATCTGAATACCTTTGACTTTCGGGTATACATCCAGCGTTTCTCTCAACTTTTTTTGCACCAGAGCCCAGGCGTTGCGTTGCATGCTGCCCGAGGTGTCGATGATAAAGATGATATATTCGCTGTCGACCGGAATGCCGCCGATGGAGTTGTCCACCTTCCGAGGCAGCGTTCTCAGCAGGCGCCGCATTTCTTCGGTTAATTCTTGCATGGCGCGGGCCATTTGGCCTTCTATGATATTTTGTACCTGGGCGCTGTCTTTTGATGCCGCATACTGACCTTCAATTTTTGACAGATCTCCCTGCAGCCTTGCCAGTCGGATCTTTTCTTCCGACAGCTGCTCATTTTTGGCCGCCAGGTCACGATTCAATACTGCGGTTTCGCCGCGGATTTCCACCAGTTCCTCTTCAAGCCGAACAATTTTGGCTTCCAGGTCAACCTTGATTTCTTCGATGATCATGGGCTCTGCGAATTTGGATAATACAAACAGCAGGATAACCGCGCCGAATCCGCAGCAGATGCAATCCAGAAATGACAGGCTGAATATCTGTATGTCACGTCGGTTTTTTTTCATGGTAATCTTTTAACGAGAATTCTTATCCTTCTTTGCGATATGATCTTTTTCCGCTTTCCGCCTTCCGAATTCTTTTTAGGGCCAATCCTTCGACGGCGAAAAAAAGGAACCGCGGGTGTTTTTTGCCAGGCGCCAGTATGCATCGGCTGCCAGCGGGTCTCCTTCCATGGGGTATAAAATCACATTTACCGGAGCCCGGGGAAGTTTGCCGATGGCCTCATTAAACAGGCTCAGCCGTTTGTCAGCGGACACCCGTTTGCGCCAGGGCTTGCCTGACCCCATTGTCGGCAGGCCGTCAGTAAGCAGAAAGATGTTATCCGGAGCCGGCTGCATGGCACCCATGGCTGTGATCGCCCTTAAAAGGCTGGTGCCTTTTTCCGGAACGATGCCGCGAATCTGGTCTGCGGCCTGGTTGAGTTGATCCACGTTTCCGGCATCCAGCCAGGTTCCATGAGTGTCTTTAAGCAGAGGGGCGGCGGTTTCGTTAAAGGCATATATCTGAAACTGGCTGGTCTGCGGAATCTGGCTGGTCAACCAGTTAACAGTGGCAACGGCCTGTTGCCATTTGGCGGATTTTATTTTTTCTTTGGCGCTGAGGTTGCGGCGGCGGATGATCCCTACCACCGTCTCATCGAGCATGCTGGCTGATGCATCTACCAGAATAAATATGCGCCGGCCGCCCATCTTCAAGTCGGTTAAATACTGGCGGTCCCCGTGCCCTGGAAATTTTCGCAGCCGGGTGCCCATGTCGTCCTGGGTCTTGGCACCGGCTCTCAGTCGCTGGAGTTCTTCTTCTAAAGATTTCAGATCGGCTTTTAGTTTATTGACATGGGCTTTGGTGGCCAGGGTGTCATCCTGCCGGTCTGCCAGTTCGACCTTTTTTTGTTCGAGAATTTCGATAATTCGGCGAGATAGGCCCTGTGTTTGAACCAGCGCCGTTTCTGTTTGCTCGATGGCATTGCGGGCCTGGATGAGATCTTTTTTTCCGTCAAGGACTTCCTGCTCCAACCGATCCGCTTCAGCGCGAAAATCCGAGGTGATCGAATCCCGCTGGGCGGCGCTCTTGGCGTTTACCAGCACAAACAAAAGGATGATTGCCCCCAATCCGCAGGTAATGATATCCAGAAAGGTCAAATTGAACACATTGACGGATCTACGTTTCATCGGTTTCTCCGTCCAGACACGCGATGAGTTTAAGTGTCTCACCCGGTGTTCCGACCCGCAGGGTCTGGCCCAGCAGCAGCGTTGTTTGGCCTTTTACCGGGTTTTCATCCACAAATGTACCGCTGGTGCTGTAATTAATTAAAACAACCTGATTTTCCTGCAATTGAACCGTGCAATGCTTTGGGGAAACCCCGGCGATCTGGCCCTGGATTTGAATGCCGGATTTGCCGCCAAAGTTCTGCAGACCGACGATTAAAGGCGCTTCGGTTATGGGATGAGCGAAATTGCGATACAGAATGTGGGTGGGCCGCGGTTGCCGTGCGATATTTCTGCCGGGTTCTTCATGCAACAGGGGGTCTTCAACCGGCAACGGTCGCGAAGTCAAAAAAGGCGCATTGTTTCCGGTTTGCTGTTCAAATAGCGGGCGGGCAAATCTTAAAATCCCCAGCGCGCCTGCACCGGGTTCCAGTTCGATGATGCTGCAATTATCGAGGCCGGCCAGCAATTTTTTCAGACCCGGCAAACGGGCGACCCGATCCGTGAGCATCAGAACCGCTCCGGAATCCGCCTCACCATAGCGGCCACAAAGCCGACCAACCAGGCGACGCATTTCCTCAAATACCGGCGCTCCATTTTGGTATAAGAGGTCGCGCGTCAATGTAATGTGGTACACTTTGGACCCCCCGGTCATTTCAAAATAAATGCTGGGATTCAGACAAAGTTGTTTCAAAATACCGGGCAGGCGGTCGTATAACGCCTGTTCGGTGGCAGCCTGATGCAGCGGGTCAAAGCGGGTGCTGCGCACAAATTCTTCGGCAATGGCATCCACCCATGCTCGATATAATTTGCTGAGACCATTTCCCTCCGACGACAGCGATTCTTTCAGGCTTAATCGCTCCTGACGCTCGAGGCGGGTAACTTCAAAACGGTGTAGGTGTAAATCCAGGTGCAGCAACAGACCTTCGGGCAGCCGCTCGGGAACTGCTGCGAGTGCCAGCGGGACAAAACCCTTTACCGGGATGCCCAGTTCCTGAGTGATCCCCAAAATTAAACCTAAATGATCGCGACCATAAAAACTCGGAACGGCAACGACCATTTCCTTTCCGTGATGTTTTACAGCCTCCCATATGAGAGCGAAATGCTCGAAAGCGATTTCAGCATGATTTTGCGCAAACCGATTGGGCTGTTCCAGGAGCTCGATATTCAAATGGTCCCAGAATTGATTCAAAATTTGCCGGGGATAAAGATGGGCCTTGCATTCAGCCGCCGCGCCGACAATTAATCGATTTTTTTCCGGCAGCGCAAAACCGGGGCTCTCGTAGCGGTTTCCGTCGACTTTCAGCAGCCCGGTCGGCCCGGGTCCGGCAACAAGAATGCCGGCGTCACTGAGTTCAAGTCCTAATCGGCTCATATGGGGTACCTTCGTTCCCAGGGTTCAGAGGGTCAAAAGTCCCGGGGTTCTAAAACGCGTTAAATTAGTTTTATTTGTTTCATTGGTTGAATTGGTTGGATTCATCCGAACTAATTGAACAAATCAAACCAATTAAACAGCGCCAACACTTGCTGACAGGCTGACACTACTGAACCACTGAACCCTGGAACCTTTGAACGCTACTTGGTATACAGATGACTGATCAAATTTTCATCACAGTATGTTTGCGCATCCAGCACGTAGCGTTCCTGCAGCTGCTGCAATTGATGCAAAAGAAACATCAGTCCAATGCTGAGCAACAGCGCGATCAAAGTTGAATTAAATGCGACACCCAGGCTGAGCGTGACGTCAAATATGTCGCCCTCAATCGCTTTGTGTGCCTGGCCCAGCGCATCGCCGATTCCGCGAACCGTGCCGATAAACCCGATGGATGGAATGGCCCAGGCGATGTAGCGAATCATGGATAATTCGGATTCAAGCCGTTCGGCTTCCGAATCACAGTAGGCATGGGTGGCGCTGGCAACGTCCTGGATGTTGCGGGTCGTGCTGAACCGCTGCAAGCCTGCCAGCAGCGCCCTGGGCAACAGCGTTCCGCGCTGTTGCGCCGGCAGTGCTTGAATCTGGCGGGATACATCCCGGGTGTCTTCCGGAAGGATGCGCACGCCTTCAGCCAGCGGAATCAGGTCCATTTGCAACAACCCGCGCTGACGGGAGGTCTTAAAAGCTTTATATCCCATGATGGCAACCGCCCAGATCATCAGAATGAAACAGGCTTCCTGTTCATAATCGCGGATTAACACAAAAACCGAGCGCTCCATCACCTGGGACTTGTTCTCTGCCAGCTGAATGGCCTGGCGGGCTAAAACAGCGTCAGCTTTAGGCCGAATCACTGCCACATAAATGGCATGCACCACAATTATGACAATGATCAGCGAAAACAACTGGTAGAGGAATTCAAAAGAAAAAGGGAAGTCTCGTTTCATGGCGTCCGTCCATAGAGTGCAGTTAATAGTACTTATATGTGTGCCTGTTTAGCCGTCCTGGCTTTTACCGGCAAAGGGCAAAGGGCATATCGCAAAGCGTTAAAAACTAAAAAACTTTTATTGGTCTTTACCCTATGCGCTATGCTCTCTGCCCTATGCCATTAAGCAATTTAAAGATAGATCAGTTTGTAAAACCAGCCGCCTAATTTAAGCACTATATGTCGTATGGGAAATCCACCGCTTGTTCCGCCTCGATTTGTTCCGAAGGCTGAAAATCTTTAAGCGGCTTCTTTGTTGCGTCGGTTGATTCTTTGTCTTTATCGGTTTGAGTGTCGGATTCTTGGCCCTGCGATGATGGTGCATTCGTATCACTTTTGGGCGTCTGCGTTTCGTTCTGAGCAACAATTACCGGATCTTGATTCGGAGCGGCCGCCCGGGCGGCCCCATTTGTGCCAGCCATAAAAGCCAGCAGGGCAACGCTGATGATTGCCAGCCATTTGAAATATGGGAATGTTTTCACAACCATAATTTAGGCCTCATTCGGCGTAACGGCAAATTCGAAATCCAACATCCAGGCGCTTGTCCTCGCTGTAATCGCGATAGGCAAGCCTTAACTTGCTCATGCCGGCATATTTCCAGCTCGAGCCCTTCACCACACGATGCTTTCCCTCGGAAGGTCCGGCTGGATCGATATCGGCTTTCTGGGTATTATAGGTATAAATTGCGTAAAAGTCATGGCACCATTCCGCGACGTTGCCGCCCAGGTCGTATAATCCCAGATCGTTGGCTTTAAATTTTTCCACCGGAGCGGTGACCGGGTAGCCATCGTCGTAATTTTCGATATGAGCCGGCAGCAGTCTTTGGGCTGAAATATCGGCATAATTTCCGGAAGGTGAGGTCGGCGGGTACTGATTTCCCCACGGGTATTTAAGCGTGCCTTCATTTTTCGTGAATCGGGCGCAATATTCCCATTCGGCTTCGGTGGGCAGCCGGTATCCGGTCCCGATGGGCTCCGCTGCGACCAGGCGTCCGCCCTTTTTAACATAGGCTGGTGGCAAAGACTCCTTGGCACTTAACCAATTGCAGAACAGGGCCGCTTGCTCCCATGTCACCAGAACCACAGGGTGACCGTCATCTGACAGCCGCTGTCCTTTAAAGGCACCGGAATTGTGGTCGGCCCAAAAATCCTTAAACTCCCTGTTGGTGACCTCCCTTTCGCCCATATAAAAAGGTCGTTGCAGGGTTATTTGTCGAAGGGTTTCATTGGTGCGGCGGCCCTGTTCGCGGCGAGAAGAGCCCATGGTGAATGGACCGGGGCGGACCAGTCTCAGCGCGTATCCATTTTGAGCCTTGATGACGCCGGCTGGACCTGCGGACTTTAATTCCAGACGGCTTAAGGTGATTTTAATTTCCTGCGGATATTCGGGTCGAGGCGTGATCCGGATTCGATGGGGCTGATATCCATTTTTGATAATTTCCAGCTGGTGACTGACCGCCACCAGCTTTAATTCAAGCGGAACTTTTCCCTGGCTTTTTCCATCCAAAATCAGCTGGGCATCGGCGGGCTCAACCACAAAGCGAATGATCCCCATGATCGGTTTCAAATTCACGGCCAATCTTTTCAGTTTGCCGGTAGACACCTGAACCCTTTGAGATACTTTTTCATAACCGGCCTTGGAAATTCGAATCTCATGCTCGGTATTTGCAGACAGCCGGACTTCCAGAGGGGTTGTTCCGACAAATCGCTCACCGACGGTCACATTCGCTCCCGCAGGTTGGGTTTGAAGGGCCAAGGTGCCGTCGGCAGGCTGCAACTGGATGTCCTTTAAGGATTGGGGTTGATTGGGCGCCACAGCCAGCCGGGTTTCCCAGACCTTAAATCCTTCAGCACTGACTTGAAGCCTGTAGTTTCCTTCCGGCAATTCAATTGTTAAAGGCGTTGTGCCGGCCGGTTTGCCGTCAACGGATACGGTTGCCCCCTCTGGAATCGAACCGATAAACACGTCAGACCAGCCGGGTATTAAAGCAAAATCAAAGGACTGTTCTTCGGGACAGCCGGCGATTTGCACTGCGGTCTTGATATCCTGATAACGGTCCGCCTGAATTTCCAACACCCGCAGCCCGGCTTTTGCCGGCAGGTTTGAGATGGGGGTGCCCCCGACTTCCTGGCCGTCAATGATGACCCGGGCACCGTTGATATGCGCCGCCGGCTCACCGGACGAGTGAGCCGTTATCGATATTTGCCCCGGAAGTTTTTCCATTTTTAACCGGACGGCCTGGCTTTTGTCGGTTCCCACCTCAAAGGGCTGTTCGAAGGCAGCATAGCATTCCTTTGTGGCATGCAGGGTGTAGGTCCCGGGCCGCAGCAGATAATGTCCCCCGAATCGGGGTGCAACCAGGCTGCCGCTGATCGAAATTCGATCCGGCGGCGGTTCGATATGGATCGTGATTTGCCGGGCGGTAAAAACAAACCAGGCAGCGATAACCAGCAACAGGAAGCCAGCGCCAATTGCCAAACCGATGAGTCGCCGGCGGCGGGTTGAACCGGCAGTCGGCCCTCGCTGCTGGGGTCGAAAAGACAGGGGTTTGATCTCGAATCCCCCATGCGTGCCGGCGGCAGCTGCCGGCCTCTGCGGCTCGGCTGATGATTGTCCGGAGACGACGCGGATGATAAAGTCATGGCCCTCAACCGCAATATTTATTTTACAGGAGCCGATTTCAAGCAGATCGGCGTGCCCCAGCCAGGCGGAATCATCCAGTTTCCGGTGATTATGGTGCACCGCAACATCTGACTGGGTGACCTGCACAAATGGCCGCTGCTGCAATAAGCCGATATAGGCCACCGCCGCATCGGTTTTAAGGCCGGCGACCTGGATATCGGCCGTCGGGCCGGATCCGATAACCAGCGGAAACCGTTCTTCAGCAAGCGTTTGTTCGCCGCTTTCGTCTTTAATTTTGTAATGGGTTTTCAAATTCCTATTTCACATCTTATGGCAATACGCACCAAATCCTGCCCCGGTTTGATAATGATATTCTGGCGAACATCCTGGTATCCGTCCCGCGTTCCCACAACGGTGTAAGTGCCGGGACGCAGACTGAGCTCCCGGCTGGCAAAACGGCCCAGTTTCCCGATTTTGTAAACGACGACGTCTGTGAACGTGTCGGATTCAATGACTAATTTTACCGGGGTTTGAGCAGCCTCCACGATTCGGGCCAGCTTTTCGAATCGATCCTTGAGTTGCGCACCTTTTGGATTGATTTCTTCAATTTCGGCAATGAGCGCCAGAGCGTTGTCAAGCTGGCGATCGGATTCCAGCGCCGACGGCTGCTGCAGAAAAAAATCAATGCGACGGTCAATACGGATACGATCCAGGGCGCGGTTTTTGCCCCGGGCAGCAAACTGGATATTGGCGTCGATTTCAAGAACCTGCCCATAGGCATCCAACGCCTGTGTCCAGTTTTCCGCCTTTTCGGCCGCAGCGGCTTGTTGGCGATAGGTTTCAATGCGCGCCAGGCGAATGGACTGATCGACCTGGGCCAGTGCGTCCTGGACTTCCTGCGACTGCGGCCTGAAGGATTTTGCTTTCAGCAGTTTTTCCCGGGCAAGTTCATAGTCATTGCCATGAAGCGCCGTCAGACCCTCGGACATCAGCTGCTGAAATTCTTCCTGCCGGATCTGGCCTTTAATCCGGCCCAACGCCTGTCTGGCTTCTTTTGATTCGGGATCCAGGCGCAGTGCTTCCTGGTAATCGGCATGAGCAAAAGCGATTTTGCCTGCATTTTCGTGACGGATTCCCGATTCCAACAGCTGTCTGACTGTATCGATTTTCTGGGCGCGCTTCAAACTGTGCCCGGCAATCCGGTTATCCGGGTCGATCATCAGTGCAATTGAAAATTTTTGCTGGGCCAGCTCAGCTGAACCCTGATCCATTGCCGCCTGGCCTTCGGCGAGCAGTCGTTCTAAAACCGAACCGATCTGGCCGATCAAGATCCGGGCTTTGGCGACCGCCGCGAAATATCCCGCGGCTGCGGCGGCGTAATCGTTTTCAAGCAAAAACCGATCGGCTTCATCAGCAAGCCGTGTCATCTGGCGATAGGTTTCGTCTCCCCATTGCGAAACGCCTTTTGCTTCCAATTCCTGTTTAAGCGTCATAAATTCTGCCAGACTTTTCTCTGCCTGTTCCTTTTCAGCGGCAACCGTGGCAGGATCCGCAACGCTTTGAGCTGATTCCAGCGGTTGCCTGGCAGTGTGATTCGGCAACGGTTGATCGGGTTTGTCGGCTGGCATCTGCGCCGGAGCCTTCTCAGCAGGACGATCGGCCAGGTAATCGAGCAGCCATAATCCGCCGCCCACCAGCAAGACAAGGGCCAAGACAAGGAGTGCCGCTTTGTTGCGGTTATTGCGCTCGGCTAATGGCAATCCTTTGCCGGAGGCCCTGGGTGTTACGCTGAGCGGCGTAATGATTTCCGGACCGTTTTGATCTTTTCTTAAATTCGGCACAATGATTTGAAATGAATGAAGTCTGTGGTCGTCTGTTCAGGGACTTTAGAAGCCATCTCAAAAATATCTTTTGGCCCCATATCTTTGTTGGTGCCTTGTTTCAAATCCTCGACAACCAAACGGTTGCCTGCGGGCTGAAACTCGGCCCCGCCGCGATCTGGAACCAAAATCCTATTTTTGAGATGACTTCTACTCTTGATCCATGTTCTGGCCTTCAGGAACGGGTTCCGGTTCAAAGCCGGTTTCGGCCAAATAGATTTGACGCAGCAGCCGTTTCCAGTGTTTAAACTGCTCTTCGGCAGATCCGGTCAATTCATATTGTTTGCCCTCGAATTCCATGGTTACCGGCTGCATTTCATCCCCAAATGATTCGCTGAGCTCCTCAATTGCCGCTGAATGCATTTGGGCTTCTTTGGATACATTCCAGCCGCTGATGAACACCTGTCCCCCGATGATAACCATTGCCGGCGCAATGCTACGTCCGATATTGGCGTCTTGTGAACCGGCCACAATTGCCCCGGCGATCAGCATTGCGCCCAGCAATTGTTTGGCTATGGCCTCACGCTTAATTTTTTTTATGGCTTCGCGCTCGGTCAGATTCAGCTTACGCCAATTTTCGTAAGGCGGCCACATTCGATTATAAAATCCTTCGTATTGCTGATTGAGGGTATCCACATACATGTACTCACGCTCTCTGATTTTCAGCAGGCGCGCCATCATGGGGTCGTTGTCTGCCGGCAGCCGCCTGACGTCGAGGCGTCCGTTTTTGTCTTTTACCAGATAGCCGGCAAATGCATCGGGTGCAAAATCCCGGGCATATTTTAGCTTGGAAACCGTTCGAATCTTTTTAATTTCTGCAGCCGTCAGTTTTTTTTTGTATGCAGCCATATCATTGGCGATGGTGTTGTAGAGGTCCTGATAGGCATCCTTTTCACCCGCTTTGTTGCCGGTATAGGAAGACGTTGAAACCTCGGCGCTGTAGGTCCGCTTAAACCACTGTTTACCGCTTGCATCCATCACATCGATTTCTACGACCAGATTCTCGCCGTTGGACTCCAGGACTTTACCTTTGACCAAAAGGTCAACACTGTTGGTTTCGGCCGGAACCACCTGGATGGCACCCCAGTGGCCGCTGTGATGCAGGGTGGTTTTCAGATGATAGGGCATAAAGTGAGTTTCGGCCTTGCGGATATCTGCGCTTGTGCCTTCATCTTTGGCTTCTTCCGGGGTCAATTCCTTGCTTTTGAAGACCAGGATGCCGATATCCATTAGCTGGTCCTCTGGAATTTCGCTTTTCGCCTGTTCAATCGGCGTCGGGCCAACCCGCTGAGAGCCATAGGTGGCGCAGCCCGCAAGCATGAGGATGGCAGCCATAAATAATAGGCAATTGTAAATACCGGACTTCATGTTTATTGTTGGGTGTTTTTCCTGTATTCTTCGTATTCTTTCCACAGCTTTTCTTTGAGTTCCGGATCCGTTTCTTTTTCAGCGGCTTCGCGAAGTTGACGGGCGACGATATCATCATCTTCCTTGCTGTAACGACTTCCCCCGTCCTGCTTGGGGCCCGGGCCTTCGCCTTCGGGGCTTCCGGTGGTGGCAACCTTATCATCCCCCTGTTGTGTCTGAGAGCCTTTTTCTTCGCTATCTGCCTCTTTTTCTCCCGCTTCGCCCTGCGGGCGCTCTCCGTCTTTTTCTGACGCCCCATCAGACGATCCAGATTCATCGGTTCCCAAGTCCACGCCTTTTTCCTTTAGCCGTCTGGCGGCCTCAGCGGCTTCCTGGGCCAAATCACGCATTTTAGCAGCCGATTCAGATTCGATGGTTTCCATTTTCTTCAGCAGCATGGCATCAAATTCACTCAGCGATGCACTGAGCTGGCGGTCGAGTTCCGCGACCGGGTCCCGGGTCTGCTCTTCAGGGATTTTTTGATCTGATCGTTGATCCAAGTCATCGGCTGCGGTCTGGCCGGGGGCCTTTTCGCCCGGCGGGTGCTGGGCATAGGCGCTTTCCATTTTTTTCACGGTTTTACGGTTTTCGGCAACCATGGCCTGAACACGCTCAAGGTAGGCTTCGTAGTTCCGTATCTCTTCATCCGAGGCATCACCGGATTTTTTGAGCGCTTCAAGTTCGGCGGCAATCCGTCGTTCAGTGGCCTGACTGACGCGCAGGTCGTCCCGGGCTTTTGCCAGCTTGGCGTCTGCTGTTTGCCGGCTGGCGTCACGGCTCTGCGGCAAGCGCGGTTCGGTTTCTGGGGTGCGGGTCTCTGCGCCAGACACCGGAGGGCTTTGACGATCCTGTGATTTTTCCTGAGATTCCGGTTTTTGCGGGGCAGTCGCCTCAGGAGAAGATGCCGGGTCGGTTTTCGATTTATGCGTTGCACCTGGATCGGCGGATTCCGGTTGTGGCGATGGAGCCGACTGCCGGGTGTCTTTTATTTCCCGGCTTTCCGGCTGCGGGGGTGCGGGCGCGCTCGGGGCAGGGGTGGTTTTGCAGGCCGCCAGCCAGAATCCCGCCAGCAGGGTGGAGGTCAAAATCAAAGGTTTGAATCTGAGTAATGGCATTTTCATGAAGAAGCGCTGTTGGGGTTGCTGTAAAAGCCAAATAATTACAGTGTCTAACATAAGATTTTGGCCACGGGGTGTCAAGCCAGGATCAGCTGGGCCGATCGATACGGGGAATTAGACCTGCGATAGAATCGTTTTGTTTACAAATACGAAATTTTTCAGGGACTTAAAATAAAAAACCCGGGATAAAATCCCGGGTATGATGGCAAATGGCGGAGAGACAGGGATTCGAACCCTGGATGGAGGTTTCCCCCCATACTCGCTTAGCAGGCGAGTGCCTTCAGCCAGCTCGGCCATCTCTCCGAAAAATTTTTTATATAAAATTGCAAAGCAATTTTATTGGCGGAGGGAGTAGGATTCGAACCCACGGAGGTGTTACCCTCAACGGTTTTCAAGACCGCCGCTTTCGACCACTCAGCCATCCCTCCA
>Ga0209742_10000451_pt1 | contig 21932 bp, 19 predicted proteins | sample DeeMarSeWOR38_10_FD_187462 | JGI IMG/M metagenome (GOLD analysis project Ga0209742, IMG submission 187462) | Marine sediment microbial communities from White Oak River estuary, North Carolina - WOR-3-8_10 (SPAdes) (version 2) | ecosystem: Environmental > Aquatic > Marine > Intertidal zone >... | reverse complement strand
GGACATGATTAACGATCCCATCAATCAGGCTATGGTGGCAGCAATCAACGAAGTGGGACACGTCATCGGGATTCGAACCATTGCCGAATGCGCGGAAAACCCGGCGATTATCCATCAGCTCACGAAATTGGGGGTAGACTATGCCCAGGGATACGCGATAAGCACACCTATGCCCATCGAAGTGATCGCCAGCAGTCTGAAGCAGTACAAAACAGCGACTGTCTAGAATCTGAATTTATTCTCAAACTCCACCGCCTGCGCAATTGACGACAATGTACTGTCCTGCATTTAACTGTGCGCCACGAGAAAAAGATAGTCGGCCTGAGGAAATAGTCTGCGAAATATTAGTTATTTAAAGATTATCTTATCAAAATACTGATCAGGGCTGACTATTCAGAAACTGGACTGGAATAGACGCCTCGGGACACAATAACTCGTCGGTGGCACAAGCCTTAAATATTAAATAATTGATAAAAGGAAAGCCGTTTAACTCAACACGATCTGTGATCTCGGCAATACGCACGGTCGCCGGCCCATTAGCGCAGCGCAAATAATAACGGTCATCTAATACGATGAAATATCCAGTAGCAGGATCTTTAGCTGCGACCATAATCGGATCACCATTAACATCAACAACAATTTCGTTATTTTCATCGCGCAATTCAGTCATCTCATAATCAGGTTCATAAGCAATGACACAGGGGATATCACCGAGCTGATCACAGGTAAACTGAAAGCCGTTACTACCGCACTGCATTTGCAGGAACAAGGTATCGATGGGATCGAGCACACTGTTACTGCTGATATAGACCTCAATCATATAGGGATCACTGGAAGTAACATCCCATTGCAAATCGAAATCGCCAGTTACAATTGCATTGTTAGGGAGTAAAGGGAGCACGATGCGCTCATCCATGTCCACCGTATTACCGAAAACATTGAATGAATTCACAATCGATGGACCCAGGTAAGGTGTATCATCGGGGGAATCGAGTTCACATCCAGCCAACACCACCAATCCAGATAAAAGAACCAGGCTAAAATATTTTTTCATCGTCTCTACCAGGCAGGATAATACCATTGTTACAGCAGCTTTCACTGAGACACCTTTATAGAATAGACCATGTCGTTCACAATTAAGCGTTAAAAATACCAATCAGGAGACAATCATCGCATAAATCAATTTCTTATGCGACTAACGAGAAAATCTAATTGTATAATAGCGATCTATACTGGATATATATTGAATAGCAGAAAAACATCGGCCATCAAATAGATGGTCTATGGGATTACACGGCTATGGGGTCGGCTCAAACCATGCGAGCTTGTTGTGCAGTTGAACAACTTCACCCACAATGATCAGGGTAGGCGGCTTTATAGTATTTTGATCAATAATTCCGGGCATGGTCTGTAGTGTGCCAATAAATACCTTTTGTTGCGGGGTAGTCGCCTGTTGAACGAGCGCGATAGGTTTATCCGGGCTCATGCCATGCTCAATGAGTTTTTCGCATAATTGCTTCGCACCCAACAATCCCATATAAACCACCACTGTCTGGTTGGGCTGCACCAGTGCATTCCAGTTGAGATCCATACTGCCGTCTTTGAGATGCCCGGTAACAAATAGCACTGATTGTGCGTAGTTGCGGTGAGTCAACGGGATACCACCATAGGATGCTGCGCCAGCAGCCGCAGTGATTCCCGGTACAATCTGAAAAGGAACGCCAGCCTGCATCAGGGTTTCAATTTCTTCTCCACCGCGGCCAAAGATAAAAGGATCACCGCCTTTAAGGCGCAATACCCGTTTGCCTTTTTTGGCAATACGCGCCAACATTTCATTAATGTCTTCCTGCGGCAGGGTATGCTTGTCACGCTCTTTACCCACGTACACTAGATCAGCATCACGTCGCGCCAGTTCCAGGATGTTTTCCGACACCAATCGGTCATAGACAATAACGTCGGCTTGTTGCAGCAAGCGCAACGCCCGGAATGTCAGTAAGTCCGGATCGCCCGGCCCCGCACCGACGAGATAAACTTCGCCACGGTCGGGCATGGCATCCTCGCCCCGATCAACTGCCGTGTGCATGGCTTCCCGTGCTGCTTCTTCCTTACCGGAAAACACCATCTCCGCGATGGGTCCCTGAATCACTGTTTCCCAGAAATGCCGACGCTTGTCAGGATCTTTTACGTGCTGCTTGACTTTGTCACGAAACTCTTCCATCAAGGAAGCCAGTTTGCCATAGGCTGATGGAATCATGGTTTCCAGACGCGCGCGCAACAAACGCGCCAGCACCGGAGATGCACCGCCGGTGGAGACCGCCACCTGAACCGGCGAACGATCAATAATGGATGGCACAACAAAACTGCACAGACCGGGTTGATCTACCACGTTGACGGGAATATTTTTCTGCTGGGCGATTTCGGAAATCGTGCGGTTAACAGACTTGTCATCAGTGGCCGCTATAACCACGGCATATTCGTCGACATCACCCGCTTCGAAATTTTTTTGCTGAACCTCAATTTCCCCGGCGTTGAGTTTGCCTTGCATACTTTCACACAAGGAAGGTGAAATCACGGTCACCTTACCGCCGGCACGCAGCAGCAAAGACACCTTGCGGGCCGCCACGTCACCGCCCCCTATCACCAGGCAGGGCCGGCCTTCCAATTTAAAAAACATGGGAAAATATTGCATGATTTGATCGTTGTATTAAACGTTACTCTATTATATTCATCCCACCCATATAGGGCTGTAACACTTTTGGGATAGCAATAGCACCACTGCCTTGCTGATAGTTTTCCATGACAGCCACCAGGGTCCGCCCCACTGCCAGGCCGGAACCATTCAGCGTATGCACCAGTTGTGGCTTGTCGTTGTCGGTTTCGCGCCAACGCGCTTTCAGGCGCCGCGCCTGGAAATCCTCAAAATTACTACAGGAAGAAATTTCCCGGTATTTGTTCTGGCCCGGCAGCCAGACTTCGATGTCATAGGTTTTTGCCGCCGAAAAGCCCATATCTCCGGTACACAACGTAACAGTACGATAAGGCAACTCCAGCATTTGTAATATTCGCTCAGCATGACCGGTCAATTGCTCGAGCGCATCTTTGGAATCCTGTGGCCGAACGATCTGCACCAGTTCCACTTTATCAAACTGGTGCTGGCGGATCATGCCACGAGTGTCCTTGCCGTAGGAACCGGCCTCACTGCGAAAGCATGGCGTGTGACACACGAAGCGCAACGGCATATCTTCGCCGTTTTGAATAGTATCACGCACGATATTGGTTACCGGCACTTCCGCAGTGGGGATCAGGTAGTAAGGCGGATCCGTGTTCAGCTTAAACAGGTCCTCTTCAAATTTAGGTAATTGCCCGGTTCCCTGCAAACTGTCGCTGTTGACTACGTAAGGAACATACACTTCCATGTATCCATGTTCCCGGGTATGGATATCCAGCATGAACTGGGTCAAAGCACGGTGCAACCGGGCAATGGGCCCCGTCATCACGTTAAAACGACTACCGGTAATTTTCGCCGCGGTATCAAAGTTGACATAACCCAGACCATCACCCAGATCGACATGATCCTTTACCTCGAAATCAAACGTTGGCGGCTCACCCCAACGACGCACTTCAAGGTTATCGTTTTCATCCTTGCCATCCGGTACATCCACCTGGGGGATATTCGGGATACCCAGCAAAATATCATTTAGCTGATTCTGGATTTGTTCGAGACGTTCTTCGGTGGCCTTGAGCTTGTCGCCCAAATTCGCCACTGCATCCAGCAAGGGTTGCGCATCTTCACCTTTCGCCTTGGCCTGACCAATGGCTTTGGAACTTTTGTTGCGGTCGTTTTGCAGTTGCTGGGTTTCCACCTGGATCGCTTTGCGCTCATCTTCCAGTGCGGAAATGGCCGCGACATCCAGTTTAAAACCGCGCCGCGCCAATTGATCAGCAACGTAACCGAGTTCGTTTCGAATTAATTTGGGATCCAACATTGATTTTTCCTGGGTGACTCTTTGTTAACTTTGTTAACTTTTTATATAGATTATTTTACTCATTTTCCTAGATAGCCCGCGCCAGAATTACCCCAATCCATGCAGCAAGCACACACAACCCAACATTCAAAAACATGTTCAACACAGCTTTTAATATATCGCGCTTCTCGAGCAACTCCAGGGTTTCCATGGAAAAGGTGGAAAACGTGGTAAACGCGCCCAGCACCCCCACCATCAGCAACGCGCGCCAGTGGGCAGCAACCTCAAAGCGTTCATTAAACAATACGTATAATAGCCCGATACACAGCGAACCGATAACATTTACCGTCAAGGTGCCATAGGGGAACGAACGACCGGCAACTAGATGTACCCCATTGGACACCCAGTAGCGGAATAAGGCACCCAGTGCGCCACCCGCGGCAATCGCGACTAATTGCATGCTATACCAAACCTTTACGGGTAAGATTAATTATTAACTTTACATTCATTGCTGCTAACAGCGTGCTATGACTTCGAGTTATCGGTTTTTGCCGCCGCCTGTTGATCCAGTTGCCGCAAATAGCGAAGTTTTTCCGCGATTTTCTGTTCCAGACCTCGTTCAGCAGGTTGATAGTATATCTTTTCAGGCATGTCATCGGGAAAATATTTTTCCCCTGCTGCATAGGCATCAGGTTCGTCGTGAGCATACCGATAAGCCTCACCGTAGTTTAATTCCTTCATCAAACGCGTTGGCGCATTGCGTAATTTGAGCGGTACATCCAGCGATCCGTATTGCCTGGCATCCTGCAATGCCGCATTGTAAGCCATGTACACCGCATTGCTTTTTGCTGCGCACGCGAGATACACCACCGCCTGCGCCAGTGCCAGCTCACCTTCCGGACTACCCAGTCGCTGTTGCGCATCCCAGGCATTGAGCGCCAGTTGCAGTGCGCGCGGATCGGCGTTGCCAATATCTTCCGATGCCATGCGTGCGATACGCCGGGCGAGATAGAGGGGATCACAACCACCGTCGATCATGCGTGCCATCCAGTAAAGCGCGGCATCGGGATCCGAACCACGCACCGATTTATGCAGGGCAGATATTTGATCGTAAAACGCCTCACCCCCTTTATCAAAACGGCGCAGGGTTCCGGTTAATACTTCATTGAGCACATCGGCGTTAATTGAGATTCGACCCTGCTCATCGGGTTCTGCCAGATCACAACAGATTTCCAGCACATTGAGCGCGCGCCTGGCATCGCCATCGGCAAATTGTGCCAGAGACTCGCGAAGTTCCAGCGGGAAATCAATGGCCAGTTTCCCCAGCCCGCGCTCGCTGTCCGTCAAGGCTCGATCAATGATCGCCAGTAGAGCGTCCGTATCCAGATTCCTTAAGACATACACACGGGCGCGGGACAACAAGGCATTGTTCAATTCGAAGGAAGGATTTTCCGTGGTAGCACCAATAAAAATCACCGTGCCATCTTCAACAAATGGCAGGAAAGCATCCTGCTGCGCTTTGTTGAAACGATGCACCTCGTCCACAAACAGTACTGTGTCCTGGTTGTATTGCTCACGGTGTTGCCGCGCCAGATCAATGGCATGACGAATTTCCTTGACCCCGGCAAGCACTGCAGACACTGTCAAAAACTGTGCATTGATAGTTTGCGCGATCATATATGCCAGGGTGGTTTTACCCGTTCCCGGCGGGCCCCAGAACACCATGGAATGCAAACGGCCAGATTCTATAGCCTGGCGCAATGGTTTATTTTCACCGAGCAAATGTTGCTGCCCAAAAAACTCGTCAAGACGCACCGGGCGCATGCGATCAGCCAATGGCCGTTGATTCAGTTCCGGGTCAGTTGTCAATAAGTCGGGATGGTTCATGAAAAATTATCAAGCCGCATGCGCGTCAGGCCAGGTACTAATAGCTATTGTGATTCCACTGCTTCGTCAATCACGTCAACACCGGCCGGGGGTTCGAAGGAAAATACTGAGCTATCGATCACCGGATTTTGCTCCAGGTTGGAAAACGTCAGGCGGGTGATCTGGCCAAAGGCGTCTTTAAGCTCCATAATCTGCAAATTGTCTCCGGCGAAAGCCAGAAGTAATTTTTCGAAGCTTGCCTCCTGCTGTTTTGGCAGCAACTGCAGCCAGTACAGCGATGATTCGCCTTCACTGTCGACGCTAATTTCCTTGATATCAAACCTGTCGGCAATATTAGCGCCACCACTCAACAACACCGCTGGCGTGTCGCCCAGAGCCAGGTCCAGTTTTTTAACAATCACCTGCTCCATTTCCACATCATAAATCCACAACTTTTTACCATTGGCAATGATCTGTTGCTCGTAGGGTGTTTGATATTCCCAGCGGAATTTGCCCGGCCGCTGCATTTGCAGCACACCCTGGGATTTTTCAGCAGAACGTCTGTTCTCACTAATCACGGTTTGCGTGAAGTCGGCGCGCATACTCTGCACCTGCTTAAAAAACCGTTCCAGGCGCTGCTCGGCGTTGCCGGCAAACACAACTGAACTAAAATTTACTGACAACAACAGTAGAAACAAAACAACATAGCTTTTCATATTCGATGATCAACCTACGGTTAGGAAGCAAGAACGGTAATAATGTATAAGTTATTATTCGTGACGAAAGTTTCTTGGTAATTATATCTACTGAATATCGATTCAATAATTAGTGAGCAAACTATAGTTCTGGTGGTGGGGGCGCAAGAACTTCCCGGGTACCGTTGGACTGTAGCGGACCCACGATACCATTTTTTTCCATTTCCTCTACCATACGAGCCGCCCGATTGTAGCCAATCTTGAGCCGGCGTTGCACACCGGAAATGGATGCGCGACGGGTTTCGGTAATAATAGCAACCGCCTGATCATACAGTTCATCGATGTCGCTGCTGCTCTCCTCCAGCACCGGATATCCTTTATCGGTAATCGTAGAGGGTCCTTCGAGAATTTCATCGTCGTACTCCGGTTCGCCGCGACTCTTGAGATCGGCTACCACGCGATGCACTTCGGCGTCAGATACGAATGCGCCGTGTACCCGCGTCGGAATACCGGTGCCGGGCGCCAGATACAGCATGTCACCATGACCCAGCAACTGCTCGGCGCCACCCTGATCCAGTATAGTGCGCGAATCCACTTTGGCGGAGACCTGAAAGGCTATCCGCGTCGGGATGTTCGCCTTGATTAAACCAGTTAACACATCCACTGATGGGCGCTGCGTGGCCAGAATCAGGTGAATACCGGCGGCACGGGCTTTTTGCGCCAGACGAGCAATCAACTCTTCCACTTTCTTGCCCACCACCATCATCAGGTCGGCCAGTTCGTCGATCACGATAACAATCAACGGGAATGGCTCCAGGTAACGTTCTTCGTCGTCATCCAGCAATTCGTTGGGTGTATAGGTGGGATCTACAATCCATTCTTCATTTTCATTGGCCTGCCTTACCTTCTTGTTATACCCCGCCAGGTTACGCACACCCAGGTGTGCCATAAGGGTATAACGGCGTTCCATTTCCGCAATGGCCCAGCGCAAGGCGTTCGCCGCCTGTTTCATATCGGTGACCACCGGTGCCAGCAAATGCGGGATACCTTCATAAACCGAAAGCTCCAGCATTTTCGGGTCGATCATGATCAAGCGCACTTCATTGGGCGTGGAGTTATATAACAGGCTCAGCACCATGGCGTTCAAGCCTACCGACTTACCGGAACCGGTAGTACCTGCCACCAGCAGGTGCGGCATTTTTTGCAGATCCGCAATGATAGGCTGGCCGCTGATATCCTTACCCAGCGCGACACTAATTGGCGAATGCGCATTCTCGTATTGCCTGGAGCGCAATACCTCACTTAAGCGCACCACTTCGCGCACTTCGTTGGGCACTTCCAGACCAATGGTAGACTTGCCAGGAATAACCTCGACCACGCGTACACTAATAGCGGACAGGGAACGCGCCAGGTCCTTGGAAAGATTACTGATCTGACTGACTTTCACGCCGGGCGCGGGATCCAGTTCATAGCGGGTAACCACGGGACCGGGGTGCACGGCGACTACCTGTACTTCGATTCCAAAATCCAGCAGTTTCAGTTCCACAGTGCGGGAGATAGCCTCCAACGCCTCTTCGGTCATGTGGTTTTTCTTGGCTTCTGCAACGTCCAGCAAAGCCAACGCTGGCAACGCCTCATCCGCGGGCGGTTCGAATAACGGGGCCTGACGTTCTTTTTCCTCCCGCTCTGAATACTCAATGGTTTCCACGACCGGTTCTATCTTGATGGGTTTGCGCTTCTGCTTTTTCTTCTTCTGAACTTCAACGACTTCTTCGCGTTCCATCCGCGCCCGGCGACCCTCAACGTAATCGCGCAGGCGATACCATTGATCGATTACCCGATTCAACAGGCTCAAGGTCAAACGCCCGGTCTCATCCATGACGCGAAACCAGGACAGGTTGGTAAACAGGGTTACTCCTGTCAGAAACAGTGCCACCAACAACAAAGTACCGCCAAGAAAACTGAACACACCCGTCAGGCCAAACCCCACCACGTCCCCGAGAATGCCACCGGAGTTGAGAGGCAACTGTGACACGTCAGCAAAGTGCAGGGTCGCCAGGCCGGTGCCAGCACACAGGGTCAACACAAAACCGATTGCTCGCAAACCGGCGATTCGTCCATCGAATCCTGCCGCATCATCACGGCCCTTAAACATCAGCCAGCCCACGTAAGCCACCATGATGGGAAACAGGTAGGCCAGGTAACCGAATAAATAAAGAAAAGAATCGGCAAACCAGGCGCCAGCCACGCCGCCCGCATTACGCACGTGGTCGGTGGTTTCACTGTGCGACCAGCCGGGATCGGCATTGTGATAGGTAATCAGCGAGGACAATAAATAAATCGCGATGGCGCCAAACACAATTAACGCGCCTTCGCGCAAGCCTCGCACAGTAGTATCAGACAATGGAACGGAGTTTTTACTGGATGCTTTTGCTGTCGCTTGAGCCAAATTCCCTTACCTCTTTTCATTTCCTGCAATCGTCTTGATTGCGCATAATTTGTTTACGACTCTACCAAACTGGAAGTCGAATTTATGTACAGCAACAATTGATCTGATTGTATATATTTTGGTAAACCTGACGCATTTTGCAAATTAAGTTCATAAAAAACCATATTTTACAGGTTTTGCAGCGCAGGATGCAGGATTTCTCCCTGTTTCACGTTAATTCCCGCCACCAGATCCGTTTGTTGCTCCCAATCGGGCGTCGCTAGTCGCAATACATTGGGTAATAACGATGCTGACAAGGCTTGCGACGCACTGCGTGGTACCGCGCCTGGCATGTTGGTCACCCCAAAATGAATCACGCCTTCCCATTCGAAGGTAGGATTTTCATAATTGGTGGGGCGAGTAGTTTCCACACAACCTCCCTGATCTACGGAGATATCGATAATCACGCTCCCCTTTTTCATGGAGCGCACCATATCCGCGCTGACAATTTTTTGCGCCCGCTCACCGACCACAAGAATAGCGCCGATGAGTAAATCAGCGTGTTTCACATGCTCAATGAGGCTATGTTGATAGGGATAAAGCGCCGTCACGTTATGCCCCAGAGCACGCATGTGTTCGAGCTTGGCGCGCTTACGGTCGAATACTACCACTTCAGCGCCGGCATTCGCCGCGACCAGGGCTGCATTACCTCCAGCAACGCCTGCACCTAATATGACGACTCTGCCACGTTCTGCTGCAGGCAGGCCGCCCAGTAAAATGCCGCGTCCGCCCTGAGGACTATGCAGTAAGTGGGTGCCCACCTGTACCGAAATGCGGCCGGCAATATCGCTCATGGGCGCGAGCAATGGTAGTTGACCATCGGGCAGTTGTACCGTTTCGAAAGCTACCGCGGTCAGACCGATTTGCTGCAAAGCCTTCATCAACTCCAGGTTTGCTGCCAAATGCAAATAAGAGAATAGAATATGATCGGATCGTAATAACTCCAGTTCCGATGGCTGGGGTTCTTTCACCTTCACAATCATCTCACTGGCATCATAAAGCGTCTTGGCATCGGGCACTATTTGAGCACCTGCCTGTCTAAAATCTTCGTCGCTATAGCCACTCAATACACCCGCAGCATGTTCAATGAAAACCTCATGACCATGCTGCAAAAGATCGGCAACAGCGTCGGGGATTAATGCGACACGGCCTTCAAGAGTTTTTATTTCTTTTGGAATTCCAATACGCATTACATCTCCTTTACGATACCAATGACATCTCGTAGTATAACCGCAGTTAACAAAACCTGCTGAATAACCAACCGTTGTATTGTTAAGTCACTTTTCAGGAGCAAAGCATGAGCGAAGCCAAGCATTGTCGACTATTGATTCTCGGATCCGGTCCCGCGGGATATACCGCCGCCGTCTACGCGGCACGCGCTAATCTCAATCCCGTGTTAATAACTGGCCTGGAACAGGGCGGCCAATTAATGACCACCACGGAAGTCGATAACTGGCCCGGTGACCCGGAAGGATTGCAAGGCCCCGGACTGATGGCGCGCATGCAACAACACGCCGAACGTTTTAATACGGAAATTATTTTCGATCATATCAACAAGGCGGATTTGAAAAGCCGCCCGTTTACCCTGACCGGTGACAGCGGCGTCTATACCTGTGATGCGCTTATTGTCGCCACGGGCGCTTCCGCCATGTATTTAGGGCTGGAATCGGAAGAAAAGTTTCGCGGCAAGGGCGTATCCGCCTGCGCCACCTGTGATGGCTTCTTTTATAAGGGGCAAGATGTGGCAGTAATTGGCGGTGGCAATACTGCGGTCGAAGAAGCACTGTATCTCGCCAACATTGCCAAGCACGTTACCGTGGTCCATCGACGCGATAAATTTCGTTCGGAAAAAATCCTTTCCGATCAACTGCTGGAAAAAGCCAGGAGCGGCAATGTCAGCATAGAATGGAATCATACACTGGATGAAGTGCTTGGGGACAATACTGGTGTTACCGGGATGCGCATTAAAAGTAATGATGGCAAGACCAAGGATATCCCATTGCAGGGTATTTTCGTTGCCATTGGTCACAAACCTAATACGGACCTGTTTGTGGATCAACTGGAAATGGACCATGGCTACGTCAAGTTATTTCGCGAAGCCAATGGCGCCAATGCCACCGCCACCAGCATTCCAGGAGTATTTGCGGCCGGGGACGTCGCCGATCATGTTTATCGCCAGGCCATCACTTCAGCCGGTTCCGGTTGTCAGGCGGCACTGGATGCGGAACGTTATCTGGATAATCTTGGCAGTTAAATGTTTTCCGCTTCCTGAAAGCTCCTCTTTTTAAAAGTGGGATTTGGGGAGATTAAAGCATGTTAAAAGATAAATCTCCCCTCAATAGTCGCTCTCGGCATCCATGCCTCCCGCGACACGTGCACATCCATGTGCATCGCTTCTTTACAAATTGGAAGACTAAACGCAAGCTTACCGCATGAACATCACCATTGTCGGCGCAATCAAGGAAATCGGGCCTGATGAGTGGAATACGCTGGCGGGAGAGAAAAACCCCTTCCTCCGTTATGAATTTCTTTCGGCACTGGAAACTCATCATTGCGTGGGCGAGCGCTATGGCTGGATTCCGCAGCACATTACCTTGCGTGACGACAACCACCAACTTATCGGCGCCGTTCCGTTATATCTGAAAGATAACTCTTACGGTGAGTTTGTCTTTGACTGGAGCTGGGCTGATGCCTACCACCGCAATGGCCTGGAATACTATCCCAAACTGGTTGTTGCCATGCCCTACACACCGGCGACCGGTCCTCGGTTATTAATCGCCAAAGACCGGGATTACAAAAATATTGCCAGCGCACTCATTGAAGCCAGCATTCAACACGCGAAAAATCTAAAAGTATCCTCTCTGCACTGGTTGTTTACCAACGAGCAGGATACCCAACAGTTAGCCGAGCATGGTTTTATGCAGAGACTCGGCTGTCAGTTTCACTGGACTAACCAGAACTATGAAAGTTTTGAACAGTACTTACAAACACTCACACGAGGCAAGCGAAAGAACATTAACCGGGAACGTCGCCATGTAAAAGACGCCAGTGTGCAACTGGAGATACTCGATGGCCGTGAAGCCACCGAAAAACACTGGCATACGTTTCATCGTTATTATGATTCCACGTTTATGAAGCTGGGTGGTTATGCCACATTATCCGCGGAGTTCTTTCAGGAAGTTGCGACCACTATGCCGGATAGTATCGTTTTAGTGATGGCGAAACATGACAATCAATACCTTGCAGCAGCGTTAAGCTTCCGAGGAACTGATACCCTGTACGGCCGGCACTGGGGTTGCGAGAAGGAAATTAACAGCCTGCATTTTGAGGCCTGTTACTATCAGGGGATAGAGTATTGTATCAAGCATGGTTTGCAGCGCTTCGAGCCTGGCGCACAGGGGGAACACAAGATCGCACGGGGGTTTTTGCCCACTGCGACCTATTCCTGTCACTGGATTGCTGAACCGGTATTCCAGAATGCCATCGCCGAATTTCTGCAACGAGAAACTCGCGGTATGCGACAGTATATCGAACAGCTCTCGCAACATTCGCCCTTTAAAGCCGAGCCTGAAGAAATGGCCAATTGATTTCTAAACTATAGTTAATACATAACCAGCCATTTAACATAAGATATCCAGTAGCATTGATTACACCATTCTTAATCAATCCGAAAGACACCAGTTACGAGTTTCCCGATGCCGCGCTGGCACTGGAAGAGCCCAACGGCTTGCTGGCCGTAGGTGGTGATCTATCCCCTCAACGTTTGCTCAATGCCTATCGACATGGAATTTTCCCCTGGTTTAATCCGGGCGAGCCAATACTTTGGTGGTCACCGAATCCACGCGCCGTTCTATTTCCGGAAAAAATTAATATATCGCGCAGTTTGCGCAAAACCCTCAATAAAAATAAATTTGTCCTCACCACAGACCAGGCTTTTAGCGATGTGATGGCCGCCTGCCAGGCACCCCGCGCCAAACAACCTGGCACCTGGATCACCTCTGATATGCGCCGCGCTTACAATGAGATGCACCGCCTTGGACACGCACACTCCGTTGAATGCTGGCAAAACCATAAACTGGTCGGCGGGTTGTACGGTATGGCGCTGGGTCGCGTGTTTTTTGGCGAATCGATGTTTTCACGAGTTAATGATGCGTCCAAAGTTGCATTAGTTTATTTAACTGGCAAACTGATTGACTGGGGCTATCGCCTGATTGACTGCCAGGTGCAATCGGATCACCTCATCAGCCTTGGTGCAGAAGATATACCTCGTGAGCGATTTTGCGCTTACCTAGGCCGCTGGTGTGACCAGGAGGCTTCCGCAGACGCCTGGAATCAGTCGCGATTCCCAGAATAGCGACTGCCTCAACGGAGAAAATAATCATGAAGTTTCAAATCCTAGTAACCGTTACATAAATCACAGCATGGATTCCATAGACCCTCACAAACCGGTTAATTCCCTGGCGTTCTTTGCCAGTGAACCCCATGCCTGTAGTTATCTGGATGGCCGAACCGCGGTTTCCCTCTTCGCGGATCCTACAGTCTCCATGACAATGCCGGTTTACAGTCGTCTCGCTGACTACGGATTTCGGCGTAGCGGGTCGCATATTTATGCGCCTAACTGTCCTCACTGCCAATCCTGTATCCCCATACGTTTGCCAGTTGAACAATTCAAACCCAACCGATCACAACAGCGGGTGCTGAAAAAAAATAGTCAACTCACTGTAAAATGCCTGCCTGCTGCATATGATCGTGAACATTACGAACTGTACCAACGTTACCTTAACTATCGTCATGCCGGCAGTACCATGGAAAATCCCTCTGTCGATGACTATATAAATTTTCTTTCCAGTGACTGGAGCGAAACCTACTTCTATGAATTTCGCGACAACGACCGTCTAGTGGCTATCACTGTTGCCGACAAACTCACCCAGGGCCTGTCGGCGGTGTACACTTTTTTCGAGCCGGATTGCGAAAGCTATAGTTTAGGTACCTACGCCATTTTATGGCTGCTACAGGAAACGCGAGCATTACAATTGTGCTGGGTATACCTGGGTTACTGGATTCCAACCTGCAGAAAAATGCAATACAAGTCTCTGTTTAAGCCGGCGGAAATTTTTAGCGGTGGCCGCTGGATCAGCCTTTCTGAATCCCACATCAAAAATATTTAAAATTTAATCAATTATCCGCTTTTATTGTTGTATATCAATGCGTTAACTTTCTCTTCCCATTTAAAGAAACAACCCCGCCGGACGATATAAAAATCAAGGCAATACAAAAGGATTTCCAGCACCAATCTAGTTGTAACGAAGAAAGGTACGGGAGGAACCCAGTACAGAACAATTCAAATCGAATAACAGCTTAAGAGGCTTGATACTATGCTCAGCTATATCTACAGTGTTGCCAAAGAATTTGAACAAGAACACGGTTTCAGCCCTAATCTGTTATACATGAATTACGCGCATCTGGAATGCCTGAAACAGCAACTGGAAGATCCCAACGACTTTAATGCTATCCTGGTGTTTCTGGGCATGGAGCTGATTCTACAGCAAGAGGCCATACACCCCTCGGTAGCCTGGGCGCACACCCCCTGGAAAGAGGCAGTGCATATCTAGCAACTGCGGAGCTTTCGCCAGAATTTTTCTTTCAATCCCTTATAAACCACGCTAATTACCGCTTACGAGCGGTAAATTTTGAAAATTTCCTCGAGATCAGGCATTATGTGCCACGAATTGGCGCAGTCAGGCGCAATTTCTGGGTGGTTTATAGTCGCCCAGCCTGTAAGTCTTACCAGTCTTTGAGTTTGGGAATTTATGCCAAAAGAAGAACATATAGAAATGGAAGGTACTGTCGTGGAGACATTACCGAACACCATGTTTCGTGTTGAGCTGGAGAACGGCCATGTCGTTACGGCTCATATCTCAGGAAAAATGCGCAAGCACTACATTCGCATCTTGACCGGAGACAAAGTCACCGTACAACTGACACCTTATGACCTGAGCAAAGGTCGCATCGTATTCCGCGCTCGTTAACTCGTCCACGCTAGCAACATTCTAGCTCAAGCATGTTTCTTGTTTAATATTTCCAGGATGGATAAAGAAAAATGACGCAGAGGTTGTCTACGTCATTGGGAAAGAAAATTGTGTAGCGAAATTTATACTGCCAGCCGGCAATGACTAGCTGACAGTCTCTTTCTCACGATATTCTTCTACATCGAATTCGAAGTTGAGCTGGTCATCCTTGACGGAGACGGTAACTTCGCCACCGTTTGACAGCTTGCCAAACAATAACTCTTCAGCCAGCGGCTTCTTGATGTTTTCCTTCACCACACGCGCCATGGGTCGGGCACCCATTCTGGCATCATATCCATGCATCGCCAGCCACGCCCGCGCCTCACTATCCACGCTAAGGGTAACTTTCTTCTCGAGCAGCTGAGTTTCCAGCTCGCAAATGAACTTATCAACCACATGAGAGATGGTACGTTCATCCAGCGGTTTGAACTGGATAATGGCATCCAGGCGATTGCGGAACTCCGGCGTGAAGGTCCGCTTGATGACTTCACCGCTGTCCGTTGAATGATCCTGGGTCGTAAAACCAATGGACGGCCGGTTCATTTGTTCTGCGCCTGCATTGGTGGTCATGATAACTATGATGTTACGAAAATCCGCTTTACGGCCATTGGTATCGGTGAGCGTGCCATGATCCATAACCTGCAATAACAGGTTAAATACGTCCGGATGTGCTTTTTCAATTTCATCCAGCAGCAGGACCGCGTGAGGATGTTTATTCACTTCTTCTGTCAATAAACCACCCTGGTCGAATCCCACATAACCCGGAGGTGCGCCGATTAAGCGCGACACAGTATGGCGCTCCATGTATTCGGACATGTCAAAGCGAATCAGCTCAATACCCATAATCTGCGCCAGCTGGCGAGTCACCTCGGTTTTACCCACGCCGGTAGGCCCGGCGAAAAGGAACGAACCAATGGGCTTTGCCTCGTTGCCAAGGCCGGCACGCGCCATCTTGATGGCAGAAGATAATGTGGTAATCGCTTCGTCTTGCCCGTAGACCACCAGCTTGAGATCACGGTCCAGATTGCGCAGGCTTTCCTTGTCGGAACTCGACACCTGCTTGGGTGGAATACGAGCCATCTTGGCTACGATCATCTCGATATCCCTGGCACTGATAGTTTTCTTGCGCTTGGAAGGCGCCAGTAAGCGTTGATTGGCGCCCGCCTCGTCTATGACATCAATAGCTTTGTCCGGCAAGTGACGCTCATTGATATAACGTTCGGAAAGCTCAACGGCGGTTTGTAATGCCTGCCGCGTGAACTTCACCTGATGATGTTCTTCAAAACGGGATTTCAGGCCCGTGAGTATCTGCACTGCTTCATCAACTGTAGGTTCAGAAACATCAATCTTCTGGAAACGGCGCGCCAGGGCACGGTCTTTTTCAAAAATGCCACGGTACTCCTGGTAGGTGGTCGAACCGATACACTTGATTTCACCGGAAGCCAAAACTGGTTTGATCAGGTTGGACGCATCCATGGCACCACCCGATGCGGCACCCGCTCCAATGATGGTATGAATCTCATCGATAAACAGAATGGCGTTGTGCTCGCGCCGTAGTTGCGACAATACCGCCTTGAGACGTTTCTCGAAATCACCGCGGTACTTGGTACCGGCAAGCAATGCACCGAGGTCCAAAGAATAGATGACTGCGTCAGCAAGGACTTCAGGAACTTCGCCATCGACGATTTGTTTCGCCAACCCTTCGGCTAGCGCAGTTTTACCCACACCCGCTTCACCCACAAACAAGGGATTGTTTTTGCGGCGGCGACACAGCACCTGCAAGGTGCGTTCAATTTCCGACTTACGGCCAATCAAAGGATCAATTTTGCCCTGCATAGCCAGTTGATTAAGGTTGGTCGCATAACTTTCCAGAGGTGTCTTGGCCTGGGTTTCCGGTTCCACTTCTTCTTCAGCGGAAGGCAAAATCGTATCCTGCTCAGATTGGTCATCAATTTTGGAAATACCGTGCGCTATGAAATTCACCACATCAAGACGGGCAATGTGCTGTTTTGATAACAGGTAAACCGCCTGCGATTCCTGCTCACTAAAAATAGCGACCAGCACGTTGGCACCAGTCACTTCCTTGTTGCCGGATGACTGTACCTGAAAGACGGCGCGTTGCAGCACACGTTGAAATCCCAATGTTGGTTCAATTTCGCGATCATCGCCATCGGGCAACACTGGCGTGGTTTCTTCCAGAAATTCCACCAGTTCTCTTCTGAGTTGCTCCAGATTGGCACCGCAAGCTCGCAGCGCGTTATTGCTGGTTGGATTATCAACCAAAGCCAACAACAGGTGCTCCACCGTCATAAATTCATGACGTTTCACACGCGCTTCCTTGAAGGCAACATTAAGAGTCTGTTCTAACTCTTCACTCAACATTTTTTGACACCTCTCGCAAGACCTTGAACCTCGCAAGACCGCCTACACGGTTTCCATCGTACACAGCAGAGGATGCTGGTTGGTTCGAGAATACTCGTTGACTTGCGCCACTTTCGTCTCGGCGATCTCTCTGACATAGACTCCACACAAACCTTTTCCTTGCGTGTGTACATGGAGCATAACCCGTGTTGCTTTCGCACGGTCCATACGGAAAAACTTTTCTAACACATGAACGACGAACTCCATGGGAGTAAAATCGTCGTTAATCAGAACTACTTGATACATTGGCGGCCGTTTTAGCTTAGGTCTTGACTCCTGAACCGCTAAATCTTCGTCCCTTTGTGAATTATTTCCTGTATTCATAGACATAAGTTTAGACAAACCGGTCTCCGTTTTTCTGTTACTCACTTATAGACAATGGAATCAATGAAAAACTCATAAACAACCTTGATGGGTAATCGGGCATTGAATTGATGTTAAAGCAAGTGTTGTTGCTTTGTAAAATTTAACTCGATAAATCGAGCCAAATCATAGCGTTATAAAAATAATGGGAAGGAAATAAAAAAACCTGATCAAATTAAGTTGATGAGAACGTAACCATTTATGGCAGCGATTTTAACGATGAAAAGGCGGCTCTGATAACACAGAGTAAGTTATTAAATTTACATGTGTTCAATGACCGCATCCGCAAAGCCGGAACAACTGACCAGAGTAGCCCCACTCATTAAGCGTTCCAGATCATAAGTGACCGTTTTTGCGGCGATTGCACCTGACATGCCTTTGATCACCAGATCCGCCGCATCCTGCCAGCCCAGATGACGTAGCATCATTTCACCGGATAGTATCAGTGAACCGGGATTCACCTTATCCTGCCCGGCGTATTTTGGTGCAGTGCCATGGGTGGCTTCAAACATGGCGACGGTATCCGACAGATTGGCGCCTGGCGCAATACCGATGCCGCCTACCTGCGCCGCCAGTGCATCAGATATATAATCACCGTTAAGGTTCAAGGTCGCCACCACGCTGTACTCCTTGGGCCGTAGCAGGATCTGCTGTAGAAACGCGTCGGCAATCACGTCTTTGATAACAATGGGTTTGCCGGTATTGGGATTAAGAAACTGACACCACGGACCACCATCAATTTCAATGGCGGCAAATTCTGCTTTAGCCAGTTCATAACCCCAGTTCTTGAAGGCCCCCTCGGTGAATTTCATGATATTGCCCTTGTGCACCAGGGTGACCGAATCACAATCATTATCGATGGCATATTGAATGGCTTTGCGCACCAGGCGCTTGGTGCCTTCACTGGATACCGGTTTAATACCTATACCGGAAGTTTCCGGAAACCGAATTTTGGTAACGCCCATTTCGTTTTGCAAAAAGTCGATGACTTTTTTGACTTCCGGTGTTCCTGCTTCCCACTCGATACCCGCATAAATATCTTCGGAATTCTCCCGGAAAATCACCATATCCGTGTGTTGCGGTTCCTTAAGTGGGCTGGGAGTACCAGCGTAATATCGTACCGGACGCATGCAAACATACAAATCCAGTTGCTGGCGCAGCGCAACGTTAAGAGAACGAATGCCACCGCCCACGGGGGTGGTCAATGGACCTTTAATGGACACCACGTAATCGCGTACCGCTTCGAGCGTTTCATCCGGGAGCCATACATCGCTACCGTATACGTTTGTGGCCTTTTCACCCGCATATACTTCCATCCAGGCGATAGTACGCTGTCCATTGGAGGCTCTGGCTACAGCGGCATCAAGCACTTTGCGCATGGCAGGCGTAACGTCAACACCAATGCCATCACCTTCGATGAACGGAATGATGGGACGGTCTGGCACGTTCAACGAATTGTCGGCGTTGACTTGAATTTTGCTGCCATCGCTGGGCACATTTATTTTTTCAAAAGCCATTGGTACTCCCGATTGTCTGAGCTAACACTGCGTACGAAGGGCGCTATCTTAGCACTTTTGGCGGAGCTCAGGAAATTTTCAAGGGAGATTCCGCGTGAACGGCAATGCACCAATGTGAGAGGAGGTTAGGAAGGGAATTACAGTCCGAATTGTGCCAGATTGCCTTTCATGGACACCTTTACTTTGCCATCGCGATCAACACGCCCCATAGTTCGCAAAGCATTTTGCAGGTCCGGATTATTGCCACGGGCACCAAAGGCACCGTTAAATTCATAATTACTGTCTGGACTTAACTGCAGAACACCCTCTGCTGTCAGTGGACCACCTTGATCACTCAGAACGCCTTTCACTCCGCCTTCATGCGGCTCAAATGCCACATCCAGATCTCCGAGCACCAGCTTCTTTAACAGGGTCACTTCAGCACCATGCCAGGCGACATCACCCTGCGCCGAAACAACACTGTTACCATCCAGTTTCACATTACTCAGCTTCACGTCCAGCGCCCCGCCCGGTTTGAGTGCGGCGACATTAATGATGTTTTCTACCTCGGTCAATGGCAACCAGGCTTCAACATTATTGAGATAAGCGCCGCCAAAAAAACTGTAGCCCATGGTGCCTTTGCCATAACCATCAGTCACCTTGAATTCGATATCCATTTCCAGAATACCCAACATCAAGGTTAACAAATTAATATCCCAGGTAAACGCCGCCAACGGCTGCCCTTTAACAGTGGCTTTGCCGATCTTACCTGACCAGACACTACCACTGACATCATCCAGGATAACGGGTATCCTGTCACCGCCAAACGTTGACTTCCAGTAACCGTAGGCCACGCCGGCCGGCATGGTTGCCATCAAAAATACCAGATAAGCCAGTATCCCGAACAAGCTGTATTTAAAAGTTGTTTTAATTGCTGGTGACATTGAATCGTAATTTATTTGACGTCATTGTAAATAGTTATTCCGCTGCGCCTTCCAGCACCAAACGCGCATTGACCAACCCGTCTTCTTCCAGCTTTTCCACCACTGAAGTCACAACATGTATGCCCTGTCGGCGCTGCAAGCTCTCCAGCCATTTGATCATATCATTGAAGTTGGCATTCTCCAGCCATACCCGAGCTTTGGATTGCCCATCGGGCTGTACGCGTTTGACAGCTTTACCCAGATTTCCGCTTTTGGCGGTTTTATCAATGATGCCCAACAGTGACTGACCCTGAGTACTGCCCGACGGACCACTGGCTTTGAGTTTGGCCTGTAATTCTTTTGCTTCTTCGGCGGACCGCTCCATCCATGCCACCAACGCCGCGTTTTCCTGATTACTTTTTTCCAGGGCAGCGGTTTTTTTAATAAACGGTTCCCAGACCAGCAAATATGCGAGGGCAAGAAACAATACTACCACCCCAATAATCAGGATACGCTTTTCTCTAATATCCAGATTGTCAAACCAGTCTTTCATGCGCCCCCTGGTGCCTTGCCGTCGGCAGTACCAATCTTTAATTGCATACGGCTCTCAACCTTACCCTGCTTTGAAGATGCCGATTGAATATCAACTTCCATATTGGTTTCATTAATCAAGCGTAATTTTAGCTCGTCCAGCGATTGCAAATCTGAGATTTCAAAATCCATATCAAGGGTTTCCTCCTTGAAGCGCAAGGTGCGAATCAACAGGGTATCGGTATCACTCAACACCTCGCCTGCTTTCGCCAGCAATGCAAACATGTCGGCACCCTGGTTGGTTTGTTTGCGTAGCTCCGCCAGCTTCTGCTCCATCTGTAACTTGGGGTCAACAATGTTTTTTGATTCAGGAAACGCAGTGCGAAAGATATCCGTTATTTGCGCGCGCAATTCAAGATCCCTGGCAGCCAGTTTTTGATAGTCAAATATCATCAGCCCCACCTGCAGCAGTAACCAGATTGCTACGATAGCTGCCGCGGGACGCCAGGGGCGCAATAGTTTTTCCAGGCGTTCCCGACGACTGTAATCCCCCTGCAACAGGTTAATGCACTTGGATTCCTCAAATTGCTGGGCAAGATAGACCAGGAATGGCTGTTCCGGATGGTAGACTTCAATTTCGTACGCCAGCTTTTCGGCCAGCGATTGCAATTGCGCAACAATGGAATCCATTTCACCTGACACGGCACTAGCACTCTGCTGCTGTTCTTCGGATTCAGCCCCAGCCTGGATGCTGTCAGCACCGCACACAATGACATTGAGTTTTGCCGGCCGTCGATCTTGCGCCACAGACTCCAGCATACTGCGTAACAATGGCACAACGTTAGCGACATCCAGTGCAATGCCTGCCTGCAGATTATTACGCAATATCGCCTTGGATCTGGATTGTTTATCCGGCGCTTTAAGCAACAAGGTCCAGCTGTCTTCACTATAAGGAATACCCAACACTTCGGTGGTCAATAAATCGGGTTGAATTCCCACATCATTGAGACCTTGCAACCACATTTCAATAATGTCGCGTTCCACAATGGCAACATTCACTTTGTCCGCTAGCTGGCGTTCGCCAATGGCAAAATGATTGTCTTCCACATCGCTGGC
>Ga0209742_10000449_pt1 | contig 22030 bp, 19 predicted proteins | sample DeeMarSeWOR38_10_FD_187462 | JGI IMG/M metagenome (GOLD analysis project Ga0209742, IMG submission 187462) | Marine sediment microbial communities from White Oak River estuary, North Carolina - WOR-3-8_10 (SPAdes) (version 2) | ecosystem: Environmental > Aquatic > Marine > Intertidal zone >... | reverse complement strand
CAGTTTGATATTGATGAAGCGGTAACACCACTTTAGGTCTATGTTTGCGTTGGCCGTATACGAGTCGCGCCCAGTCAATTGTAAATCGTTTCTACATCGCGAGACTGCCTTATAAATATCCGTTGCTCGTTCCGGCGTCACATGACAGGAGCGCATTATCGAAACTTTGTCGATTACTTGTAGCCTTTCCCGCAACCCCGGTCGCTTGATTCAAAATAAAAATCATTAAAAACAATATTATACTTGTCATTAAATGCTATCTTCATTATTTATTCATAGTTGTGCCTTGAGTCTCCAGGTGTGGAGATTTAATAATAATCGAACACAATTGTGCGTATTCAGTAACAAATAGTCACATTATGCGTCATATGCCTAGCACTGAGTTTGCGCCACGTGATAACTGTGTGATAATTCCCGGGCAATATGCAGTGTGAGGTAAATTGTGACCAATAATAGTTTGGAGGATATTTTTTTATGAAAACGACTAAAACCACTGGCGTTGCATTAGCAGTTGCCGCAGCAGGCATGTTCGCAATGGCCCCGATGTCAGTAACGATTGCTGATGAAGGTAAAGTCCATTGTTATGGCATTAACGGCTGCAAGGGCAAGAACGATTGTAAAACTGCGAATAATGCCTGCAAGGGCAAGAGCGCCTGCAAAGGTCAGGGCTTTTTAAATGTATCCTCCAAGGAGGAATGTGATAAAGCCGGCGGTAAGCTTAAAGAAGACGAATAATCCTTTTTGGTTTACCAATGAACAAGGGCAGGCTAATCGTTAAGCTGTGCCTGCCCTTTAATTCACGAAGCTCTATAGTGAATTAGGTATACCGGCTGTTTTAACCTGTTCGTTTGTTACTACCCGAACCATCTGTCATGACACATCCAACAACAAATCCCCAGTCAAATATCATTAAACCCGCGCGACAGTTTTTAGGCTATGGATTGGGCTTGCGCACGGATTACTACGAAACTATCCTGCAAAGCGACCCGCCGGTCGACTGGTTTGAAATACTGTCGGAAAATTACATGGTGAAGGGCGGCAAGCCGCTGTATTACCTAGATGCCATTCGTGAGCGTTATCCCATCGTGATGCACGGCGTGTCCATGTCCATCGGCGGTACCGATCCCCTGGATTTTAATTACCTTAACGACCTTAAAGCATTAATAGAGCGTGCCCAGCCACGCTGGGTTTCCGATCATTTGTGCTGGACCGGGCAGGGTGGGCATAATCTGCATGATTTGATGCCATTACCATACAATGATGATGCGATCCGCCACGTTGCTGACCGTGTCAATGTTGTACAGGAATTTTTAGGTCGGCAAATTCTACTGGAAAATGTGTCCAGCTATGTTAGCTACAAGCATTCTGAGATGAGCGAATGGGAATTTTACTCCCGCGTAGTGGAAGAAGCCGATTGTTTGATGTTACTGGACATCAATAATATTTACGTGAGTAGCCGCAACCATGCGTTTGACTGCCAGGATTACCTGGCTGGTATGCCAGCGGAACGGGTGCAACAATTTCATCTCGCTGGGCATACCGACTACGGTCACTATGTTATCGATACTCATGATCACCCGGTAGTTGACCCGGTATGGGATCTGTATGTCACAGCACTGCAGCGCTTTGGGCCGGTGTCCACCATGATCGAACGTGACGACCGTATGCCACCCTTCGAGGAGCTCGTGGATGAGCTAGGCCAGGCGCGTGCTATTGGTGACCGTGTATTAAGTGATGCAGCATAAGACTAAGCTGAAGTGCCTGGTATGAATCCCGAATTAAAAGAATTGCAGGCTGCTTTCAAGCGTCACTTAATGTCGGGTGATTCTGCCGTTGCGCAGCATATTGCCAGTACCGATGAATTAAGTAACGAAATGCGCCTGGGGATTTATGGCAACGCCTATTATGCGCGCCTGATTGAAGCATTGGAAAGTGACTACGAAGCGTTGCATACCATATTGGGAGACGATGAGTTCACCCGTTTGTGCCGGCGGTACATAGATGCTTATCCTTCCAGATTTCCGTCCCTGCGCTGGTTCGGCCAGTTCATGAGCCAGTTTCTTGAAACACATGAGCCCTACGCAGCACATCCCTATTTGTCTGAATTGGCGCGTTTCGAATGGACCTTCATTGAAGCATTTGATGCTGCAGATGCGCGCCTTGCTACCGAAACAGACGCAGCGCAGTTCCCCGCCGAACGTTGGCCAGAACTACGCATTCAGTTACATCCCTCGGTGCATTGGTTTCCCTATCACTGGAATATATTACCCGTGTGGAAAGCTGCTACTGGTGAAGGTGCTATACCTGAATTTATTCAACTGGAACAAAGCGGATACTGCGCTGTTTGGCGTTACGACCTTCGCACACAATATCGAACGCTGGATGCAGACGAAGCGATTGTTATGCGCGGGGTAAAAGATGACTTCAAATTTGCGCAAATATGCGAATCATTGGCTGAATTAGATATTGATCCTGCTCAGGTACCGATGCGGGCTGCGGGTATTTTAAAAACCTGGCTGGCGCATGGCATGATAGCCGGCTTCTTGCTTGACTAGTCTCGCCTGAGTTTGTCTGACACGGCAATGGGTGTCGGGTATTTGAATACAACCAGGTAGGACGACACAATAAAGGTTAGTAGTGTACACACCTGGATTAAATAACCGGCCTTCAAGTCGATAACCTGCATTTCTACTGCCAACACGGCAATCAATAGTGAAAATTCACTGACCTGTCCCAGCCGATAACCGATTTCTTGCGAATCCTGCGGCGTTTCGCTGGTACGTTCCAGTAAAAACTTGAAAGTAAGGGGTTTAACAACCAGTAGCAATAACGCCAGTAGAGTTGCCGGTATAAACACTGTCTGCGCCACATCGATGTGAAAGGTGGCGCCCAGACTGAAGAAAAACAGCACCAGGAAAAAATCCCTTAGCGGCTTTAGCATTTCTGATACAAACAGCGCGATAGGGTTTGCTGCGAACACGACGCCTGCAATAAACGCCCCGATTTCGTAGGAAAGATTAAAACTGGCAGCGAGCTGTGCTATCCCCAGACACCAGCCGATGGTGACCACAAAAATGAATTCCTGAATGCGATCAAACTTGGCGATGATTCTTACCAGGGCGTAGCGGTGAAAGAAATAGGCAAAAATCGAGATGGCAATCAGCGCAACAAAAAGTAACAGCAAGTCCTGCCAGGGAAAGCCGCTGAGGTCACCCACCTGTAAAATTGTCAGTACCACGATAGCCAGGATGTCCTGCAACAACAAAATACTGATGATGATCTCGCCCTGGTGACGGTGGTGCAGTACCGTAGTTGGCAATAATTTAAGGCCAACGATAGTGCTGGAAAACATGGCCGCTGCACCAACGATCAGTCCTTCCACCATGCCGAAACCAGATACAGTGGCGACAAGAAATCCGGCCAGGAAAAAAACCAGTGAACTAACCGTGGTGACGAAGGTGGTTTTTCTTACCAGGTGAATCAGCTTGTCTGCCGGTAAGTTGATACCCATTAGAAATAACAAAAAGATGATGCCGGTATGGGATATTTCCTGGATCAGTACCGGATCAGTCACCAGCTTCAGGCCCGATGGTCCAAATACAAGCCCTGCAAAAATGTAAACCACCAGCAGGGACTGGCGCGCATACAGGGCGGACGCCGCCAGTACCGCGGCGCCAGTGAAAATCATAAACAGGGTAAACAGAATGGTTTCATTGGCCATTAACTTATAATAGATGATGTTGCTGATTTTTGATTGGTTAACTGTGGTTCAATGTATTAATCGGGTATTGGGAGGATATTTAGGGGAGTTATTATTATGTAGAGAATACAGCTGAGCGTACAGTTGAGGGTGCCGATGACAGTAGCAACTCGCCGTACTGAGAATCAGGCTTTACTGGTCTTTTTGCGAATCACATTAATAAATACATCAACCCAGAAGGGGGAAAACTGTGATCCGGCATTGTCACGGATTTCTCTGAGTGCCTGGGAGAAAGGAATACGTTCGCTACGATTGGCACGTTGACTGGTCATGGCTTCAAACGAGTCAGCAATGGCAAGAATTTTCGCCCCATCACAAATATGATCGCCTGTGAGCTGATTTGGATATCCCTGGCCGTCATCGCGCTCATGGTGCTGAATGACCATATCGGCGGCTAGTTGCCAATAGGGGTTATCTCCTAGCAGTGCGGCACCCATGCGCGTATGCATTTGCACAGAATAGTATTCATCATCGGTCAGGCTGTTGCCTTTATGAAGAATCTCCAGCGGTAAAAATGCCATGCCGAAATCATGCAAATACACTGCGGCTTCAAGTTGTGCGCTATCCACTTTTTGCTTTGCTTCATTATTCATTTCCAGCGCGATATTCAGAATGCGTTGTGTGCGGCCAGTCCAGAAGGGAGAGCGTTGTTCAGCACTTTGTATAATCTGGGCAAAAAATTTCAAATCTTCCAGTTGCTGAGAAACTAAGTTGACACTAGTGGAAATGCACAGGCGGTCGGTGCCGTTAACCATCGGTAGTGTTTCATTGCCATCGAAGATCTGGTGGATACGCTGGAGTACATCATTTACCTGGTTTTGCTCAGCAGTGGCAAGCTGATGCAGTTCATTTTGAATGTTCAGCGTTCTTTCTTTGTCTGCAGAGCACTGGCCAAGAATATCTCCGCAAAGCGTGCCAATGTGGTCAACAGCACGCAAGACGGTATCGCCCAGGGTCTTGTCAAATGATAAATTGCGTTTGCGCAATTGGTGCAGGATGTTTTCCAGGCTATGGACAAAATTGGCGATCAGGTCGAGCCCGATCAGTTGGGCATTGCCCTTGATGTTGTGTACTTTGCGAAACAGTTCGTTTAACAGGTTATCGTCGTTGGGATTGGTTTCCAGTTTCAGCAATAGCGATTCAATGTCGTTATGGGACTCATTATATTCGGCAACAAACTCTTCGATAATATGAGGGTCGAGATCCTGCCCGGACAATATCTGCTGCTGTGCCATAACAAAGATTCCAGATTTTCCTGCTTGCCGCGTTAAGCTGCGTAGAATGATATGATCGAGCGAGTCAACAATGGGAAAGATCAGTGTTGGCTTGGCGATATCTACGGGCGCCGCCTTGACGTTAATTTTCTCCCTTTAAATATATCGGCACTGCAGGCGCGGATTTGAGCGCTTTTTATCGACCAGATTGGTGGATAAGTGCTTGAAATGAAGTAGATTGAAGCTGGAAATTAATGGTGTGACAGACTAAGGCCTAGAGCTTTCTGATCTTATCCTGCTGTGCGCGTAGATTGTCGAGTGCCGAGTGCATGTCGGCCAGTTTTTGCCGTTCCTTGTCCACCACCTCGGCGGGGGCGCGATCCACAAAGCTGGGATTTTGCAATTTGTTCTCACTGCGCTCCAGCTCTTTTTCGCGTTTTTCTATTTCCTTGCTAAGGCGCGCCAATTCGGCATCCTTGTCAATCAAACCCGCCATGGGAATCAGAATACGCATGTCTCCACACAATGCCATGGCCGATTCCGGTGTGCTATCGGTGGTAGCCAGCCACTGGATGGATTCGATCCTGGCCAGGGCTGTTAACAATAATTGATGTTTCGCCAGCAATTGCTGGTCCTTGTCGTCGCCATTTTGCAGCAGGACCGGTAGTGGTTTGCCCGGTGCTATATTCATTTCGCCGCGAATTTTACGTATGCCCAGGATGAAATTTTTCACCCATTCCATCTCCTTGATGGCGTTGATGTCTATTAAGCTGGTATTGGATTCGGGATACGCTTGCGTCATGATGGTGTTACCGTCGCTGCCCACCAGTGGCGCCGCCCGTTGCCAGATTTCTTCGGTAATAAACGGCATGATGGGGTGGGCAAGGCGTAAGATGCCATCCAGTACATTGACCAGTGTTTTACGCGTACCACGCTGCAAAGAGTCGCTGCTGTTTTCATCATTCAGGACCGGTTTGGAAAGTTCCAGGTACCAGTCACAGTATTCGTTCCAGGTGAAGTCATAAATGGCCTGCGCCGCAAGATCAAGCCGATAGTTGGCGAAGGCGTGCTGCATGGCTTGTGCTGTCTGCTGCAGGCGCGCGTTGATCCAGCGGTCCGCAGTAGTTAGCGTGATGTCATCGCTACCAGTGCCGCAGTCCTTGCCTTCGGTATTCATGAATACATAACGCGCTGCGTTCCAGATTTTGTTGCAAAAGTTGCGGTAACCCTCGACGCGTCCCAGATCGAAATTGATATCGCGGCCGGTCGACGCCATTGCAGCAAAGGTAAAGCGCAGGGCGTCAGTACCGAATGCGGGGATACCATCGGGAAAATCCTTGCGGGTGGCCTTGTCGATTTTTGGTGCCATTTGCGGTTGCATGAGGCCCGTGGTGCGTTTCTTTACCAGCGACTCCAGATCAATTCCATCAATCAGGTCGATGGGGTCCAGGACATTGCCCTTGGACTTCGACATCTTCTGGCCGTGGGCATCGCGCACCAGGCCATGGATATAGACCTGGTGGAAGGGAATCTGGCCGGTGAATTTAATGCCCATCATGATCATGCGGGCGACCCAGAAGAAAATAATGTCAAAACCGGTGACCAACACATTGGTGGGATAAAAGGTTTTCAGAGCCTCGGTCTGTTCCGGCCAGCCCAGTGTAGAGAAGGGCCACAGCGCTGATGAGAACCACGTATCCAGCACGTCGTCGTCCTGGCGCAGGGGCAGGTCATTCGATAGCTGGTATTTACTGCGTGCTTCCTGTTCGTTACGTGCGACATAGATGTTGCCGGCCTCGTCGTACCAGGCCGGAATGCGATGCCCCCACCAGATCTGGCGGCTGATGCACCAATCCTGTATGTTTCTCATCCAGTCGTAGTAGGTGTTTTTCCAGTTATCCGGCACGAACTGGATTTCCCCGCTTTCCACTGCCGCGATGGCGGGTTTTGCCAGGGGTTCAATCTTCACGTACCACTGGTCGGTCAAAAAGGGTTCGATAACGGCGTTGGTGCGGTCCCCGCGCGGCACCATCAGTTTGTGGTCCTCGATTTTTTCCAGCAGATTCAGGGCTTTTAAGTCGTCCACAATGCGCTTGCGGGCTTCGTAGCGATCCAGGCCGCGGTAGGCTTCTGGCGCGTTATCGTTAATACAGGCATCAACAGTGAAAATATTGATTTGGTCGAGGCCATGACGACTACCCACCTCGTAATCGTTAAAATCGTGGGCAGGTGTGATCTTGACGCAACCGGTGCCAAATTCCTTGTCGACGTATTCGTCGGCAATAACCGGGATTTCGCGGTCCGTTAAAGGTAGCTTGACGGTTTTGCCGATCAGGTGCTGGTAACGCTCATCGTCTGGGTGTACGGCAACCGCGGTATCCCCCAGCATGGTTTCCGGGCGGGTGGTGGCCACTACCAGGTGGCCTTCACCGCTGGCGAGCGGATAGCGCATGTGCCATAAGTGTCCATTTTCTTCCTCGGAAATGACTTCCAGGTCGGAAACGGCCGTATGCAGCACCGGGTCCCAGTTCACCAGGCGCTTGCCGCGATAAATCAAGCCTTCATCGTAAAGGCGTACAAACACTTCCTGTACTGCTTCCGAAAGGCCCTCGTCCATGGTGAAGCGTTCACGGGACCAGTCCAGGGAGGCCCCCATACGTCGCAGCTGACGGGTGATGGTACCGCCGGAATGGCTTTTCCATTCCCAGACCTTTTGGATGAAGGCGTCGCGGCCCAGGTCATGGCGAGTGAGGTTTTCCTGTTTCAGCTGGCGTTCTACGACCATTTGCGTGGCGATGCCCGCGTGGTCGGTACCCGCTTGCCACAGGGTGTTGTAGCCGCGCATGCGATGATAGCGGGTCAGTGCATCCATAATCGTATCCTGAAACGCGTGCCCCATGTGCAGGCTTCCGGTTACGTTGGGCGGGGGAATCATGATGCAATAGGATTTGCCTTGGCCGGATGGTGAAAAATAATTATTTTTTTCCCAGGTCTGATACCAGCGTTGCTCGATTTGTTGGGGATCGTATTTGGTTTCCATCGCTTGTTTTTATGGTTTTGCGTTCAGGTTTGGTTTGCTCAGTCGCTATTTGGTCGCTAAAAATAAAACGGACAGCGAATCTGTCCGTATTCCGGAAATCATTATACCTGCACATGCCCGGAAACGGGAACGCTGATACGGCAAAAATGCCGGCATTGGTTGATCGACGTAATTGTTGATTTACGCTGTACCCAGTTCGTGGGTGGTAAGGTCATAACCACGATCCTTGTAAAACTTGAAGCGACTGCGGGCCTGAGCGCGGGATGTTTCGTCGGCATCCACCACTTCCGCAACGCGCTCAAACTGACTGAAGAATAATGGTACGTCTTCGCTCAGGTTCAGCAATACGTCATGGACGGGTGGTGTGTGATCCTGGTAACCGATGACGACCGGTTCAGTGGAATCCTTGCCGGGTTGGTAAATCGTGTGGGGAATAAAACTGCCGGGGGTGAACGTCCATAATGAATCGTCGAGACGCGCGGCATCCTGTTGGGAACTAACATGGATATAAATCTGATGCTGCAACAGGTAGACCTTGTTCACCAGTTTGCAGGCCATGACTTCACGGACTGCTTGCCCACTACCGGACAGTAAATAAAAATCAATTTTGGTCATGCAGTAAGTCTATTTTTGTTTTTTGTGATGTTCAACCTGGTCAATAAACAGCTGCGTCAATAGCGGAACTGGCCGACCGGTGGCACCTTTTTCGGCGCCGGTTTTCCAGGCAGTACCCGCGATATCCATGTGCGCCCAGTGATACTTTTTGGTAAAGCGTGACAGGAAACACGCCGCGGTAATAGTGCCTGCATCCCGTCCTGCGATATTGGGAATATCGGCAAAGTTACTTTTTAACTGTTCCTGGTACTCGTCCCATAGTGGTAGACCCCAGGCGCGGTCAGCACTGGTTTTACCCGCGTTGAGAATTTCGTGGATTAGAGGATTGTGATTACCCATGACACCGGTGGCATGATGGCCGAGTGCAATGATGCAAGCACCGGTTAATGTTGCGATGTCGATGACATTATCAGGGTCGTATTTTTCACAGTAAGTGAGGGCATCGCAAAGGATCAGGCGTCCTTCGGCGTCGGTATTGAGGATTTCCACAGTTTGGCCTGACATTGTCGTAATAATGTCTCCGGGATTGGTGGCGTTGCCATCCGGCTTGTTTTCACAACTGGGTATGACGCCTATGACATTGATGGGCAAACCCAGTTCCGCCAGGGATGTTAATGCGCCCAATACACTGGCGGCGCCACACATGTCATATTTCATTTCATCCATACCCTGCGACGGTTTAATAGAGATACCGCCGGAATCAAAGGTAATACCTTTGCCCACCAGGCAGAGTGGTTTCTGTTTCTTTTTGCCATTCATGTGCTCGATAACAATAAGCTTGGGCGCCTGGCGGCTCCCCTTGGCAACGGCGAGCAGGGCACCCATACCCATTTTTTCCATGTCTGCCTGCTCATGCACGGTAACTTTCAGGCTTTTATATTGCTTGCCCATACTTTTTGCGTGTTCCGCCAGATAGCTGGGCGTGCAAACGTTCGCGGGCATGTTGGCCAGGTCTTTGGTGACGGCCACTCCCCTGGCGATGGCGATGCCTTCCGTAACCGCCCGTTCGCCATCATTCAGATCGCTGCGTTTCGGTACACTGAATATCAGCTTGCGCAGCGGACGGCGCGTTTCATCTTTTTTGGATTTGAAGTGGTCGAAACGATAAAGTGCGTCTTCGGTCATTTCCACTGCCTGGCGAATTTTCCAGTGAGTGTTACGCCCCTTGACGTTTAATTCGCTGAGGTAGGATGTGGCTTCCATTGAACCGGTCTCATTCAGGGTAGTGGCCGCTTTGGCGATAATTTGCCGATACTGACTGTCGCCAACCTCCCGTTCCCGGCCACAGCCCACCAGTAGCACCCGCTCTGCCAGGGTATTAGGTACATTGTGCAGTAACAGGGTCTGACCAAGTTTGCCTTCCAGGTCGCCACGGCGCAGTAGAGCGGAAAGGTAGCCTTCGGTGGCAGCATCAATTTTTTCTGCAGCAGCCGAGAGTCGTCTGGGCTCAAAGATCCCAACAACAACGCAAGCGGAGCGCTGTTTTTCCGGATTACCACTTTTTACGCTAAATTCCATAGGGACTCCCTTACTATTGCCATTTGTGACCTAACTTGTGACGCAGTATATTATAGCCAATTGCCTCTGTTGTTATCGAAAATACCTGTCCGCGGTCGAGATTATGTTTTTGCTGCAGCATTTGCGGCATCATTGGAGTATATCGGTATTTTCCTAACGTTGTTGTTTCTACCTATTGTAGACTACTCCTAATCTGACTCATTCCACGTTGTCCGAGGTGAGTGGAACGTGTGAGATTAGCAGTTGACTAAAATATAGCGTAGCGACATTATTCTGCCGGTTTGCGACGATGCGTGATGGCGCGATCCGGCGCAAGTTTACTCAAATCTTCGCTTTGACGATAGACCGTGAACGGGCTACATCCACAACGATCGTGATTATAGACAGATACCTGATATCAGAAATCCTGCAGACCATGCTGGCTGTACTGCTGGTGTTGTTGCTAATTTTTATGGGTCGTTATTTTGCGTTGTTTCTCTCCTATGCAGTGGATGGAGACATCACCGCGTCCGTGGTTGTCGATTTGCTGATCTTGCGTACTGTAAGCGCCTTTAACATGATTGTGCCGTTTGCACTTTACGTCGCCGTGCTGATTTCCTTTGGACGTTTGTATAAGGACAACGAAATGACGGCATTGGCGGCATCCGGTGTGAGCATTACACGGGTGAACTATACGATCATGGCCATGGGATTATTCTTTGCCCTGCTTGTAGCAGTCATTGCGTTGTGGGTATCTCCCTGGACTGAGGACAAGCAGAAGCTGATGGAAATCGAGGCGGGCAAGGCATCCATCGTGGAAAGCCTGTCACCTGGTCAATTCAATCAATTCAGCAAGCGTAAAGATGCGGTCTTTTATGTGGGTGCGATTGCCGAAGACCGCAAATCATTCAAAAACGTATTTCTACAGTTGGAACTGGACAAAAAGCTGGATGTTTATTCAGCGGATCATGGCTACATCCACAGGGATGAGGAAACCGGTGATCGCTATCTGGTGTTGGTCAATGGCTATCGCTACCTGGGTAATCCGGGAGAGCAGGATTTTCTGATCCAGGAATATGAAAAAAATGCTGTGCGTCTTGCATTACCTAAAATAGGTCAGCATACCCGGGCCAAAAGTGCGGTGCCCACCTCGCAACTGCTGGAAAATGGGCAGCCCAAAGACATGGCTGAATTGCAGTGGCGTATATCCATGCCTATTTCCGCGTTATTGTTAGCTATGTTAGGTCTGGTAATCAGCCGTACCTCGCCACGCCAGGGGCGTTTCGCCAAACTGTTTGTCGCCATACTCGTTTATGTCATCTATAACAATTTAATTAGCGTCGCGCGCTCCTGGGTTGAACAAAACAAAGTTCCCGTTGAGGTAGGAGTTTGGTGGGTGCATCTACTATTAGTGGTAATAATCGTGCTCCTGTTACAACAACAAATCACCGGGCGCTGGTTCAAATTGCGTTCTTCGTGAACAATTTACTTTAGTTATGCATATTCTTAATCGATACATCGCAAGAAATATTCTGATCAACGTCATGGTAGTCATGGTAGTCATGTTGTCGTTGTTTGTCTTTTTTACCTTCCTGGAAGAGCTCAAAGATGTGGGTAAAGGCAGGTATGATACGGTTAAGGCGCTTGTTTTTGTATTGATGACTTTGCCAAACATGGCGTATCAGTTGTTGCCTATTGTTGCCTTGCTTGGTTCTACTATTGGCCTTGGAATATTGGCCGGCAATAGCGAACTGACAGCAATCCGTGGCGCCGGCGTTTCAATGGAACAAATCATATGGTCGGTTCTCAGGGTGGGATTGGTGATTATATTGGCAGGGGTCATTATTGGTGAGTGGCTGGCGCCCATTAGTGAGCAAAAAGCGCATACGATGCGATCTGTGGCGCAGTCAGAGAATCTGTCTCTGGAGAGCACGCGGGGGTTGTGGGCGAAAGACGGCGCGCAGTACATTAATATACAATCGATACTCCCGGGCAGGCGCCTCAACGATATTTATATTTACGAACTGGATCATGAGCATCATATGACGCATATTTTGTACGCCAAAAGTGCTTTTTACCAGGATGAACGTTGGGTACTGGAAAACGTTGAACACAGCTATCTCGTCAAGGGTAATGTCATTGCGCATCATGAAGACCAGAAAGTCTGGGAAACCAGTCTTAGTCCAGACTTGTTTAATGTGGTAACGGTAAAGCCTTATGCGTTGTCTGTATGGGGCTTGTATCAATACATCGACTATCTGGAGAAAAATGGCCTTAGTGCAGATAAATACAAGCAATCCTTATGGACCAAGGCTACATTACCTGTGGTTACAGTAGTAATGATTCTGCTTTCCATCCCTTTTGTGTTTGGGCCTTTACGTTCGGTGGGTATTGGATCAAGGATTCTGGTGGGTGTGCTGGTAGGTATTGGCTACCATCTGTTTGGTCAGATGTTCAGTTACGTGGGACTGGTATTTAAACTGAATCCCGCATTCACCTCGTTATTACCGATAATGCTGGCCATACTGCTGGTCGTAGTGTTGCTGCGTCGAGTCTACTAGCCAGAGAATACAACTCAATAAAAAAGCGGGCGCAAGGCCCGCTTTGAAAAGGTTTGTGTTAAAACAGCCCGTAGTTCATCAAACGACAAAACCAGGGTCGTCAGAAACCCCCTTGATCTTGGGCAGATTAAGCTCCTTAATTTTAACAGTCTCTTTTTTCAACAAGTACTGTTCGACAACTTCCCATATCGGTATACCTTCACGTGGCTCAGCGACGCTGGCCCACCCGGCAACCTTGTATTTCTTATCCGGATCAAGGGGCTTACCGTTGAGTTCCATGTCTGTGATGCGGTTTCCGATAGATTGGGCAGGGTCAATCGCATATTTTAAACCACCGATACGAACCATGTCGCCGCCTTGCTGGTAGTAAGGATCAGCATTAAAGAGATTGTCTGCAACGTCTTCCATGATCAACTTGATGTCTTTGCCTGAGATATGGTTCAGCGTTGCGGTTGCATAAGTAATAGCTGTTTGTGTCATGACATGTTCCATAGTGATGACTTCGCCTGGTAAAACGCTGACTCCCCAACGAAAGCCTGGAGAGAAACCAATTTCTGCATCCTGGACTTCAAGCATAGCGTCCAGAATGAGCTGGTCGAAAGTACCATTGAAATTGCCGCGACGGTACAGAAGTTCGTCAGCGACAGCCAGTTTCTGATTTAGATCGGCTTCAAATGGCTGGCGGACTTTCTTGATATATGCATCCATCTCCGGGTCGGCGGACAGCAGATCGGCGAAAATAGGCAGCAGGTTAAAGCTGTAATCCTTGATTTTGCCATTTTGTACATCCAGGTCCAGAACAGCCAGGAATTTAGTGTTGGAACCGGAGTTAATCACCAGCGTGCGATTGCCATCAGGATCCTTGACCTCGAACGGTTTGGGTACAGCATCATGGGTATGACCACCGAAGATTGCATCGATACCTCTCACCCGGCTTGCCATTTTGATATCAACATCCATACCATTATGTGACAGGACAACAACAATCTGCGCGCCCTTTTTCCGCACTTCATTGACATACCTTTGCATGGTATCTTCGCGAATACCGAAACTCCAGTCAGGGACCATATAACGCGGATTAGCGATAGGTGTGTAAGGGAATGCCTGGCCTACAATTGCGACGGAAACCCCGTTTATTTCTTTCATTGTGTAGGGTTTGAAAACTGCTTCTTCCCATTCATTATCGATAACGTTCTGGGCGACAAAATCAATACTGTCCTTCAGGTCGTTATTGATGATTTCCTTGACGCGCTCAGCACCAAAGGTAAATTCCCAATGACCTGTCATTACATCTACACCTAACAATTTGCAGGCATCGACCATGTCTTGTGCATTGGTCCATAACGATGTTGCGGAGCCTTGCCAGGTATCACCGCCATCAAGTAATAAGGATCCGGGGCGTTGGCTTCTAATTTGTTTTACCAATGTAGCCATATGGGCAAAGCCGCCGATTTTACCGTACTGCTTGGCGGCTTCCACAAAGTTAAGGTATGTGAAAGCATGGGCTTCGCGAGATCCGGGCTCTACACCGAAGTATTTCAGGTGATGCTCTCCAACCAGGTGGGGAGGGCGACCTTTCATCACGCCAACGCCTATATTAATGTTGGGCTCCCGGAACCAGACGGGTAACAATTGCGCATGGCAATCAGTAAAGTGCAGTAATGAAACATTACCCTTTGGAGGTACGTCATAAAGGTTTTGCATGACGTTTGCGGCACTATTAGGTTTGCCTGAGTTGTTAGAATTTGCACATCCGACCAAACTGGCAGCTGCCAGCATTTGAAGAAACTCTCGACGAGAGATATTCATTCCCTACCTCCAATACTTACAGGTAATTGATAATTATGGTTCTCTATTACAAAACTTCTGATTGCTGGATAACTGCCTGTTGTTAGTTTCAGCCAAATTTGTCCAGTTAGGGGTACAACGATTGAACAGAGAACGTATTACAGATGATGCTGAGAATTTTCATGACATGACGATCGTAACAGATCCCCTGAACGGATAATGATGTCACCATTCAGGCGCGTTACCTTCTTGTCATTCTTAGCGCCATATCTGTTGATTGTTGGACTGTTTTTGCTACCGCGGCAAATGATACTAAATTTTGCAAATAATGGTAACTGCATGTTGTTTTATGGGGCAATTACTGGGTAGATATTGTTCGTTTTAATCGAGTAATTATCTATCTGATGCCTACATACCATTCCCAATAGCAATAACCCGTACTGTCCATCTGAGCAGCTAAGATATAAAAAAGCCGGCTAAGATTAATTAGCCGGCTTTCCTGATCTCGAGTTAACAGACAGAAAGTCTATTTACGAGCGCCAGGTCCGTTCCAGGGAACACCATTGCTCATATAAGTGAGGAAATATTCCAGGTTACGGTACTCGTCACTTTGGGGTTTGAACGCTTTCGCGCGCACTTGCTTGTTGCAGCCACCAAAACGGCGGTGGGCAGTACCGAGACCACCCCATTTGGAGCGGTACACTGGGAAGTGAGACAAGTGCCCCAGAGCTGGACTCAAGATGTCAGCGCGGATTTTATTGCCTGCATTATCTACATGACAATGTGCGCAGGACATGTTGAGCTGGCCACGGCGTGCATAGTAGAACTGCTTACCGTTTTCATAAGCGTCAAGAGCACGCTGGTCATGAGGAATTTTCACGTCAATGGTCTGGCCGCGTGTTGTATAGGCCATGTATGCGGAAATAGACGCGATTTTACCCTTGTTATAACCTAAAGGTTTCTCGCCATTTTTTTCCAGGCACTCATTGATTTCCAGTTCCACCGTTTTTACCTTGCCTGATTTGGTATCGAAGTAAGGGTAGTCGCTCTTGATTCCAATTCCACCATTTCTAAAGCAGCTTGCGAAAGTTTTGCCGTTTTTGAATGGTGTATTGAAAAGCTCCTCGCCTTCTTCAATAGCGATCTCGTAGGGAGGGAACTCCTCAATGGCTTCCCACTGTTCACGTGAAGCAGGGTCAATGGCGTACACGCCATTGGCAAACTCTTCTAATGGAACATTGGGGAACCTTTCCAGGAAATACCCACGAAATGCCTTAAGATCATCTTCAGGACTTGCGTTTGAGATGAGCGGCAACGCTGTTGTAGCAACTGTTGCCGCAATCAGTAGAAGTCTCTTCATTATTATATATCCTCCTCCGTCCGAGTTGGCTTGTTTTGCCTGGGGAACCCGATACCTTTGTTATTTAATCGACGCTTCAGCAGAATCTGATTCACCTTTATTGTCGTTCCAGCTGATCTTCACGTTGTCGCCTTTACCGGCGCCTTTAAACTTGAATGACAAATAAGGGTTTTTCGATACTGCCACGCTCCAGTTTGCGACTAACACCTGCTTGCCGTTGTGTTCGCAAATCACTTCTTTAATGAAGTGGGCTGGAATTTTCTCGCCGGTTTTCTTGTCTTTACGTAAGCCTGTCTCCATTGAGTGACTCATCAGGGCTTTTACTTCAGTCACATCGCCTTTTAATTGGGCGCGGATTCTAATGCTCTTTTTAGCCATTATAGTATCCTCTACTTTCGTTACTTAATCTTTGATAAATAAAGTTCTGGACGAATTAACCGCCACAGCCACCGATGGTAACTTTTACAGTCTTTTTCGCGCTGAAAAGGTTGCCACCCGATTTAACCACTGCGATCAAGTCAGATGTTTTACCCATTTTTACGCGAGTTGAAACAAATCCTTCAGCGTTGTCTGCCAATTTAAAATCGGCTGCAAGTGGGGAAGGGTTTTTCTCTACCAGCACGGAAATGGCTTCCGGTTTTGGTAACGAAGTAGAAACGGTAATCGGTACAACAGCGCCGTTTTCTGCAATGTCCGGTGCTTTGATTTTGATGTCACCACTTGGGCTGTGATTTACGCTACCGTACAAAGCGTTCATGCCATCGTCGACGGATTTGGCTGTAAACGCTGCTTCAGGCCAGGCGGCAAGCACCATACGAGGTGTTAACAATCCGGCACTCACGGCAGCGCCTACCATGCTGCCCGCGATTGTACCTTGTAAAAACTTTCTGCGTTTCATGTATATGCTCCTGTGTTCCAATAAATTAAACCGTAAAAGCCTTTGTTACAAAGAATAGATAAACTCTACAACTTTATCTATCTCCTCTTCACTCAGCATTTTGTGTTTGCCAAATGGAGGCATGATAGTGTTGGGATTCATTGTAGTTGCATCCCAGATTTGCGCACGTAGTTTAGATTTATCCGGATATCTTGCTTTCATATTTACCAGCTCCGGACCGATATTACCGGGAAGCGAACCACCTTCGATTTTGTGGCATGCCAGGCAATTGCCTTTTTGGCGATGGAAAGCAAGTTCTTTGCCTTCTTCAATTGCAGATTTTTCTTCCGCACTTACGGTCTTCGGTGTAAAAGCCAAGCTACCTAGAACAATGGCCACCACACTTGCAGTGGATAGTATAGTTTTAGCGGACTGCCGCATTGCTTCCTCCTTATCAGTTCCCATTTTATTATTTATCGCAGGGGTTAAGATGATGATTTGTTAGTCAATTTCGTCAAATCGAACCCTGACAAGTTATTCTTAGCAGATAAATAATCTGTGTAAAAATTTGGTTTGAAAAAAGTTATAACAGAAATGTTTAACAGCACAAAGATTAGATCGTTATAAAACCTCGCTATTTTGAATCTATTTATGAAGCTTGTCAAAATAGTTTCAATAGCCCTACGGCGCTGTATGGTTACTAATCAAATCGCCTTTCAGTTGTTTGATTATGGCTTTCAGCCTTAGTTCACGGAATTGATTATCACCGGTTTCTTTTAATGCTTCTTCAAAATGATTTATGGCCGTATTAAATTCACCCAGGGATTGGTAGTAATTACCGAGTGCTTCATAGGCTTCACTTTTATGGCCCGCTTTTTGCCGGGCGCTGGCGAGTAATTTGAAAGTCTCGGCTTCATATCTACCTGTGCGAATTTGATTTTCCAAAACACGAATAGCAGTAGACGGATTATTATCTAATAACGATGCCCTGGCATGAAGCATGTTCAGAGCCAGATTATCCGGATATATAAGTATTGAACGATTTAACAGTTTAATTGCGGCTTCATAATTGTTGGCATCAATTTCATTTTCGGCGGCTGCCAGAATATACGCCAGTCGTTGTGGCTCTGCTTCCAGTAATCTGTTCAGTAATTGTTGTGCCCTGGCAAAATTTCCCAGTTCCTGGTAACGGAGGGCCATTTCATATAGTTTCAAATGATTTACATTTTCGTTTTTGTTTTGAGTCTTTTCGAACTCGATGACAATTGGTCTCTGCTGCGCGTTTTTAACTGAAAGAACTTCAAGTCTGGTTTTCACTAGATCGAACGCAGAGGGCTCTCCTTTTGCAGGTTTTTTGTCAGGAACAGATTTGTAGCTTGCGGCTCGTCCTCGTGTATCGGCAATTCGTGAAATAGTTACGGGGTGAGTCAACAAAAACTCCGGGATGCTATGCTGATTAAATTTACTAGCCTGCAGCAACGTTTCAAAGAAATCCGCCATATCGTTGGGGTTGTATCCCGCACTAGCGAGCATCTCAATACCTACCCGATCGGCCTCCTGTTCATGAGCGCGCGAATAACTGAGTTGCTGTTGTTGTGCGCCAGCCAACGTACTGGCGAGCACGGCTTCGCCAACCTGGCCACCTGCCTGGCTGCCTAATAAAATTGCGGCGATAATCGCCCCGATTGTTGCCATAGACATGCTCTGTGTCGACTCAATGGATCGAAACAAATGGCGCTGAATTACGTGCGCAATTTCGTGGGCCATTACCGATGAGAGTTCACCTTCGTTTCTAGCTGCCATGATTAAGCCGGTGTGGACGCCAATATACCCTGCTGGACCCGCGAATGCGTTGATTGTTGAATCATCTACGATAAAGAAAGTAAAAGTCTGGCCTCGGGTATCCACCTGAGAGGCCAGCTTTTCACCTAAAGCCTGGATATATTCCTTGCTGGATATGTCATCAACGAGTTTCAGTGACGCGCGGACCTGGCGCATGAATTCCATGCCCAGGCGCCGTTCGTCTTCCGGAGACATAAGCAGTTCCGAACTATTTCCTATGTCCGGCAGATCGCTGGCGAAAAGAGGCGGGGGCGCCAACGCCAAACAGATCATGATAAGGAGAAGCGACCCAGCAATGGGTTTTAAGAATCTAGGATACATTTTTAAATTAAAGACTATTTTTTTACCGTCATTTTATGCGTTGACTTGGACGTGGGGCAATTTTATCTGGGCTTGCTGCCTAAGTTTGACATGTAGTGGTGATGAGTAGGAAATATCAGGTTTTGAGTTCAATTGAATTAGACGGGCTCTACTACTAAATAATTCCGTGTGAGCGGAAGGAGAGGTTTTCCATTCACTGTTCAATCAATAACTGATTAAAAAAAACACAAATGCGAGAGGCGCGCACAATTTTAGTCAATAAATGATTAACTCTGGATTTTCCATTCTCAGAATTTGACGGACATGATCGGATAGAAATTTCTCCTTTATATATCGCTTCAAAATCATAAATTCAATACTATTTGAAATCTTGTTGACTTTAGTTAAGGATTTATCACCGAAGTTCAATATACTCCATAAGAAAATCTAATAAGCTTTGAGGTAATGTTTTACTAGATTTTTGTTACAATATAAGAGATATATGGAATACTAATAAACCAAATAAGTTTCTATTTTTGAAGAGGAGCAAGTTATGGCGAATTTTGACCAAGAACTGGACGCAAGCGGATTGAATTGCCCATTACCAATTTTACGGGCAAAGAAAAGTTTAGCAGCTATGGAATCAGGGCAGGTGTTACATATCATTGCAACCGATCCTGGCGCTGTAAAGGATTTTGAGGCATTCGCAAAACAAACCGGTAACGAATTAATGGAGTCTCGCGAGGAAGCCGGCAAATTCCATTTCATGATGAAAAAATCGTAACTGCTGTCAATTTAAAGCGTCATTACTATTAATCAGATGAACAGAGAGGAATAAAGTCATGTCCGAGAAAAAGTTAGCGATTATTGCCACAAAAGGTTCATTGGACTGGGCTTATCCTCCGTTCATTCTGGCGTCCACGGCGGCCGCTTTAGGATACGAAGTGCAGGTGTTTTTCACTTTTTATGGCTTGCAATTGTTGCGCAAGAAGCTGGATTTAAAACTGACCTCGTTAGGAAATCCGGGTATGCCGATGCCCATGCCGATGCCGGTATTGCTGCAAGCGCTTCCTGGAATGCAGTCCATGATGTCCGTAATGATGAAAAACAAAATGAAATCCAAAGGCGTCGCCAGCGTTGAAGAGTTACGCTCACTATGCCTGGAAGCTGACGTTAAAATGATTGCCTGCCAGATGACTGTCGATCTGTTCGAGTTTAACAATAGTGAGTTTATTGACGGTATCGAGTTTGGTGGTGCAGCGACATTTCTGGGCTTTGCAGGCGATTCTGATATTTGTTTGTTTGTCTAACAGGTACTTCACCATAGTATAAAAAAGGCAGTCTTTTTAGACTGCCTTTTTTTACGTCGAAAAAACTGGAAAGTTAACGACTGAATTTATTCGGCAAAGGTTTTGGTGAATCCAATGCCGACAATCAATGCGCTGGATTCATAAGTGCCATTGTAGGCGTCAGTACCATTGGGGTCCGTATCACCACTTTGAAGTCTTAAAGCGTATGAGTTAGGGGGCTGATTGATTGTACGGTCATCAAATTTTATATACATAATTCCTGCTTCAAATTCCCAGCTATTGGGTTTATAGCTGACACCGAAACTGAATAGTTGCCGATCTGCGTCAGGAATACGGGCGGTAAAGTAATCGTCAGGTTGCGGTGTTTCATCCAGGGTATAGCCAAAACGTAGTTGCCAAGCGTTGTTAAGCTGATAAGAGCCCGCCAAACGATAGGCGTTTCCATCTTTCCAGTTGTTGGTGCTAGTTATTGGGGTAGTGGAAAGTCCATGTTTAATTTCCAACTTATCAAAACTACTCCAATAGGTACGTTCAATATCAAATTCCAGGGCAAAGTTTTGATTGATCTGGTTTCTTAATCCAATTTGTATCATTGCTGGAAATTCAATTTCAGCCGATGCGTTAGCAGAAGCACCAGCAGATGGCCCAGCAACAATATCTATAGATCCATCCGCTGTAACTTTTACTTCACTTCGGTACGTCGCGCCCAAGCTCCAGTCACCTCTTTCATATAAGTATGCTAGCGTGTAACCGAAACCATCACCGCTGCCATTAATCTGGATTGCTTGCGTATTAAAAATCAGTTTGCGTACATCGTAGTAGTTGATGCCAAATGAAATACTATTGTTCTGATTAATAAGATAAGAAACATTCGGTGTCAGGTTGGCTACTTCAATTTTACTTTGCTCAGGTTCCAAACCAGCGATTTCAGGATTGCTGGTCGCCAGAGCTAAGTCACTGAATAGCCCAAACGTGCCTTGAGGCCACTTGGTTTCCAGTCCAAACGGCGCGTGCATTCCAAGACCCCAGGCCCATTTTTTCGAAACCTTGCTCATGTAGTAAAAAGCCGGAATCCATATGGAGTCATCGCCCTGGCTACCGGTTTCAACACCGTTCTCGGGTTTTACATTAGCGTCCAGAGCTACATTTTGCAGACCAAACGTCACTGTACGGCGTTCATCCTGTATCGACATGATTGCGGGATTGTAAATCATGGAACCCTTGATATCGGGATTGGCGACGACGGCATTGGATAAAGACATACCGGCAACGGAAGATTCAGGGATACGAAACCCCGACGCTTGAGTAATAGTGGGTATTAAAACGATGATAGCAACGATAACGCACTGCAAAATCTTTTTCTTATACACTGCGCCTCCCTTTGCACTTATTAGTTAGTTGACTTATATCAAAAGCGTTTTATCGATCGTACTACATGATACATCAACCGGCCATAATGTGCTTTATGAGTCAGAAACCAATCATTATATCCAATGACTCTATACAAAATTTTTACAATCAGGATAGATCCCTTATTTAATTTATAGACTAAAATAATGTTTTAACATTACTAACTACTAATTTGTTTTGTACCGTTCACTTAAGGATTAGGAATTTACGGCTTGGAGCCGAATGAAAAGCACTTAGTAAATTGAAGTCTGTACATTTTATTACCAAAATAACGATTAATTGTCGTCGAGGAGAGTGGGCAATGAAAAAATTTATCAAGCAGGTATCAGCTTGTATTGTCTGTTTTGGAGTAATGTCACCGGTATTCGCGACCAACGGGTACTTTGCCCATGGTTACGGAACCAAGAACAAAGCGCTGGCAGGAGCTGGCGTTGCCTTACCGCAGGATGCGATGAT